>OBID01000572.1_pt1 | contig 14987 bp, 10 predicted proteins | sample 1519781 | NCBI WGS metagenome assembly OBID01 (sample SAMEA3991478, study PRJEB22521) | metagenome | biome: anthropogenic terrestrial biome; feature: sewage plant; material: sludge | place: Sweden | collected 2012-09-26 | reverse complement strand
TAGAGCAACTGACTCTTAATCAGTGGGTCCTGGGTTCGAGTCCCCGATGGTGCACTTAACATAGACCTTTTGTACGGCCCGTTGGTCAAGCGGTTAAGACTCCGCCCTCTCACGGCGGCATCACGAGTTCGAGTCTCGTACGGGTCATTGTTTAAAATATTTAAACACATATGAGGGCCATTAGCTCAGTTGGTTAGAGCAACCGGCTCATAACCGGTCGGTCCGGGGTTCGAGTCCCTGATGGCCCATAAAAAAGCTTTATGATTTATCATAAAGCTTTTTTTCTTAATTTAAAACGCAATGTCTGGAAAATAAATAATAAAAAGGATTTGATTTGGCAATGCACACTACATACAAAATAATTTTTCTTGACATCGATGGAACACTGACTGATTCACATAAACATATAATGCCGGAAACTCTTAAGGCGCTTATGAACGTTCAAAAGAATGGGGTCAAACTAGCAATAGCTTCAGGAAGACCTTCAAAGGGTGTACTTCCATATGCAGAAAAACTACGGCTTGACAAGTATGCAGGTTATATACTGCCCTTTAACGGAGGACGAATAATTAACTATCAAACTAAGGAAACAGTATATGAAAATACATTGACAATGGATATAATAAAAAAGGCATACAGTATTTCAAAAGAGTATAATATAGAACTGATAACATATCAGGGAGATTGTATATTATCTGAAACAGACGATAATCCATATTTACAGATAGAGTCAGATATTAATAAGATGGCCGTAAGAAAGGTTGATTCAGTAGTAGATGCAATTAAAGAATTGCCAGTAAAATGTCTTATGATTGGTGATGGTGATTATCTTGGAAAGATAGAACCTGAGGTAAAAGACAAAATGGGCCATGATGCAAATATATTTCGCTCAGAGCCATTTTTTATAGAGGTTGTTCCTAAGGGAATAGATAAAGCAGCAGCTATTGAATCACTTATAGATAAAATAGGCATAGAGCAATCTGAAACAATAGCTTTTGGAGATGGATATAATGATATTTCAATGATTGAATATGCTGGTCTAGGAGTAGCTATGAGTAACGGATGTGATATGATAAAACAAGTTGCTGATCGTATTGCTGACGATAATAACAGCGAGGGAATTGCAAAGATAATTGCTGAATTGTTTTAGGAGTATCTTATGAAAAAGAATAATAATATCAGGTTTTTTTTAAATATTTTATTATTAGTGTATATAATGATGGTTTTATATATAACATTACTGAGCAGAGAAAAAACAGAACAAAGGTATAGTTTTGATCTGTTTTATTCATATATACTATTATTTAAGTATAAAAATGATTTCTATTATGATATGATATTCTATAATATTCTTATGTTGATACCGTTTGGCTTTTTAGTTCCGATATTACACCCTGGATGCAGAAAATTTTCATATATATTGCTCTTAAGCTTTTTGCTTTCGCTTGTAATTGAAGTGATACAGTATATTACTGGACGGGGATTGTTTGAAGCTGATGATCTTCTCAATAATACTATAGGCGGAATAATAGGGTATTTTATATATTTTATAGTGAGCAGAATATACATGTTGCTTTATGGAAAAAGAAAGAAATAAAAAAATGTCCCTGAAATAATAGTGTATATTTCAGGGACATTTTTTATTTCTTGTATTTTATTATAGTAGTAATAATAATGGTCGAGAGAGATATAAAAAACATTACATATATGGTTTGATTCGAATGCTCGCCTGTTGCAGGGGCATTTGACAGCATAACTTTAGATTTATATTGGGTTTGCGCAGGTGTTAATTTTTGGTCTGTTATTTTTTTATATGGAATAGAGTAAGAATCAGAAACACTATATTCTGTAGATGGAATACATTCTGTTGTGACCGGAGATGTGACAGCTTCTGTTTCTGTAATAATTTTTGACTCTGAACTTTCTGATAATTCAGTTTCTGTTGTTGTAACAGTTGTTTGCTTATAATTAATATAATCAGTAGTTGCTGTTCCACCTGTATTGAGAATTGATATTTCGGGAATTTTAGCATAGAAACCATCTGCACCTTTTGTTTCACAGATAAAATATTCACCTATCGGAAGTTCTGATATGCACAGAGATGAATTATCTGTATTTAATGAATATTCAATTGGTATATCTGTAAAGCTGTCAAATATGATTTTACCGTTGCTGTAAATTCCGTTTACATACAGGTTATTTGAACATCTGACTGTAAATCGTGGCTGTGCAATGAGATCAGTATCTGAAATTTGTGTGTTTTCAGATAAAAACTTTTTTGTAATAATTATTTCTCCTGTTGTATTATAATTTTGAAGTGTGAACTCATTTTTTAAATTAATCAGTGAATCAGATATTTTTAATTGTGCAATGTTCTGGTATCCTGAGTCATACGAAAGATATACTGTGGGTGAGTATGTTGTAACTACAGTATCAGCAGTTACAGTAACAGGTACCGCTTCCTGGTATTTTGCATTTATGAATATATAAAATGAAGAAGCAGAGTTAAATATATGGGTTTGAGTAATATCAAAAGGTTCTGATATATCCGACGCAAAAATTTCAAATTCTGAGCCCGTATAACTTACAGTGTATTCACTTAGTTCATGTTCCGGCGATATAGGATGATATGGGCCGTACCTGTAATAGCAGCATCCATTAATATAGTATGGTTGTGCACTTATTCCTGTATTTTCGAATTCCAGAACAGCTTGTTTTGATTGTATAGGCTGGCTTGCAGCTTGTCTCAGATGATGAAATTCATCTGTCATTGCAGCATTATAATTATTGTCTGAATCAAAGAAAGCAAGATTTTCAGAAGGTATGCCGTATACGATGCTTCTGATTGCGCACTGTGTTACATAGCAGATATCTGTGCGGCTAAGTTCGTATATTCCATTTTCTCCGCTTGCTCCTGCAGCAGCTGCACTGAATATTGCTGAATATTCAGGAGAATCAAGAGGTATATCGGTGTATTTGTCAGCTTGTGTATAAGATGTAGGAGATTTTTGATTATGATGTCCGATACAATATGCAATATTTCCTTCATAGCTCATAATATTTACGTTTCCATGAAAATTACAATCGATACATAGATAACCACTGTTTGAGTATTCCCAACCAAGTGATGAACCATCAGCATTCTTGCAGTATGCAGAAGGAGGCTGACTTCTGTCTGCTTCTACAGATAGCTGTGTTTTTTCAATCTTTATATCCGCATTTGAATGAAGTATTGTTATAGCTCCGGTTGTGACAATCAGTGTGATCAGTGCAAATATCGGGATAAGTTTTTTCATTATTGTTTTCCTCCAATAAAATGTTTGATTTGGTATTTTTTATTATATATTTTTATAGGGGAAAAGACAATACTTTATCTCTTAAAAGATTTTTTTATCCCTTAAATGCATTTTTATACAGAAAAAAGGCAGCCTTAACGTTGTAAATCAAGTTAAGACTGCCTTTAATATTAATATTAAAGAGTATGAATCTTGTTTTTGAAATCTTGTTTGAGAACTTCAAGTTTCTTTGTATCTTCGATACGTTTTAATCTTGCCTGCTCCTGGATATTCTTTGTTTCTTCAATACCTGTTACAATGGTATTCCATGTTTTTTCAAGTGTTTCAATCTGAATTGAACTGCCGGATGCAAGCTGAGCTGTCATCTTTGACTGGAATACAGTATTTTCAGCATTTTTAAGAAGCATCTCGTTTGTTTTTTCATCAAGTGCTTTCATTGCGTCTGCCTGTACACGCTGTCTTTTAAGCATAACTGCCTGTGCAAGTGACTGTTTGAATACTGGCATTGTAATAATAAATGATGAGTTTATCTTACGGATAAGATTGAGGTTTGAAAACTGCATAGTTTTGAGCATAGGAATTGTCTGCATGGCAACATTTTCTGCAATACGAAGATCCATTACACGCTGGTCAAGAATTTCTCTTACCTGGACAAGGTTGTTAAGATCCATTCTGAGTTTTCCGTTTTCAGGATCTGCATCACATTTTTTCTGGAAATCTGCAATATATTCATCAAGTTCTTTTACGCCCTGTTCGCCTGCGAGAATATATTTGAGAAGCTCCTGATAGTAGTTTATGTTTGCATTGAACATTGTTTCAAGCTTTACGTTTGATTCACTGATTTCTTTTTCATAGCCCTTGAGCTGTACATATATCTTGTCAATGGCATCACCCATGGTTTTATATTTCCCGAGTATCTGTTCCAGTTCTCTCTTGGCATTTGAGAAGAATTTCTTCAGACCTTTTTCGTCTGAAAGTTCTTTTCCGTCAAACTGATTCATTACAGCTGCAAGATTTTGCAGCAATTTACCAGAATCATTTATCTGATTAATATTCATTGAGTTAAGAACCTGATCTGAGGCTTTTGAAATTTCTTCAGCAACAGGACCACCGAATGTAACTATGGAATTAGGGCTGTTAACATCAATCTGTGATGTAAGTTTGTCAATTTCATCGCTGTTAAGTATCTGCTGTTCAAGTTCATTTTTAGTAACAGCTATATTGAATTCAGGCCTAGGATCTGTCACAATGCTTGGTGCAGGCATGACGTCAACTGTAGGTGTTGTCATTGCGTCCTGCTCATTTTCATTACTTGGTGTAAATTTTAATGCCATTTTATTTCTCCATTTCTCAGCCGTAAAAGTAATTTTTTCAGTCCGCATTATTTCGGCTGATGTATGCGAACCACTATATCAAAGGATTGTTTTATTTGCCCTTTCCCTTGAATAATCTTCCCAAAAACGAATCTTTTTCCTGAGGTATTTCTTTTGGTATTCTCAGTGACTGTGGTGAAAAATCATACTTGAATTCACTCATAACAAATACTTCAAACGCTTCAGGTCTGATAAATGAATCAAGATTTTTGTATCCTGTAGGAGTGTAAACAATAATATCAAAGCCTATAAGATTAAATAGCACAAGAAGTATGCATTCAAAAACAGCAAATGTCTGTTTTGCTGAAGACACTATTACGATTTTAGGAATATCCTTGGTAAAGTCAAAGCTCTGAAGCATTTGCAGGAGAGCATTTGGTATGTTAAGACCAGTCTTTATTACCAGAGGTACAATATCTCCTGGCGGAACGTCAATAAATCCGCTGTCTATGACTTCCTGCATTTTATGAAATATCAGTGACTGTATATCGTCATTCATATAATCATATTTGTTAAATTTAGAACGTCTTAGTTTTTCTATATCAATTTTCATTCCAGAATAAAAAGAAGTGTAGTTATCGTTTGACATTATCGGTTTATAGAAAGGTATTTTGCTGTAGTATACAGAATGAGGAGATAGCCTGAGTGCTATTTCTTTATAATACGCAGGTACATCACCTTTGTTTATACCGTTTATTTTAGCGAAAAGATTCGGAATAATGACGTAGTTATCCTTTTTATCGAATCCGGTACGGAACATCGCTTCCTGATGCCACATCAGGCCAAGTTCTTCATATGTTGTTTTAAGCGTCTGATTCTGAGACATACGGAATTGATAATCCCTGAACATCGTGGTGTCGTTATAAAGAATATTATCAAGGGATCTTTCAGCATTGTATGCTGTAGTGGCCATTTTAGTTTTTATAAATTTATCCGGGAATGGCATAGCTACAGCAGAATTCGGCCGTTCTATTATCTGAAGATTTTTAATATCTGATGAATTCAAAATATTAATAACAGATTTGTTAGGAGAAAAATACAAAACATCAATGCCTATCTGTGACATTATATTTAAAAATGTGATTTCTATAGGGCCTGCTAATCCGTAGTACATTATTGCAGGAAGGTCACTGTTGAAAAAATCAACTCCTGAAGTGAACTTTTTAATCCATACAAGAAGCTGTACAGCTGTATTGTAGAGATTATTTGTATTAAACGAATTAATGGCATCAATAAATGCTTTTTGTGCAAGTAATGTTCTGTCATTTCTGTCTTTGATAGAAATTTTTGCGGCAAAGAGATTTATCATAGTCATATCATTTGTTTTCTGGATTGAATAATAGTCAGATGCTTCTGTATATGTTGGTTTTTTTAATTCCTGTAAAAATATCAGCGGTTTATTTTTTTTCGGAAATTCATCTTTGATGGTAAAGAGCATATTTTTATAAAGGATTTCATCATCAAAGCCTATGTATGCCATGAAATATATCGGAATAGTTGTATCTGTGCATAGTAGTCTTGTTTTTCTTTCTTCAAATGTTGTCAGGAGTTCTTTTTCCATTGTTTCATGTGTTGTCTGAAGATATTTTATCATTGTCTGTGCCGGACGGCTTATTATTTCATTTACTTTTGCAGCCTGTGTAAGTGCTGCAATATTGATCTTGCCGAATTCTATGTTCAGAGGAACAAATATACTTCCCTGAACAAGTGATGAATATTTTGAGGAAGGATCAACAGAAAGATAGTTTGAATCACTTGTATAATTTACATATGTGACTGTACAACCCATTTTACTGAGTATATACAACCAGTAAATTTCTGATTTCGAAATTTCACCTATATAAAGTATATTTGTAAGCCTGTACGTTGAATATCTTATAAACCAGCATAAAAACTTAAGAAATATATTTTTTACAGCATTTGCTGATGAAGCTGTACTTCTTATATCATCAAGAATACCGCATATTATTGATGAAACCTGTGCAGGCGTTTTTCCACTGCCTATCTTATTGAGTTCAAGCAGTCTTGACAACTGAAGTTTTTGGAGAATACCAGTGATTGAAGCTTCGTTCAGTTCCTGTGACACATCAGCAATAGAAGATAATTTTGAAACTTCAGGATTTGACGGATTGGGAATTGTTTTATCAATAAATACTCCGTCTGATTTGGTTTTGGCATATAAATCAATAAGCGTTCTTTCAAATGATTTTTGATCATTATAGCCTACATATCTGATGAAATTTGATGAACCTGCTGATATTTGTGGTACTGGTTGTTTTGAAGCAGCTGATGGTACCGGTGTAGCTGCACTATCAGTAGTATTGTCACGATTATTGCCAAATTTAATTGCCAAACTTGTTCACCTCTTAATTAAATTTTTTACTGCCTGTAAATGATGAAAAAGCAGTATACATATAGTTCAATTATAACAATTGAATGAATAAATGTCAAGAAATAAAAAACTAATTGACATGACTTTCTCTACTATTAAATCATATCTGTAATATATATGTTACAGACCAGCATTGGTAAGTGAGTCATTATTGTGACTCTTTCCTGAGTTAGTTGATTTCACCTCCAGGACTCAAGTAATAATGATTTCGATTTTAGCAATTCAAAGCTGCAACGGCCATGCATTATTTTCTTAATATCCTTAATTTTATTGACGGAAGCCTCTAAGATACCATTGCTTAATTTGTATTTTAAGCTGTTTACGACTGCCGGATAATCGTTTCTAACACCTTTAATAAAGCTATTTATTTCATCATATCCGTACTTCTCAGCTTGTAAAAGCCATGCATCTAAAGCTTTTTCAGTACGCGTTCTTAAAAGAATTCCCTTGAATTCATACATTAATTCGAGAAGCGTTTTTACTTCCGGATGCAATTTATAAAGTTTCATTAACAAACCACGCGTAATACCTTTTAAATGACCAACGTCAGTAAATAGCAATGATATAATATGTTTCCGTTTTATTGATAAATCCGCTGTTATCTCGCCTGATTTTGTAATCTTATTAACGTAATACTTGAGCATCGAATAGCTGTTTTCATATCCAAGAGAAACGATTTCCTTGTAAATATCCTTTGTCTTTTTTCCTAATTTAATTAACTCAACGATCTTTGAATTGTAATGAGAACAAGAAGACACACTTTCTCTTGATGTATTTTCAATAGTAAAGTTGAAGTCTGTCTGAACATATTTTTTTACTGTCCTTGAATCAAGTTCCATCTCACGACTTATTTTAGCTATAGAAAATCCTAAGTCATAAAGTTCTTTCGCTTTTTTCACAATATTATTTTTCTCATCGAGTTTTATTAATCTATTTTCTTTTCCTTTGTCTGTAAAATAGTCAATCAACTCATATTCGTTCAAAGCGATTAATTTTTTCATTGTATTATAGCTGATTTTATTTTTTTCACAAGCTACGTGCATTGACAATCCGGATTGAATATCAGTTCGTGTAAGATCAAAACGTTTTTTCAAAGACTTTTTACTACTTGAATCAATAATTTTCTCAAGAATAATAACTCTTGAAAGAATCCGTCTTAGAATAGAAACAATTGATTCTGATAATCCTTTTATCAAGTGAAATCTATCGCTGATCTGTACTATATTGGGATTTGCCAGTTCAATTGCTAGCTTGTACATAGGAGATCCGTCTCTCGTTACAACTGTAAGATTTGGAAATGTCTTTAGCCACTGTGAAACTAAGCCAATATCTCTGGAATCAATCATCGAAATAATGCGTCTGGATTTTTGATTTACCATCACTGTTCCGTATTTATGTCTTTTCTTCAGAGCAAAATCATCTATACCAATCTCCGATACAGTTAACTTGTTTTCACTTAATATTTTTTTTCAGGAATGTACATATCGTACTCTTCCCGACCTTAACACCGTTATTTCTGAGTAACCTTTGAGCATTTAAGGAACTCATAGTTGTTGACGTTTCAATAATATATTGAACTAATCGATTTGTTTTCTTAGCTTTTCTTTCAACAAAATCAAAGCTTTCGCTGAATGTTTTATGGCTACATTCCGGATTCTCACAAAACATTTTTCTGTTTTGAACACGAATAGTCACGAGCCTTCCTGACATAGGTAAATCGTTAAAAGTCTTTTTATATTTTGAATGACATTTACTCGATATTGTACCACAGTACGGACATTTCAATTCTTTTACAGTAGATTCTGCATCCATAGTGATTGTCTTAGAATCACTTTCCATCTGTAAAAATTTCAAATTTGGTGATAACATATTGATATATTCTTGCATTTAGAATCACACTCCCTGGAAAAAGCCAGAATTATGTATGGCAGAAATAGTTTTGAAATGTTAAAAACGAAAGTATTAATGCATGAACTTTTACGTGATAATAGCAACTGAGATTGGAAAGAACCTATTTAGCGCTTACGAAAAACCCCGCAGCATTCACACCTGCGGCGCGCATACTACGGGGTTATTTTCGGGAACTTTGTAATTACGAGGATATGCCCTAATTATGTTCGAATAACAAATACTGAGTTGTTTGATTGGAACTTTTACACGAAATTTTAGCTGGTGAATATTTCTATATACTAAACAAATCTTACTATTTTATTGACATCAAATAAACTGTTTTACTTCTGTACATCTGGAATTTCCCATATAGACACATTCCAATCTGCTATCTTAGGGTTTAAAGGAAATATTCTTGGTGCAAATACTATAACAAAAGTTATGTTATAATATTTGTTGTCTATTTCAATCTGTTTCCAGAATGGATTGTATTTAAGAGAATTTGTTGAATAAACTCCCTTACGATCAGAGTTATATTCATAATCAATTTGCTGAATTTTCTGAGAAAATTCCCATATTTCTTTATCTGATGAAAATTTAAGATCCTCTTTTTTTATATACTTTTTTAATTTAGAACTCAACATATTATAACTAATATATTCATTTAGCTGACCAATTCCATCACATTCATAACATAAATCCCCAACATATTCATAACAAGTTTGTTCAGACATAGTTTTCATGAATAATGTAACTCCTAAAATAGTTATTGTTAATACAATAATTTTAAGAACTTTAACTTTATAAAAAAAGCTATAATAACGCATTAAAATTCCTCCACTGTATCAGTATTCGGATTGTAACGAAGAATGACAGATGAATCACTATTTTTTGCACATGACTGTACTGCATACAATTGTAATTGTGGTAGAGAATTATTCATCTCAAATAAATATTCCACTACTTCTTCATTAATATATTCTCCATCATCATTATAGGTAGTCCTATCAATCTCAACATAATTATCATCTAATATTTCTTCAGTTTCTTCAATTGTCATATTATAATATGTACTGATTGATTTTACAGCATTATCAAAAACTACCTGCTTCTCATGATCAATAAAGATCTTACCTTTACTTTCAGCTGTATACCTGTATATTTTGTCAAAATTGACTGGTTCATTACTTATTAGTGAATTATATAAACAATCTTTATCATATTGGTCTTTAACTAACAGGCCACAAGGAGAAGTACCTTTTATAAAATTATCAATCTTAAAGTATTCATTTGCTACTATCCAAGCATCATATATATTATATATTCCATAACCATTATCGTCAAGTGGAGTAGAAAGTCTAAGAAATTCTTTAATTATCTCATTATCTGGATTTACATCATTAGCAGATGGCCCTCTTCCCCAATATCCCAAAACTCCTTTTAATTTCTTATTATTTTTTAAAACATCAACCCATCGCTGGCTGCTAGAACTTTGAGGATACTCACTACCATAATTTTCAGCATTGCGTTCATTAATCTGGCTACAAGCCGCCGTTATTATCCATTGTAGATTTTCTGTAATATTGTCATTTTTATGATCTTTCATATTTAAACTAAATATATCATTTGAATCAAATGATGATTTATGATAATATTTATTATAACTGTTATCATAAAAATATTCTGAATCAAACAATCCAAAGTTTTGATAATCAGTTTTTATATTTGCATCTGTCGTTAATAGTTGGCTATAAAGCTTTTCACATTCAGTATTCGCCTGTTGATCATTTTCAAAAGAATAATCAGGTCTTATTCCATTTGCATAAATCGGAATTGCTCCGCCTCTTGAACCATGTCCACTGATATATGCAATATCAGAACCTAAGATAGAGTATAAATTATCATTTGTAAAGGTAAGTTTATTTGTTATATTTTCTCCCAAAGAGTATTTATTATATAGTATGCCATTAAGATCTGAAGAAAATTTATTTATAAAAATATTATAATCTTCAAGTGTATTACCATCCTCGTCACCTTCGCCTAATTTAAACGCTGAAAATGTTGGCTTATAATTTCCAATAGGTTCTCCATATTCATATTTAGCATAGTTTCCTGTGTTGTTTAAATAGGTAGCACAATATATTATGTTATTTGCAATATGATTACTATCTGTTATTCCATAATAAGAATAATCATTTGATAAATCAAATATTTCCTGTGACCAATTTTCATTATACATCTGTAAATGAATATCTACACTTTCATTATAGCACAATATTCCTGAAGATTCATCAAATTCTAATTGCATTACTGAGTTTGCTCTGTCTTTTTTTGTTTCAAGCAAATCACATTCTGCACTTAATTTATCAGTAATTGATATCCATTTTCCATTTATTTTTCCCCCAACATAATTAACATTGACCATTTGATTACAATCATTATCATTCATATAATAATACGATAACAGTGATTTAGATAATTCAATTGGAACACAAGAATTATTTTTTATATTTATAACCATATCAACTATATTATTTTTATCTAAAGTATGGGCAATACATGAAATATCTAAATTAGGAACCGCGTTTTCATAACCATCTTTCGGTTCGGCTCCCCATATTTTATTAAAGTTACTTTTGTCATAAATAGGCATTTTAGTCCATAAAACAAAACCTGTTTCACCATTATAGCTATTATCGATAGCAGAAAAATCATTAGAGGTAATTATTGTATCCCATCCACTAGTATGTATTCCGGTCAATACTCTTAAATAATCATTACTATTAATAATTACATCTGCCTCTGAAAAATCAAATTCTAAATAGGCATTTGCTTGATTTTTATATGGAGCTGGTATCTTATGATATGTAATTTCTACTGGAACATTATTTGTTGATGAGTTCCCACAGTAATAAAGATCAGTTATCTTATCTGATTCAGGTGATTCATCAACAAAATAATATCTTGATACATAATTATTTATATTTAACGAATTATCACTACTATTTTCTATCTTAAAGTCCAAATTTTGTAGTGTAGAGGAGTCATCCATTATACCCTTTTTTAAATAAAGCTTTAACGGTCCATTTGCTTGTAATGGGGGAATTTTAATATTTCTTTGAATTGTTTTTGAATCTGTATTATCAGATGAAATAGTAACACTATATGATTTTATGATTTCTATCGTACTTGGTTCAACCCATACTTTCCATGAAACCTGATACATTTTACTATTAACTGATAGATCCCCTAATACAACATCTTGTTCACTGTCAACAATCATCATATTGTCTGGAATATTAAGTTTTGCTTTAACATTTTTCGCTAGGCCATCTCCAACATTCTGTATATAAGCAGTGATAGTAAAGGGATTAGGAGCATACGAATCGGTTTGAGAATCATTATGTAATACTTCTAAACGAGTAGCTCCAGTTAATGCTACAGCAAGTGGTGGCGTTCCATCCTGCTGCAATGAACTTAATCCATAATAGGTTTTACATGATATTGTATCTCCTTTAGACATACTTTTGGGATTCCAATACAAGCATACTGCACTATCTCCGTTACTTGTCCCCTCAGCTCTAGAATAATCCCAAAAGTTTTTTGAAGCCATATTCCAGTTAGTAAAGCGGACTCTATCAGGAGTGGAAGCATCATCAATTTTTAATGTACCTTGTGCAATAACAGTAGGTGTTGTAAGAGAGTCAAATGATTGCCAAAATTCAGGAATACTATTTCCTACTAAGTCTGTCTCACATGACGCATCTCCAATATTAGGAATTCTAAAAGGAGAGTGATCATTTCCTCCAAGCATTGTATCAAACATTATTCGCACACCAACATTGTGATTGTTGGCCCCAATATTTTCTGCTGTATATGAAAACTCAGCTACATCTTCTCGACCCGAATATTGATTATATATTAAGCTAAAATGAAGTGATACTATAATATCATCATAAGTTTGTGAAGCTGTTATGACGTTTTCTGTATAAGTGACAGATGATGGTGAAAACTTATAGTCTTTTTCATCAATTCTTATAGTAGTATACGATGTTCCAAAATTGGGATAACCATACAATAACTTTTTATTGTTATCAGTCTGAGATGCAGGATTACCCCCTATTGTTCCAAGTGAGTAATTACTACCATTACTAATAACATTAATATATTCATTTTGTATTCCACTTGAACTACTTGAACTACTTGAACTACTTCTAAGTGTATACATTTTGCTACTTTGAATATTTTTAGACAAATTGTCTGCTTTCCATTTTTGATATTCCTCACTATTCGCATCAAGAGCCATATAGTAGCTTAAATCTTTAGAGGCTTCTTCTGCTATAATGGGCATATAATTACATAGTGATAATGTAAATGCTCCGATTAATCCCCCTAACAAAAATTTTTTTAGTTTTTTAAATTTCACGCTTTAACCATTCCTTTCTATTTTTGCATCGTAATTCAATGTTATATATTATGAATGCAATTATTTATATTTAATATACCATAAAAATCAAAATTATTCAAGTGCTATTTTTATATGTGCATATCTCAGCTCGTTATTAATACATTTTATAATCCGAGTTTTCAACTTAAAAATCCGTAAATACCTTATAAAGGCTAGAATTCATGGCAATATTTTTATAATTATTTTGTATGATATTTTAGAATATTTTAACAGACATCTTAATATTCTTCAGAGCTGAAATAGAGAATAGTTTTAACTCAAAATTAACCTCAAATCCTGAAAGAGCTTTTTTAATTCTTCAATATCCGGATAAAGCATGTGAAAGTAAAGAGTGTATAATAAAGTGTGTAAATATCAACAATTACAAACCGTATAATTGAAACAGCCAATGAATGGCAGAATAGACCACTGAAAAAGTTCTATACTTTTCTTTTTACGGATTGCCTTTACGTTAACATTAGAAAAGACATGGAAACAAAGAATAGTGTGGTTTACGTTGTTTTAGGATATGACGCTAACGGCATTAAAGACATCCTTGGTATATGAAGGCAAGCATCGCTGGATGCAGATTTTGATGAAATAAAGAACCGAGGCGTGGAAGATATATTATTCATCAGCATGGATGGTGTATCAGATCTTGAAGAAGGAGCCAAGTCGATATTTAAGGACGTAGTTGTTCAAAGATGTATTGTTCGCATGATACGTAATTCCATTAAATATGTACCTACCAAGGACTATAAGGTGTTTACAGCACATTGAAAAAAGGTTTATGGAGCATCAAGCTTAAAGGCGGCAGAAGCTGAATTTGAGCGTTTTAAAGAAGCATGGAAGCACTATCCTGGTGCAGTTGGAGTATGGGAAAGTAACTGGAATCATGTTGAGCAGCTGTTTAATTACGGAAGTGCTGTTCGTAAAGTAATGTACACCACAAACGCAATAGAATCAGTGAATTCAAGCTTTAGAAAAGTAACTAAAAAAGTGCATTCCCAAGCGAGGATGTAGTAATGAAGGCGCTCTGTTTACGCATTACCGAGCTTTATAAAAACTGGAACGGTAAGACAGTACCAAACTGGTCAATGGTTAGAAATCAGCTTGCTGTGGATGATATGATACAGTCCAGAATTGAGAAGTACGAAAAGTATTAATATTCTGGGTAAGGTCTCATTTATTCCACGGTCCACTTGACGACGAGCCTCTGTTAATATGATGTCTGTCAGTTGCGGCAGGCGCCGCCAAATTGGTCTGCCGCCTGGCTTGAAAGCCTATCATATTAACTTCTCATCGTAAAGTGGCTTTCGCGGCATAAACGCTTAAGAATAGGAAAACAACTACCTATATTATGGATAATTATTCTCTTATAAAATAAAATTTTAAAAAAACAAAAAACGTACACACTTTAGCTCTTGGCAAAATACATCTGCAATGCTTGTGCTAGCTCTCCATTCTTAGAACCCGTCCACATAGCTTAAAATCTTCTTAAAAGAGTATGCAAATTGGAAATAATGCACATAGCTTCTTCATAACAAGTCTTAATTTCATAATCCTTTGAAAGTCGTCTTGACCATGTC
>OBID01000570.1_pt1 | contig 15014 bp, 8 predicted proteins | sample 1519781 | NCBI WGS metagenome assembly OBID01 (sample SAMEA3991478, study PRJEB22521) | metagenome | biome: anthropogenic terrestrial biome; feature: sewage plant; material: sludge | place: Sweden | collected 2012-09-26 | reverse complement strand
AAGTTCAGCAGTAATCCTTGGATATTGCTCGTCTGAAATTTTTATATAGCTATAACCCTTATCATCCTTCAACAAGATGTTATACTTTGGCTTGTGCTGTTTAATAAGTGAACATTCAAGAATCAAAGCTTCAAACTCTGTATCTGTAACAATAAAATCATAATCATATACGAGTGAAACCATCTTTGCAACTTTTGGCGTGTGGTCGGCAGATTCACGGAAGTAGCTTGTTACCCTGTTCCTGAGGTTTTTGGCTTTACCGATATATATAATATCTGAATTCTTGTTCTTCATTATATAACAGCCCGGTGATGTTGTCAGGACAGCTGTTTTCTCTCTCAGATATGGTAGTCTTTCGTTCATTGTGAATCCTCCTTCCAAATATAATAATATAATTATACACTATTATTTTCACATTTTAAAGTAAAATACAAAAGCCCATGCTAAAAAAGCATGGGCTTAATATATCTTTTATTAATTCAGACAGTAATTAGCAAGAAATTACAACGCCTGAACCAACTGTACGGCCACCTTCACGGATAGCAAAACGGAGTCCTTCTTCGATAGCGATAGGAGCGATGAGTTCAACGTCGATTTCAACGTTATCACCAGGCATACACATTTCCTTATCAGCTGGAAGCTTAACGATTCCTGTTACGTCAGTTGTTCTGAAATAGAACTGAGGTCTGTAGTTGTTGAAGAAAGGAGTATGACGTCCGCCTTCATCTTTCTTAAGAACGTAAACCTGACCATGGAACTTTGTCAATGGGTGGATTGAACCTGGTTTACAAAGAACCTGTCCTCTTTCGATATCAGCTCTCTGAACACCACGGAGAAGAGCACCAATGTTATCGCCAGCTTCTGCAAAGTCAAGAAGCTTTCTGAACATTTCGATACCTGTAACAACAGTCTTCTTTCTTTCTTCTGAAAGGCCGATGATTTCAACTTCTTCTGAAAGTTTCAACATACCTCTTTCAACTCTACCTGTAGCAACTGTACCACGACCTGTGATTGTGAATACATCTTCTACTGGCATCAAGAAAGGAAGTGAATCGTTTCTTGCTGGAGTTGGGATGAAGCTGTCAACAGCATCCATCAATTCCTTAATGCAGTCATATGCAGGATCATTGATATCTTCTGGAGCTTCAAGAGCCTTAAGAGCTGAACCCTTGATGATTGGTGTATCGTCGCCTTCAAAATCATATTTGTCAAGAAGTTCACGGATATCCATTTCAACGAGGTCGATAAGTTCTGGATCGTCAACCTGGTCAGCTTTGTTCATGAAAACAACAATCTTTGGAACACCAACCTGGTGAGCAAGAAGAATATGCTCTCTTGTCTGAGCCATAGGTCCGTCTGATGCAGCAACAACAAGGATTGCGCCGTCCATCTGAGCAGCACCTGTAATCATGTTCTTTACATAGTCAGCATGGCCTGGGCAGTCAACGTGAGCGTAGTGACGAGCAACTGTCTCATACTCAACGTGAGCAGTATTGATTGTAATACCTCTTTCTCTCTCTTCTGGAGCAGAGTCGATATTAGCATAATCTTTCTTTTCTGCAAGACCCATCATTGCCAATGTCTTTGTAATAGCAGCTGTTAATGTTGTCTTACCGTGGTCAACGTGACCGATAGTACCAATGTTAACATGTGGTTTAGTTCTTTCGAATTTTGCCTTTGCCATAGGAATTTCCTCCTTAAATTTTTAAAGTTTTTTACATCTGTTATTTTAACAGAATTTATCAATAATTTCAAGTAGCTGTCAGAAATTAATTGTTGCCCTTATTACGTGTGCTCATAATCTTTTCAGCAATAGATTTTGGAACTTCGATGTAACTATCTGGTTCCATTGAGTACTGTCCACGACCCTGTGTCTTTGAACGTAGGTCGTTTGAGTAACCGAACATTTCTGAAAGTGGAACAAGTGCATTAATTTGCTGTGCACCAGGTCTTGCTTCCATACCCTGAATCTGTCCACGACGTGAATTTAAGTCACCGATAACGTCGCCCATGTATTCTTCCGGAACTGTTACGATAACTTTCATAATAGGTTCGAGAATTACAGGATCAGCTTTCTTCATTGCATCTTTGAATGCCATAGAACCAGCAATCTTAAATGCCATTTCAGATGAGTCAACTTCATGGTATGAACCATCATAAAGTGTTACCTTAACGTCAACAACCTGGTATCCTGCGAGAACACCAGCCTGCATTGCGCCTTTAATACCAGCGTCAACAGCAGGAATATATTCCTTAGGAATAGCGCCACCAGTAACAGCATTGATAAATTCATAGCCCTTACCAGATACGTTTGGTTCAGCCTTAATCTTAACGTGACCGTACTGACCTTTACCACCTGACTGTCTAGCATACTTGCAGTCAACATCAGCAAGGCGTCTGATGGTTTCTTTATATGAAACCTGTGGAGCACCAACGTTTGCTTCTACCTTAAATTCACGAAGCATTCTGTCAACGATGATTTCAAGGTGAAGTTCACCCATACCAGCGATGATAGTCTGACCAGTTTCCTCATCAGTCCATGTTCTGAATGTTGGGTCTTCTTCAGCAAGCTTTGAAAGTGCAATACCCATCTTTTCCTGACCAGCTTTTGTTTTTGGTTCAATAGCAAGGTTGATAACAGGATCAGGGAATTCCATAGATTCAAGAACAACAGGGTACTTTTCATCACAAAGTGTGTCACCTGTTGTTGTATTCTTAAGACCTACGCAAGCAGCGATGTCACCAGCGTAAATCTCATCAATATCTTTTCTGTGGTTGGCGTGCATCTGCAAGATACGTCCAACTCTTTCGTTGTTATCCTTTGTAGCATTGTAAACGTTTGAACCAGCTTTTAAAACACCAGAATAAACGCGGAAGAAACAAAGCTTTCCTACGAATGGGTCTGTAGCAATCTTGAATGCAAGAGCAGCAAAAGGTTCTTTATCAGAAGATGGTCTTTCGCACTCTTCACCAGTATCAGGGTTAACACCCTTGATGTGTGGAACGTCGAGTGGTGATGGCATATAGTCGATTACAGCATCAAGCAACTTCTGAACGCCCTTATTCTTATAAGATGTTCCACAAACAACTGGAACCATCTCATTCTTAAGAGTAGCCTTTCTGATACAATGCTTGATTTCATCGATAGTAAGTTCTTCACCGTCGAGGTATTTCATCATAATTTCCTCGTCATGCTCAGCAACGTTATCGAGCAACTGTGCACGATATTCTTTTGCCTTATCAAGCATGTCAGCAGGAATTTCTTCAACTTTAATTTGTGTTCCAAGCTTATCGTTTTCATCATAGATATATGCTTTCATTTCAAGCAAGTCAATGATTCCGATAAAGTCTTCTTCAGCACCGATAGGAAGCTGAATTGGAACAGCGTTTGTCTTGAGTCTGTCGTGAAGCATAGATACAACTCTGTAGAAGTCAGCACCCATGATATCCATCTTGTTGACGTATACCATTCTTGGTACCTTATACTTATCAGCCTGTCTCCATACTGTTTCAGTCTGTGGCTCAACACCGCCCTTAGCACAAAGAACTGTTACAGAACCGTCAAGTACTCTTAAAGAACGCTCAACCTCAACTGTAAAGTCAACGTGACCAGGGGTGTCAATAATATTGACTCTGTGGCCTTTCCAGTATGCAGTAGTAGCAGCAGAGGTAATTGTAATACCTCTTTCCTGCTCTTGCTCCATCCAGTCCATTGTCGCAGCACCTTCATGAACTTCACCGATTTTATGTGTTATACCTGTATAAAAAAGGATACGTTCAGTTGTAGTAGTTTTACCTGCGTCAATGTGAGCCATTATACCAATATTACGAGTCATCTCAAGTGATACATCTCTTGGCATAATATCCTCCTCTAAAAATCAGTTTAACTTTTCTAATAAAATTAGAAACGATAATGTGCAAATGCTTTGTTAGCTTCTGCCATCTTATGTGTGTCGTCACGCTTCTTGCAAGCTCCACCAACACCGTTAACTGCATCGAGGATTTCTGCTGCAAGTCTTTCTCTCATTGTAGCTTCATTTCTTGCTCTTGAATAAGTTATCAACCATCTTAAACCCAATGTCTGACGTCTTTCAGGACGGACTTCCATTGGAACCTGGTAAGTAGCACCACCTATACGGCGAGCCTTTACCTCAAGGTTTGGCATGATATTTTCCATTGCTGCTTCAAAAACTTCAACCGCTGGTTTTTCAGTTTTTTCTGCAATTATTTCGAATGCACCATATACAATTTTCTGTGCAACACCTTTCTTACCATCAAGCATAATGTTGTTGACAAGTCGTGTAACAAGCTTAGAATTGTAAACAGGATCTAGCAAAACGTCACGTTTTGCAATATTACCTCTTCTTGGCACTTCGCTTCCCTCCTTCATATAATGATATCATAGGTACTCGTTTCATCCACAACCCGCAAACCTTTTTACGGGTCCGTCGGAACGTAAGACCAATGAGAGGCAAAATATATATATTATAAAGCCCCACATTTATCTTGTGGTATCTGAGTTATCTCTACTTATTTAGCAGCTGCGCCTGCTTTTGGTCTTTTAGCACCGTATTTTGAACGGCTCTGCATTCTCTTTGCAACGCCCTGTGCATCGAGTGTACCACGGATTATGTGATAACGAACACCTGGAAGGTCCTTAACACGTCCACCACGGATGAGAACAACGCTGTGTTCCTGTAGGTTATGACCGATACCTGGGATGTAAGCTGTTACTTCGTATCCGTTTGTAAGTCTTACTCTGGCAATTTTTCTCATAGCTGAGTTAGGCTTTTTAGGAGTACTTGTTCTTACTGCTGTACAAACGCCACGTTTCTGTGGTGCTGACATATCAATTTCTTCCTTCTTCTTTGAGTTGTAACCCTTCTGAAGAGCTGGAGAAGTTGACTTGTATTCAACAACGTCTCTACCTTTACGAACTAGCTGGTTAAATGTTGGCATATTCTATCTCCTTTCCCGTAAAATCAAATGCAAAACTATATAGCTTGGCATACCATAATATTATACATATTTACTTTTACCATGTCAAGTTTTTTTAATCCTTTTTAAAATAAAATATAATAGTTTATAATACTGTTTTATAATATGTAGTTTTTTTGCACATATTAGTCAATTCATTAAAAACATTTGAATTTAAAACTAATAATGACATATTAAAAAACGAATAAAACAACCCTGACAATGTCAGGGTTGTTATTGTTAAAGTGAGTGATTAGATGTGTTCTGCAACGTTTTCGTTCTTAACAATTTGAACATTATTATAGCAGTCCATACCAGTACCAGCTGGAACAAGCTTACCAATAATAACATTTTCCTTAAGTCCGAGAAGCATATCGCTCTTTCCACGGATTGCGGCGTCTGTAAGAGCCTTTGTTGTTTCCTGGAATGAAGCAGCAGACAGGAATGAATCAGAATTTGATGATGCTTTTGTAATACCCTGAAGAACAGGAAGAATTGTTATGCAAGCTGCATTAATATCACCGTTTTCTATTTCAGCCTTAATCTGTTCGTTGATATCATCAATTTCGTTCTTGTCAACAAGAGCACCTGGGAGCAAGTAGCTGCTTCCGCTTTCGTCGACTTTTACCTTCTTCATCATCTGGCGTACAATAACTTCGATATGCTTATCGTTGATATCAACACCCTGAAGACGGTAAACCTTCTGAACTTCATCAATGATGTAGTTCTGAACGGCTTTTTCACCCCTGACAGCAAGAATATCGCCTGGGTAGATGCTACCTTCTGTAAGTGGCTGACCCTTTTCGATAGCAGCGCCTTCCTTGGTTTCAGGCTTGAGCTTGAAGCCGTAAGGAATCTGATAGTATTCTTCCTGAAGAGTTTCAGGATCAGTAATAACAGCATTTCTGACTTTCTTGACTTCTTCAAATCTGAGCTGTCCACCGAACTTAGCGATAATACCTGCGTTCTTTGGACGACGGCTTTCGAAAAGTTCCTCGACACGTGGAAGACCCTGTGTGATGTCTTCTGCAGAAGCGATACCACCTGTATGGAACGTTCTCATTGTAAGCTGTGTACCAGGTTCACCGATTGACTGAGCTGAAATGATACCAACAGCTTCACCGACAGCAACAAGATTTCCGTTTGCGAGGTTTGCACCATAACATTTTGCACATACACCATGCTTTGCCTGACACTGAAGTACAGATCTGATAGCAATGTTCTTTTTGCCCTGAGCTTCAAGAGCTACAACGACCTTCTTTGCGTCATTGCTGTTCATAAGTTTATTCTTAGAAACAATCATTTCGCTTGTCTTAGGATCCTTGAGATCTTCAACAAGGTAACGGCCAATTAAACGTTCCTGTAATGGTTCGATAACTTCACGGCCATTCTTGATTTCGTAAATATCAATACCAACGTTTGTTCCGCAGTCTTCCTCACGGATGATAACATCCTGTGATACGTCAACAAGACGTCTTGTGAGGTATCCTGAGTCAGCTGTACGAAGAGCTGTATCGGCAAGTCCTTTACGAGCACCACGGGAAGAAATAAAGTATTCCAAGATGTTTAGTCCTTCACGGTAGTTAGCACGAATAGGCATTTCAATTGTTCGACCAGATGTGTTTGCGATAAGTCCACGCATACCAGCAAGCTGTCTGATCTGATTAATACTACCACGGGCACCAGAGTCAGCCATCATGAAGATTGGATTGTATCTGTCAAGGTTATCCTTCAGAGCAACTGTTACATCTTCTGTTGCCTTATTCCATATTTCGATAACCTTCTGTGATTTTTCTTCAGAAGAAATATAACCACGCTTGTACTGTCTGTCAATATTGTCAACAAGAGCATCAGCCTGAGCAAGAATTTCCTTCTTCTGTGGTGGGATAATTGCATCACATACAGCAACAGTAATAGCTGCTTTTGTTGAATACTTAAAGCCGAGTGCCTTGATCTTGTCAAGAACTTCAGAAGTTGTTGCTGTTCCGTGTTTTCTGATACATCTTTCAATAATGTCTGAAAGCTGCTTCTTACCAACGAGGAATGCAACCTCAAGTTCAAACTGCTTGTCAGAATTTGTTCTGTCAATAAATCCTAAATCCTGTGGTATATTTTCATTGAAGATAAGACGTCCGACTGTTGCATCAATGATCTTTGATACTTTTCTTTCGCCCATATCTTTTGTTACTCTTACTTTTACAGCAGCGTGAAGTGTAACTTCACCCTCCTGATAAGCCATAAGTGCTTCATTGGTATCTCTGAATACCTTGCCTTCGCCCTTTTCTCCATCCTTTAGCATTGTGAGGTAGTAAGAACCGAGCACCATGTCCTGTGAAGGAACAGCAACCGGACGTCCATCTGAAGGCTTCAAGAGGTTATTAGCCGCAAGCATTAAGAAGCGAGCTTCTGCCTGAGCTTCTGCTGACAAAGGAACGTGAACAGCCATCTGGTCACCGTCGAAGTCAGCGTTGAAAGCTGTACATACAAGTGGGTGGAGCTTGATAGCTCTACCTTCAACAAGGATAGGTTCAAATGCCTGAATACCAAGTCTATGAAGTGTAGGAGCACGGTTGAGCATTACAGGGTGACCCTGAATTACATTCTCAAGAGCATCCCAAACCTCTGGCTTTGATCTTTCAACCATTTTTCTTGCTGACTTGATGTTGTTTACAACAGCTGTGTCAACAAGTCTCTTCATAACGAAAGGCTTAAAGAGTTCGAGTGCCATTTCCTTTGGAAGACCACACTGGTACATTTTAAGTTCTGGTCCAACAACGATAACTGAACGTCCTGAATAGTCAACACGTTTACCAAGTAAGTTCTGACGGAAACGTCCCTGCTTACCTTTAAGCATATCTGACAATGACTTGAACGCTCTGTTGTTAGGTCCTGTAACAGGTCTGCCGTGACGGCCGTTATCTATAAGTGCGTCAACAGCTTCCTGAAGCATACGTTTTTCGTTTCTGATGATAATGTCAGGAGCTTCAAGATCCAGCATTCTCTTCAGACGATTGTTTCTGTTGATTACACGACGGTACAGATCGTTAAGGTCTGATGTTGCATAACGTCCACCATCAAGCATAACCATAGGTCTGAGTTCTGGTGGGATAACAGGAACTACATTGAGCACCATCCATTCAGGACGGTTGCCTGAAAGTCTGAATGCCTCAACAATTTCAAGTCTCTTTAAAAGCTTAATTCTCTTCTGACCCTGTGGGAGATCCTTAAGTTCAGCCTTAAGTTCAGCAGAGAGTACCTCAAGGTCAATTTCCTTCAAAAGCTCCTGGATAGCTTCAGCACCCATACCAGCCTTGAAATCGTCCTCAAATTTTTCTCTTGCTTCCTGATAATCCTTTTCAGAAAGAAGTTGCTTTTTCATAAGAGAGGTGTTACCTGGATCAGTAACAATATATTTTGTAAAGTATAATACTTCTTCAAGACGCTTCTGGGAAATTTCAAGAACCTGTCCGATTCTTGATGGTGTTCCCTTGAAGTACCAGATATGTGACACAGGAGCAGCAAGTGCAATGTGTCCCATTCTTTCACGTCTTACCTTTGCACGTGTGACTTCAACGCCACAACGCTCACAGACTTTACCTTTAAAGCGGATTTTCTTGTACTTACCGCAGTGACATTCCCAGTCCTTTGAAGGTCCAAAGATTTTTTCGCAGAAAAGTCCATCACGCTCAGGCTTTTGTGTTCTGTAATTTATTGTTTCAGGTCTTTCAACTGCACCGTATGACCAGTTCAGTATCTGTTCAGGTGAAGCAAGACCAATCTTTATTGACTCAAATACATTAAATTCCAATATACGACCCTTCTTCCTTTAGATATTATCGTCGTCATCCTCTTCAGCGAAAAAATCAAGTTCTTCATCGCTGTCGTCAAGTTCGACATTATCAAGACCGTCTTCATCCTCTGTGATGAAGTTATCGAGATCGCCTTCCTCAATCTGATCGTCACCGAATAAGGTATCATCCTCTTCAAGTGCAACAGGCTGTGGAATAATATCATCGTCTTCTTCAAATGTCTGCTTAAGGTCAATCTCTTCATTGTTAATGTTGAGAACCTTGACATCAAGACAAAGTGACTGAAGTTCTTTGATAAGAACCTTGAATGATTCAGGAATACCTGGTTTAGGAACATTCTGTCCCTTAACAATAGCTTCATAGGTCTTAACACGTCCGACAGTATCGTCAGATTTAACAGTAAGGATTTCCTGAAGTGTATAAGCTGCGCCGTAAGCTTCAAGAGCCCAAACTTCCATTTCTCCGAATCTCTGTCCACCGAACTGAGCTTTACCACCAAGTGGCTGCTGTGTAACAAGTGAATATGGTCCGACAGAACGTGCATGGATCTTATCATCAACAAGGTGATGGAGCTTGAGGTAGTACATATAACCAACAGTTACACGATTGTCAAACTTTTCTCCTGTTCTTCCATCATAAAGAACAGTCTTGCCATCATCATTCATTTCAAGTTTAGAAGTGTCGATTATTTCTCTTATACCCTTATAAATTATCTTTTCTTCAGGAGGGTTGTTTTTGTTGTTTTCTTCTGCCTGTCTGAATGCTAATCTGATGTCTTCCTCGTGAGCACCATCAAATACTGGTGTCATGATTTTCCAGCCAAGTGCCTTTGCAGCCATACCAAGATGAACTTCAAGAACCTGACCGATGTTCATACGGGAAGGAACACCAAGTGGGTTAAGAACGATATCAAGTGGAGTACCGTCTGGTAGGAATGGCATGTCTTCCTGTGGAAGGATTCTTGATACAACACCCTTGTTTCCGTGACGACCAGCCATTTTATCTCCGACTGAGATCTTTCTCTTCTGTGCTATATAACAACGTACGAGCATATTTACTCCAGGAGAAAGCTCATCACAGTTCTCTCTTGTAAATATCTTAACGTCAACGATAACTCCTGATTCACCGTGAGGTACTCTCAATGAGTTATCTCTGACTTCTCTTGCCTTTTCACCGAAGATAGCACGAAGAAGTCTTTCTTCGGCAGTAAGCTCTGTTTCACCCTTTGGTGTAACCTTACCAACAAGGATATCGCCTGAACGAACTTCAGCACCTATTCTGATAATTCCCTTATCGTCAAGATCCTTAAGAGCATCTTCACCGACGTTAGGAATATCTCTTGTGATTTCCTCTGGGCCGAGCTTTGTATCACGTGATTCGATTTCATATTCTTCAATATGGACTGAAGTGTAGATATCTTCACGAACTAATTTTTCATTAAGAAGAACAGCATCCTCGTAGTTATAGCCTTCCCAGGTCATAAATCCGATAAGTGCATTCTTACCGAGTGAGATTTCACCATCAGCAGTAGCTGGACCGTCAGCGATAACCTGCTTCTTTGTGATTCTTTCACCCCTATCAACGATAGGACGCTGATTGACACAAGTGCCCTGATTAGAACGCTTGAACTTTATGAGCTTGTAGTTTACTGTTACGCCGTCATCCTGTTTTACCACGATTTCGTCAGCAGAAACCTTTTCAACAACACCAGATTCTTTTGAAACTATTGCAACACCTGAGTCAACACAAGCCTTGTATTCCATACCTGTTCCAACGATAGGTGATTCAGTCTTGAGCAGTGGAACTGCCTGACGTTGCATGTTTGAACCCATGAGGGCACGGTTTGCGTCGTCGTTTTCAAGGAACGGAATCATAGATGTAGCAACAGAAAGAACCATCTTAGGAGATACATCCATAAAGTCAATCTTGTCATTTTCTATTTCAAGAATCTGATCACGATGACGTGCCTTAACCTTTGCATTTATGAATCTGCCATCATCATCAAGAGGTTCATTAGCCTGAGCAACTGTATAGTTATCTTCAACGTCAGCTGTCATATAAACAACTTCGTTTGTTACAAAGCCAGTAGCTTTATCAAGTCTTCTGTAAGGGGCCTCAATGAAACCGTATTCATTAATTCTTGCGAAAGATGCAAGATAAGAAATAAGTCCGATGTTTGGTCCTTCAGGAGTTTCAATAGGACACATTCTTCCGTAGTGGGAATAGTGAACGTCACGAACTTCAAATCCGGCTCTGTCTCGTGAAAGACCGCCAGGTCCCAAAGCAGAAAGACGTCTCTTATGAGTCAGCTCTGCGAGAGGGTTTGTCTGATCCATGAACTGTGAAAGTGGTGATGAACCGAAGAATTCCTTAATAGCCGCTGTAATAGGACGAATATTAATAAGAACCTGTGGAGTTACAACATCCATATCCTGTGACTGAATGTTCATTCTTTCACGGATAACTCTTTCCATTCTTGAGAAACCAATTCTGAACTGGTTCTGAAGAAGCTCACCTACTGAACGGATACGTCTGTTTCCGAGATGGTCAATATCATCAACAATTCCGACACCTTCGCAAAGGTTCAAAAAGTATGATACTGTTGCATATATATCGTCAAGAATGATGTGCTTTGGAACAAGCTCGTCCACTCTTGCCTTGATGTTTTCTTCCAAATCCTCAGGTGAATCACTTTCTTCAAGAATTTCCTTAAGAACATTGAATGAAACCTTTTCGTTTATGCCGAAAGGTGTGCAGTCAAAATCAACATATCCCTTGATGTCAACCATACCGTTACCGAGAATCTTGACTTCTTTTTCTTCAACCTTTGTGGTTGTTTCACCAGTCTGGCTTGTGATTGATTCTTTTCTTGTCATGGTAACGAATGCTTCCATAACACCAGCCTGCTCAACCTTCATAGCTTCATCATAGCTTAGTTTTGCGCCAGGCTCAGCCATAATTTCACCTGTTAATGGGTTAATAATAGGCTGTGAAACAGTGTGACCTGCAAGTCTTGAACCAATACCAAGCTTTTTGTTGTATTTATAACGACCGAATCTTGAAAGGTCATATCTTCTTGCATCAAAGAACAATGCGTTAAGATGTGATTCAGCACTGTCTACTGTAGGAGGCTCACCAGGACGGAGCTTCTTGTAAACTTCAAGCAAAGCTTCCTCACGGTTTTTTGTAGCATCCTTCTGGAGAATTGTCTGGCTGAGTCTTTCATCAGTGCCGAACATTTCTTCAATTTCCTCATCAAGACCAAGTCCGAGTGAACGGATGAAGGTGGTGACAGGAATTTTTCTGTTTTTATCTATTCTTACATAAACTACATCGTTTGAGTCCATCTCATACTCAAGCCATGCACCTCTGTTAGGAATTACTGTTGTCTTGAAAAGGTCTTTACCTGTCTTGTCCTTTTCAGATGAATAATATACACCAGGAGAACGAACCAGCTGTGATACAATAACACGTTCTGCACCATTTATTACAAAGGTTCCACTATCCGTCATTAGTGGAAATTCACCCATATATACTTCGCTGTCTTTTATTTCGCCTGTTTCTTTGTTGTTAAGTCTTGCAACTACTCTCAGTGGAGCTGAATAAGTTACGTCACGTTCCTTACACTCTGCGACAGAATACTTCGGGGTATCATCAATCCTGTAATCAATAAAGTTAAGTTCAAGGTTGCCATTATAATCGCTGATTGCTGCGACATCCCTGAAAACTTCCTTCAGACCTTCCTCCAGGAACCACTTATAGGAATTTTTCTGCACCTCGATAAGGTTTGGCATTTCCAAGACTTCATTAATCTTGGCAAAGCTCATTCGAGTATTCTTCCCGAGCTGCTGTGGCTTGACATTCACCATAGGCTCAATCACTCCTTATTAAAATTTGCTTGGAATGTATCATTGCTCTGAAAACCGTAAAAAATATTAAATAAGTACTTGAAAAAACAATAGAACTATGCTATAATTTTGAGAGCAATAGGGTATAACAATCCATATTGATACAGTATATTATTATATTATATTAATAAAGTGTTGTCAAGCATGTTTTTAATATTCGTCAAAATGACCGTAATTCTGAAATATGAATTACGGTCATTGTTTATTTTGTCTATTAAATTTACTTTAATTCCCGAAATTTGTCGGGTTCTGTGGTGGATAATAGCATGGTGGATTCTGAAAGTACTGTGGCATATACATTTGTTGTGCCTGCAACTGCTGTTTTTTCTGTTTTGACTTTTCAACCCAATAAAGAATAGCCAGAACAAGACTAACTATTAAAGCAATAACAGAAATCACAAATAATATTGCAAAAGCAATTAATAAGCGTTGTGACACAGCACTAATTGGGAACTCGGAAGGAGCTATTACAGCATCAGAATAATCATCATTATTACACCATAGATCTATGCTGCTTCCCTCCTCAATAATATCCGGATAGTCTGTATGCAGCACATAAATCACTTCATCATAATCCTCATCATTGTATGCATCAGTACCATATTCCGCAAAACCTATAGAATATCTTATTGTTACTGAAAAATCGCCATTTTTTATATCTTCTTTTGCATTACCCTCAGTTACAACACCGATAGCTTCAAATCCATAATTCGTATAATCTTTAAATCTTTCTTTGTTATCAATTTTAAGTACCGCAAAAATCAACACAAATATTCCTATCACCATTGAAAGAAGCATAATACTTGCTGATATAATATGCCCTACTTTAAGCTTTCTCATAATCCTATCCTCATTAATAATTCATCATCTGATTTTGTGGTTCAGGTAATGTATCCTTTTTCTTCGGAATAATTACACGGAGAATTATAACTATTGTTATTATCATAAACACAACAGCAAGTACAAAAAGAGCAATGCTTAATATAAATGATATATTCTTTATTAAAACTATCTCAGGTGGTATTTCAATACCAGCCTCAGTCGGGTCTGATGAATTATATTTTACAGTAACCTCTTCACCAATCTCTGCCCTTGAAGTTGAAAATGCTTTTACTATATATTCATAGTCTTTACCCTTGACTGTATATCTGATAACTGACTTGTATACGCTTTCTTTATCGGTTCTTTCAGAAGAAACAACCTTACCCGTAACAGACTCTGTCATTGAAGGGGTTGCTATATAATCCTTATAATCTGAAATTTTGTTAGTAAATGAAAACAACTTCAAGCCGCCGATAAAGCATAAAATTGCTAATGCAAGCATCAGCATTCTCCATACATATCCCCATAAAGAATAACCTGTTTTCTTCTTTAATATTTTGGAAACTTCAATAAGTGCCCCAACATTAATAATCATAATGTCTACTCCTTTTTCATTGCCAGTATTTGCGGTCAAGACTTCTATACTGAACCGCCTGTGCTATATGCTGCTTTTCAATAATTTCTGAATTATCTAAATCAGCAACTGTTCTTGATACTTTAAGTATCCTGTCATATGCTCTTGCCGACAAGCCCATGCGCTCAAAAACATTCCTGAGAAGATTCTGTGCATCATCAGAAACAGGACAAACCTCGTGCAGAATATCACTTGTTATTCTTGCGTTGCAGGTTATTTGTGTTCCCTTAAAGCGTTGATTCTGAATTTCACGAGTCTGCTGAACACGTTCTCTTATACTTGCAGAGCTTTCTTCCTTCTGTTTTGAGGAAATATACTCAAACTCAACAGGTGCAACCTCTATATGCAAGTCGAATCTGTCAAGCATTGGCCCTGAAATCCTGGAGAGGTAATTTCCTACCTGATTTTTATTACATATGCATTTTCTTGTCGGATGCCCGAAGTATCCGCAAGGGCAAGGATTCATAGCACCAATAAGCATTATGGAACACGGATATGTAACAGTACCCGACGCCCTTGATATCGTAACCTTCTGATCTTCAAGCGGCTGACGCAGAATTTCAAGAGTGGTTCTTGAAAATTCAGCAAGCTCGTCAAGAAAAAGCAGGCCGTTATGCGCAAGGGAAATTTCACCTGGGCGAGGGACAGAGCCACCGCCTGAAAGTCCAGCTGGTGAAATAGTATGGTGTGGTGAACGGAATGGACGTTTTGTTATTAAAGGCGTATCCTTATCAAGACAACCCGATATGGAATGTATATTAGTAGTTTCAATTGACTCAGTAAAAGTCATTTCAGGGAGAATTGAAGGCATTCTTTTTGCGAGCATACTCTTTCCTGAACCAGATCGGAAGAGCGTCGTGTAGG
>OBID01000569.1_pt1 | contig 15021 bp, 18 predicted proteins | sample 1519781 | NCBI WGS metagenome assembly OBID01 (sample SAMEA3991478, study PRJEB22521) | metagenome | biome: anthropogenic terrestrial biome; feature: sewage plant; material: sludge | place: Sweden | collected 2012-09-26 | reverse complement strand
TTAAAAAAGTTAAAAAATATAATAGGTATAATAGTTATCGCTTTGGAGGTAAGTCTAGCTAGTGTTAATTTTTGCATAATATACAATGTAATAAAATGAATTTTAGTTGATAGTGGGGATTATAAAAATGGAAGCTAATAAAATTAGACTATTAGAATTTTTAGGTTCAGGTAAAAGAACCTTTAATATTCCAGTATATCAAAGAAATTATGACTGGAAAACAGAGCATTGCACACGATTATTTAATGATATTGAAAAAATAGCAAAAAGTAATTACACCATAGAGCACTTTTTAGGGACAGTTGTATATGTAGTGTCACATATCCAACCGACTTTTATTGAGTTTGTTTTAATTGATGGACAACAAAGAATAACAAGTATAACGTTGCTATTAAAGGCTTTGTATGATGTTATCACTGATGAGGAGCTCAAAGAAGATATTTATGAATCTTACATAATTAATAAAAGAGCCCCAGAGGCACTTAGAATTAAGCTTAAACCAATTGAAAGTGATATGGCAGCCTATGAATCCATTTTATCAAATGGAAATCAAAACTCTGATAATAATATAATTAACAACTATAATCTGTTTAAGAGTTTAATAGAAAAATCAGAAATTCCACCAGAAAGACTATATAATGCGTTGAATAATGTAGAATTAGTTTATATTCAGTTAGAAAAGGACAAAAAATCTGAAAATCCTCAAATGATATTTGAAAGTTTGAATTCTACAGGATTATCATTAACTCAAGCAGATTTAATTAGAAACTTCTTATTGATGAATCATTCTTATGAGGAACAGAACACTCTTTATAAGGAATATTGGTTAAAAATCGAAAAAAGTTTAAGCAACAGCAAAATATCGGATTTTGTAAGAGATTATCTTACTATGAAAACGAGTAAAATTTCAACTAAAGACAGGGTTTATGAGAATTTTAAGGAGTATGCCATTGACCCAGCCAACAACTTAGACGAACAAGGTTTATTGGAAGATTTACTTATTTATGCAAAATACTATTCAGCATTTCTATATTTTAATTCTCAAAACAAAAATATAAATTGCTGTTTAGAGCAATTTCAACAGCTGAAATCAACAACCGTATATCCAGTATTGCTTTATATCTTCGATGATTGTTATGCGTATAAGAAAATCTCAGAAGACGATTTAGTGATTATAATGAAAATACTTATTTGTTATATTTTCCGCAGACAAATATGTGGTTATCCTACGAATGCACTTAATAAAATATTTGCTACTTTGATTAACGAAATTGAAGACTCCAAAGAGGTTAACTACGATGACAAACTATATACTATTTTAATGAAAAAGACTTTTTCTGGAACATTTCCAAAGAATAAAGAATTTGAAATTGGATTCATTCAAAAGGATTTATATAAGAGTAAGATGGACAAATACACACTATTTACATTAGAAAAACAGTTGTCTAATAAAGAAGTTATTGATATTTCCGACAATATAACAATTGAGCATATTATGCCCCAAACACTAACACCACAATGGCAAATTGAACTCGGAAAGAAGTACGAAGATATTCATTCTCAATATTTACATACTATCGGAAATTTAACACTCTCAGGATATAATCCTGAACTATCAAATAAAAGTTTCTCTGATAAAAAAGAGATTTTCAACATTTCAAATATCGCAATTTGCAGAAATATTTGTAATTATGATAGTTGGAATGATGAAGCAATTAAATCAAGAGCGAGAGCCTTATTTGAAGTCGCATTGAATATATGGAATTTGCCTGAAAAATATAATGTGCAAATTGAAAACAGTACAGCCATAGATTATTCTATACCATATAATATTTTAACCGATTTAAACATTACTGGTGAAAAGCCAAAGCAATTAATATTGATGGATACAGAATATAGCGTTTCAACATGGAAAGAGATGTTAAGGGTTCTATGCAGAAACCTATATGATTTAGACAGTACAATAATGCAAAACTTAGTAAAACACAAAGATTTTGCTGGTAGAGATCTATTTATTATTGATGATACTCCTGATAAAATGAATTCTCCACATAAAATTGGTGATGGCTTATTTATTGAAACAAATAGAAGTGCAATTGATATACTTAATTATTGTAAGATTATTTGTAATCATTATCAATTGGCTGATGAGGTTTATTTTGTTTTGGGTAGAAGATGAGGAACTTATAGTGTTAAATTATAACATTTTATTATTAATAGAAAAACTGGAAAAATCTTTGTGAATTACTATGAAGGTTAGATTAATGTAACCGTTTTGAGGACTTCATTCAAAATATTAGGCGTATTATAACATTAATATCCATATAATAAAAAATACACGGTAATTGCATTAGTTAAGAGTTTATGAACAAAGCCAAAATTCCGGAAACATCTGACCTGTATCAACATTTATCCATTGACACATAAAAATATCTGTGATAAAATAATAATTAATCCAATATTATTTGTTAAGTAATGGGGTGCACCACCGCGGGTGCACCCCATATTGTTTTGTTTTATTGGAAATATTTGAAAGAAAAGAGGTGGATATTATGCGTCTGAATGGCACAGACAAAAAAATAATTTCCCCGGTAAATTTAAAAATTTTTATAGAAGAAGAAAAGTATGACGCTTTAAAAATTGCTGTTGAAATAAACGGAAGCATTATACCCAGATCGGAATATGCTTCTGTCATGATTTCAGATAATGATGTGGTTGAAATTGTAAGCTTTGTAGGCGGGGGCTGATACAATGGATATAAGGCTTAACGGAAAAAGATATGAATGTGCGTATTCTTCGGCATATGACATAAGAAAAAATCTTTTCAGTGAAGAAGACATAATAATAATAAACGGATTTCAGATAAGTGATGACTGTACTTTAAAGGACAATGACGAGGTGTTTGTTATAAGCCGTGGTGTAATGCCGGCAAGAGAGCAGCTTGAAAAAATGATGGCAGCACGTCATACACCATCAGTACATAATGCAGTAAAAAAAGGCTTTGTGGGAATTGCAGGACTAGGAGGACTTGGTTCAAACATTGCTGTAAGTCTTGCAAGAACAGGAGTAGGCAGAATGCTTCTTGCAGATTTTGATATAGTAGAGCCAAGTAATCTTAACCGTCAGAGCTACTATATTTCACATCTGGGAATGTATAAAACTGATGCTTTAAAAAATCAGCTTCAGCAGATAAATCCGTTTATAAAGATTGAAACCTGCAATATACGCGTAACTGACAGTAATGCCTGTGAGCTTTTCGGAAAATGTGATGTTGTGTGTGAGGCGTTTGATTCTCCGCAGGCAAAGGCAATGCTGGTAAATGTACTTCTTCAGAATTGCCCTGAAGTAAAAATAGTATCAGGTTCAGGAATGGCAGGACTTTCAAGTTCAAACCTTATAAGGACGACACGCAAAGTTAAAAATCTGTACGTTTGCGGAGATCAGCAAAGTGAAGCAAAACAGGGGAATGGCCTTATGGCACCAAGAGTACAGATATGTGCCGGACATCAGTCAAATATGGTCTTAAGATTATTGACAGGAACAGAGGATGTTTAAAATGGAAGATAAATTGATTATAGGTTCAAAAGAATTCAGTTCAAGATTTATATTGGGTTCAGGAAAATTCTCACTGGACATAATAAAAAATGCCGTTGAAAACGGCGGCGTTGAAATTGCAACACTGGCACTCCGCCGTGCAAATGCCGGAGTAAACGAAAATATTCTCGACTATATCCCGAAGGGCATTACACTTCTGCCAAATACGTCTGGTGCCAGAAATGCCGGGGAAGCTGTAAGAATAGCACGCCTTGCAAGAGAGATAGGCTGCGGAGATTTTGTAAAGCTTGAAATCATTCATGAATCAAAATATCTTATGCCTGATAATTATGAGACAATAAAGGCTACAGAAATTCTTGCAAAAGAAGGTTTTACAGTAATGCCATATATGTTCCCTGATATTGTTGCAGCACGTTCGCTTGTAAATGCCGGAGCTGCATCAGTAATGCCTTTAGGTGCACCTATAGGAAGCAACAGGGGACTCCTTACAAAAGAGTTTATAAAAATGATAATAGAAGAAGTAAATATTCCTGTTATCGTTGATGCCGGAATAGGCAGACCGTCACAGGCTTGTGAAGCAATGGAGATGGGTGCAGCAGCAGTTATGGCAAATACGGCTATTGCTACAGCAAGAGATGTTGCAGCAATGGCAAAGGCATTCAGACTTGCGATTGAGGCCGGACGAACAGCATATCTATCAGGTCCTGGAAGAGTTCTTGACTTTAAGGCAGAAGCGTCAAGTCCTCTTACAGGCTTTCTGGCGGATTAAAATGAAAGGAGCTAGATATAGTGAAACAGGAAAGATATAATCATATGGAATATCAGGAAGGCATGGAGTACATAAATTCTGATATTATGGACAGAGTGCTTGAAGCCGTCAGCAGATATGATTATAGTAAATATACAGTGCCAGATGTAATGGCGGCACTTGCATCAGATTATCCGTCAGAGTCAGATTTTGCAGCATTTCTGTCGCCGGCTGCCGCTTCATGCCTTGAGCTTATGGCACAGAAGGCAAAAGCAGAAACTGCAAAGCATTTCGGAAATTCTGTATGTCTTTTTACTCCGTTGTACATAGCAAATTACTGTGAAAATCACTGTGTATACTGTGGATTCAACTGCCATAACAAGATACACAGAGGAAAGCTTGACATGGAAGAAATTGAGCATGAGCTTTCATGCATTGCTTCAACGGGACTCCAGGAGATTCTTATTCTTACGGGCGAATGCAGAAGTGCGTCAGGTATTGGGTATATAGGTGATGCGTTAAAACTTGCTAAAAAACATTTTACAACCATAGGCATAGAAATTTATCCTGTAAATTCTGATGAATACAGATATCTGCAGGAATGCGGTGCAGATTTTGTAAGTGTTTATCAGGAAACCTATAATACCGTAAAATATGAACAGGTACATCTGAGCGGCCCTAAGAGATGCTACCCATATAGATTCAATTCACAGGAAAGAGCAATAATGGGTGGAATGAGAGGAGTTGCATTCGGATCACTTCTTGGCCTTGACAATTTCAGAAAGGATGCATTTGCAGCAGGAATTCATGCAGATCTTATTCAGAAAAAATACCCTCATGCTGAAATATCATTTTCATTTCCCAGACTCAGGCCGTATAAAAATAACGAAGAAAATAATTCAAATGATGTTCATGAAACGCAGCTGCTTCAGGTAATGCTCGCATATCGTCTGTTTATGCCTTTTACAGGGATAACTATTTCAACGAGGGAACGGGCAGGATTCAGAGATAATGTTATCGGTCTTGCAGCCACAAAAATTTCGGCAGGAGTAAAAGTAAGCATAGGTGGTCACGATGGTGAGGCAAAGGGTGACGAACAGTTTGAGATTTCAGATCCGAGAAGTGTTGATGAGGTAAAAGATATGATTGTTCAGAATGGCCTTCAGCCGGTATTTACAGATTACATCAATACAGGTTCAGCGAGAGTATGCTGATCTGTGTAACAAACAGAAAGCTGTGCACTGGTGATTTTATAGTAAAGCTTTCAGAAATTTCATATAAAGCGGATGCTGTTATCCTTCGTGAAAAGGATCTGACCGAGGAACAGTATACAGAGCTTGCAGCAAAATGTATTGATGCCGGAATATACAGCCGAACAAAGTTTGTTGCAAATAAATATATAAATTCTGCAAAAAAGCTTGGCATAAAAGATATCCAGCTTTCACTATGTGATTTTAAGAAATATTCGGATGAACTTGATTTTTTTGATTCAAAATGGGTATCAGTTCATTCCGTTGATGAGGCATGCGAGGCTCAGAGAATGGGCGCAGATTATCTGATTGCAGGTCATATTTTTAGGACAGAATGTAAAAAGGATCTTGAGCCGAGAGGACTTAAGTTTTTAAAATCAGTCTGTAAAAGCGTCCGATGTCCTGTTCTTGCAATAGGAGGAATAAATAAAGATAATATCTGTGATGTTATAAATGCCGGAGCAGCCGGAGCCTGCGTAATGTCAGGGTTTATGAAAGGTCAATACAATTAAAAGCAAAGTCAGAATACACTCATAAACGTACATACATATTTAACAATAAACAAGAAATACCGGAACAGATTTTTAAAATTAAATTCTGTTCCGGTATTTTTATTTTATTATGGAGTGTAAAAATGTTAATTAAGAAAGAGGTTTATTGTCTGACAAATTATCCTCTTTTTTATTATAAGATTCTGTCCAGTCATCAAAACGTTTCATTACTTCTGTATATGTGCGCTTGGTTATATCGGGCATATCGTCATCCTTTAGTCCAAGTGTTTTCGCTGCTTGTCCGAATCCTTTTATTACGGCATCACGCAGAGTTGGAATCTTGTTCGGATCATCTCCTGCAAGTGCAGTGGCCATATCCATTATTCGTGTTGCAACAGCGTCTACAGAGTAATTTCCTCCGTCAGATATAGATTTTTTTGAAGCATCTATATCATCCTGGGTAAATGTTTTTTTGATATTTTCATTTATATCACTTATTTTAAGTTGGCCTGAATTCCCTTGTGCTATGAACATTTTTTCAATCATTGAAATAAATGCTTCGGAGCGTTGTTCTTCCATTGACTCCAGACATTTTGAAATAGATTCTTTTGAATAAATTCCCGTATTGTATTTATCGGTATCTGAATTCTTTGTGAATGTATCCTTAATTTGTGAGGAGTCGGCTTTGTCAGTAACATTTTTCTGATTTTCATCATCTTCAACTGATTTTGTGACAGATCTTAGCTTTGATGCTTTTGATTTTGTTCCGGCTGAAACAAACTGTTTGGTTGAACTTGTATCCTGTATTTCCATTGGACCGTCCCCCTTTTATATATATTTCTATAGATATAACCTATATCCTACATAATATATATCGTAATCGGGAAATAAAAATAAATATGCAATATGCATAAAATAAATCATGAATCTTTGTAACAGTTTATTTCCGCTGATGTGCAGGATTTGCCTTGATGTCAAGTATGGCACGTATGATAGGCTGAATAATATCTGCACAATTGTTAGTTTCAATAAGTTTATCTACCTCAGAAGGCTTCTGATAAACATAATGAGGCTTTGTATTATTAAGAACATTGAGTATTATGGACTGTCGGCATTGTTCACATTTACAGCATTTAAACATTGTGATCATTCCGTCGAGTTTTTTGTGAAGTACTTTTTCAGTAATATTAATGTATCGCACAGTGTCAGATACTGATTTTTCATTTGCATTTTCATTTTGCTGAACATGTTGTGTCTGTACCTGATTCTGTACTGAATTTACCGGAGCAGCAGGACTTGCTGTATTAATATTGCTGTCATCGTATGATTCACCTTCAGGCATATATGATGGCATAATTTTGTTAAACATAAGTTCTTTGTTTATATCACGTTTAGTTCTTTTGTCAGTCATTACATGATCACTCCTATACTAAAAAATTCCTCTTTCAATAAGCTCAGCAGTGAGATTCTGAAAGTCCTTAACACATGTAGCACGTATACCGTACTTTGTTACATCGCATTGAAGCGACTGTGATTCAGAAAGTGAAACACAATTTCTGATAACTGTTTTAAAAACAGGTATGCCCAGTTTACCTGCAATAAGTTGTGCAGTACCATATACCTCCTTGTGAAGCCTTGAACGTTTATTATAGCGGTTTACAAGGACACCTCCGATTCCAAGTTTTGGATTACATGATTTACGTACATGGTCTATAGTTTCATATACACGGGCAATTCCCTGAAGACTGAATATATCAGGGAGCATCGGAAGAATTACATATTTACTGGCAGACAGTGCATTTACAGTTAGAATTCCGAGACTTGGTGGCGAATCTATAAGTATGTAATCATATAGATTTTTTACTTCATTAAGAGCGTTTTTCAATAGGAATTCTCTGTTCCGACCTGTAAACTCCAGTTCTATCGAGCTTAAAAGAATATTTGAAGGGATTATATCCGCAGTGTTGCACCGCTGAATGCATTCAAGTGCACTGACTTCCTGTCGCATTACATTATATATGGTGTTTACATCTTCTATTTCTGCACCGAGGCTGAATGAAAGATTTCCCTGTGGATCAAGGTCTATTACAAGAACCCTTCTTCCTGATTTGTTCAAAGTTGCAGCAAGAGCATTAACTGTTGTAGTTTTACCCACGCCGCCTTTTTGAGTTATTACCGAAATTATTCTTGCCATTACTTTACCTCATTAATAATATTAATAATTCTATTATAACAATTTATAAACACTTTTTCAATCTTTTTTAAATATAATAATTGTATTAAATATTTTTAAATGATTTATTAAATTTAATTATTTATTTTGTATAGTATTTAAATTATATTTAAAGTGACGATATATAAACCAGAGGGATTATTTTGTGTTTGTATTTAACGTTAAAGAAAGGAGTTGTGTTTTATGAATATTAATTTTAATGTGTGCAGTAGTTATCTGAAAGCTAAGGAAATAGGCTCACAGAGTGTTAAAGATAATGAAAACATTAAAACGTCAGATGCTGATAAAGTATGTGTTAAGCATGATACAGTGTCAATAAGTCCCGAAGCAGCGTCATTCAGGGAAATTGACCGCAGTACCAAGGCAATCTCCTCAGACATCGAAAGTTCTGTTTCACAGGAAAAAATTAATTCTCTGAAAGCACAGATTGCAGACGGAACATACAATGTTTCAGCAGAAGAAGTAGCAGATGCTATTTTGGACCGTCTTTCATTTTAAATAGGGGTAACGTAAATAAAAAAACTACAGGGATAGTTGTAGAAAATCTGATACTGTTCCTGTCAGTTTATTTATTCTGTTTTCTGAAAATGAGGTAGGATTATGAAAAACTATAATAAATTTTACAATTTTATGTCACAGTATACCGAATTTTATTTTGAGGTCTCTGCTAACGAAGAAGAAAAAATGAACGCTTTATCTTCCGATAACCTTACAAAAATAAATAAAATTCTTTCAGAATATCAGATGTTTATAAAGATGGCAGAACAATATGAAAAAAAAAGACAGCAACTTTTTAAAGAGCTTGGACTGGATGGAAAAACATTCAGGGAAATAATTGATATGGAAACAGGCGAATCACGTGACGAGCTTGAGGATTTGTTTTATGATTTCCAGGAATCAGTGACAAGTGCCAGAGATTTTAACAGACGTTCTCTAGAAATAACAAGAGAGAATATACATAATTCAGATATACTTAATTATAATGAAGTTACTGATCCGGCATGCTACGATCAAAGTGGCACTTTGTCACCAAGTAAATTTACAAGTGTAAATTTACTTGACAGAAAAGCATAAAGCAGGAGGAAATATATTATGAGACCGACATTTATGGGGTACGAGTCTTCAAAAACTGCAATGTTCGCAAGTCAGAAGGCTTTGGACATTGTAGGACATAACCTTTCAAATATGTCTTCTGAGGGATACACGAGACAAAGAACTGATCAGGTAGCTGTTGAAGCATATTCATATAAGAACAGAGTAAGTGTTGATTCTATGAATTACAATGGTCTTGGAACAAGTGTCAATGGCGTTTCGCAGGTACGTGACCAGAGACTGGATTTTGCATTCCGCAGTATATATTCTGAAACATCCTATTATAACAAGAGTAACGATATGCTTGCGGATATAGAGGGTGTTCTTTCAGAAATTGATATAGGAGTTGAAGGAAACGGATACGGACTTAGTTGGGGTATAAAGCAGATGTATTCAGCACTTGAGGATTTCGCCAGCAACGTTAATGTTGGCGGTGATACTTCAATATTTGCAGAATCTGTAAATAACGTTACAACGCTTCTTAATCATATTTCACGTACATTATCAGATGCATCCAAGACATATAAAATGGAACTTCAGTCAAGCGTTGATGATGCTAACACAATGCTTACTAAGGTAGCAGATCTTAACAAACAGATAAGCGAAATGTTGAGCTCAAACGGTTATACCAATCAGCATGGTCCGAATGAGCTTATTGATAAGCGTAACGTACTGCTTGATCAGCTTTCTTCGTTTGGTAAACTGGTTGTAAGTAATAATACTGACGGATCAGTAAATGTTACAATGAACGGACATCTGTGCGTTGAAGGAAAAAATGCGGATAAAATAAATTATCATGAAAATACTAATGGAACAGTAACCCTTGCATGGAAAGCGGACGGAACTCCGGCAGATACTGATTATGGAACACTTAAAGCATCTACAGATGTACTTAACGGCAGAGGAAACAACATCTCAAGCGGTACTGAAACTACTGTCCGTGGTTTTCAGTATTATGAGGATTATCTTGATACATTTGCCGGAAAACTTGCAGATATACTCAACAATACACTTCCTGAAACTATGGATTCAAATGGAAATATTCTTGCATACAAAAAACTTGTAGGTGAAAGTGATTACAGTAACGGAAAAATTAACGTATACACTGATAAATATGTAACTGCTGAAAATATTGCAATATCAGATGATTTGGTGCAAGATCCGTCTTACATAATTTATGATAAAAACAGCAGTGAGAATGCATATATGATTGAACTGCTGGGTAAGCTTTCAATAAACAAACAGACATTTTCAAATGGTGTAGAAACATTTACAGGTACATTTCAGGACTATGTTGCTGATTATGTTGGTAGACTGGGAAATGATGTGCAGTATGCCAATTCAAGATATGAGTCATGTAATAAATATTCCGAACAGCTTCTGAAGGAAAGAGATGGAATAAGCGGAGTAAGTGAAACAGAAGAAACAATGAATATGCTTACTCATAATAAGGCGTTTCAGGCAGCTGCAAAATTAATGACTACCATGGATGATTTACTTGATGTTATAGTAAATCAGATAGGAGCATTGGGATAAAATAATAAGGTCAGGGGTGATAATCAATGTCTATACGAATTACGCAGAATTCCATAAACAGTTCATATCTTTCTAATCTTTCTAATTCACAGTATTCCATGAATACGGCAATGGACAAGGTACAGAGCGGAAGAGCGTTTACAAAGGTTTCAGAAAATGTTTGCGCTGGTACCAAAGCTCTTAATATACGTTCAAAAATGTATAAGAATCAACAGGTAAGGGACAATGTTGAAGTTGCAAATGAACAGCTTACTGTTGCAGAAGACAGTCTGGTTTCCATAAATGAAATAGTAGGAAATATCAGATCTGAGGTTCTTAAGGTTCTTAATGGAACAAATAAAAAAGTAGGTAAAGAAGTTTATACAACTGTTCTGCAAAATTCAAAGGATTCGATTATGAAACTTGCCAATTGTAAATATAATGATAAGTACATTATGGGCGGAACAAACATAAAAACACAGCCTTATACAGTGGATGCAAACGGAAAATTCCAGTTTAACGGGGTCAATGTTGAAGATGTAGAATTAAACAACGATAAATTTGAGGCAAACGGAGCATCTGTACCATATAGTTCTGAAACATATATCGATATAGGGTTGGATATTTGTGTTGTGAACGGTACAGTTGATCCAAGGACAGCATATAAGGTATCAGTTTCTGGTCTCAATAGTTTAGGCTATGGTAAATCAGATGTAAAATATAACGACATGTCAGGTAATGAAAAAACATACGAAGTATCAAACAATATTTATGACGTTATCACAGATATGTCAAAGGCAATAGAAGATGATGATATGGATAAATTGAGTGCGTTGTATGACCACCTTGGGAATTGTTCAAACAAGATAACCACAAGTGTTTCAGATATAGGAATGAGATGTAATTTCCTTGATACAACGCTTTCAAGACTTGAAAGTGAAAATTTATCCTTGAATCAAATGCAGAAGGATACAGAGGGAATAGATGATGCTACCGAAATTATGAATTATATGAACTACAAATATGCATGGAATCTGACAATGCAATTCGGCAGTAACGTTATCCCTCAGAGTCTTATGGATTTCATAAGATAGGTTTTATAAAACGTTAATATTATTAGCGTTTTTGTGTTGGGAGGGTTGTTATTATGCAATTATTAAAAATAACTACTACTCCGATAAAATACAGAATAGAATCGGAGAGAGCGTCAATCGAATTGGCTGAACCTGATTCAACAAAAAGTTTTCAGCAGGTTCAGAAAACAGTAATTCAACAACATGGTAAGACACAGTTAAGTTCCGGACAGGACCTGGATTCAAATTCTGATGTAATATCTGCAGACAGCAGCGGAAAAATAAGAACGGATAGTATGATAAAATCATCATCTGAAAAAATGGGATCAGATGATTATCTTATTAAATATCGTTACGGGCAGAATAAAAAGCCCCAACAATCTTATTTTGATATTCAGAATGATATTCCTGTTCACAAAAATATCAGTATTCAGGAAAAACTGGATCAGATTAAATCTTTGAAACCGGATCTTTCATGGGAGCCTTCTCATTCTGATAATGATACATCATTTAAGACATGTAATTATACAGAAATTAATCAGAAACCGGAATATGAGTTTACTCCTGCAACATGGCGTCTTATAGTTGAGGAAATGGCAGATGTTAAAATTGAATATCTTGGAGGATTTAATTATGTGCCTAAGCGTCCTACACCTGATTGTAAAGAAACTGGAAACAGTACGGACTAATAAAAAAGAGACTTATAACTGATACGGGGGTTGCTTAAAAAGCGCCCCTTTATGTTTCAAATAACGGCTTGCTCGTTTTTAATGTGACAATGTGCAGAATAGCTGCACATTTGTATTGAAGTAGTATATTCAACTCCTGCTCCAATGCCAATGTTAAATCGACTTAGAAGTGTGGACATATTGCCTGAGTTATAAATACTGTAGATTTATTGTTTCGGTGAAAATGTGTTTTTGTTATGTAAAATGCTGGATTAATACAGAAAATGATTTATGTAAAAAAATTATTTGGTTATCATGGAGGAAATTATGAAAATATCTACAAAAAATTTTGGTGAAGTTGAAATATCAGAAAATGATATTATTACATTTGAACAACCTATCTTTGGATTTGATGAATATACGAAATACATCGTTTTGATGGATGATTCACTTAACGGAGAATTTATTTGGCTCCAGTCAGTTGATGAACCTGATTTGTGTTTTGTACTAGCAAATCCAGATAATCTTTCTGAAAAATACTCTCCTCATTTCACTGAGGATGTAAAGTCAATTATCGGTGAAAAAATAGATGAAGTATGGCTTGTAATGGTTATAGCAGATGATTTTGGTCAGTCTACAGTAAATATGAGAAGTCCTATAATAATGAATCTTGCACAAAGAAAAGCTGCTCAGATAATTCTTGAGGATAATTATCCTTTAAGATATAAGCTTTTCGAAAGCGAAAAGGAGGAAAAAAAGTAATGTTGATATTATCCAGAAAATTAGGAGAAACTCTATATATAAATGATAACATAGAACTCAAAATTATAGATGTTAGCGGAGATAAGGTGAAAATTGGAATAGAAGCGCCTAAAGAAGTAAAAATATTAAGAAGTGAGCTCAGACAGACTGTAGAAAATAATATGAAGGCATCTGCCGGAATTTCTCCAGATGCCTTCAAAAACAGATTAAACGGAATAAAAGAGGAACGCTAATATAATGAAGCCTCATCAATCATTTCTATGTTGCCGAGTATATTAATATTAGCTTGCTTAATAAATGACCGGAGTTCTGTTTCAGCCCGTTTATTAAGCTTGTCAATTTTATATTTGTACTTTGTATGATTGCCGAACATAAGGCCCTTTTCACCGGTATGAAGATGAATTTCCGTGGGTTTTGAAAATACAGGACTTGAAACTTTTATTGTGATTTTATCTTCAAATTCACTTAAAATTTCAGGACATTGTATTGCGGCCCCATGAAGTGATATGTATTGAATATTACACTCCTGCCATTTGTAATTAAGCTTGCTTGTAAACAGTTTATGGCGGAAGATTGGCAGAAGTATCTGTGCACAGAATGGAATATCGGCGCAAAGAACTTTTTCAGCTCCGCTGATAAATGCACATTTTAATGATATTACTCTTAAAAGTTTTGGCGATGACAGGTATACATCTCCTGAAAACACATGGGTTATTACATTATTTTCAGTACACACAACCTTCACTTTAGAATTTATCTGTAAAATAGGTACGAACTGAGATGTAAAATCCAGAGATTGTCCCTGGGCTGAATATGAAACGAATCCGGTTTCCAGAATATCGTTGTTTATTGTTTTAAGTACTGCTTTGCATTTTGTTGGAAACATTATTTCACCCCCGATTTGTGTTAATAACTATTATATCACAAAATTTCTAAAAGGAAAATATGTTTTTGAAGAAAATATTGTACATTGTTAAAAAATCAGAATAAATAGTAATTACTGGCAATTTGTAAGGAGGAAGAGTGATTATGAAAAATATTAATGAGATTTGTGAATGTCTGAATGAAATAGAAGAAATTATGCTTGAAGTGGAATATGAGATGAATTATTTATTTACATGTAATATTGATGATATAGAGTTCAGTATGGAAAAGATAGATCAGTACAGACAGATGACAGATGAGATATTTGCAGAAATAGATAACCTGTGTGAAGAAGATGAGACAGGTATGCTTAAAAAAGCAGTTCTTCCCCGTACAGACAGAAAAGATATTTGTGATGATGTTGAATGTATATTTGAACTGAGACAGGAATTGAATGCAGTAATACACAGGGTGGCAACTTTGCAGCCACAGGTTATAAAAAGATTTAACAAAGAAAAAGAAAAAATGCTTGAAGAAATAAAAAACAATAATATAGGTCAGAGTGCAAAGGCTGCAAAATATTATAGTGCAATTAATGATAATGCAAATGGATATCATTTTTCACCTAAAGACAGGACAATATGATTTATTGAGCATGCCTACTGATTCTGATTTGTAAAAAAAAACTTCAATAATAATGGTTATTAAAAAGAGACCTGAATCCGCAAGACTCATTTTCTTAAAACCTTTCAAAAACGTCGAAAATATGG
>OBID01000568.1_pt1 | contig 15026 bp, 15 predicted proteins | sample 1519781 | NCBI WGS metagenome assembly OBID01 (sample SAMEA3991478, study PRJEB22521) | metagenome | biome: anthropogenic terrestrial biome; feature: sewage plant; material: sludge | place: Sweden | collected 2012-09-26 | reverse complement strand
TGGAGCTTCGTCCATTGCCAAAAAGCTGAATGTTTCTGATTTGGTAATAGGCTTGACAGTAGTGGCTTTTGGCACTTCTGCACCGGAATTGTTCGTTAATGTTTTTGCCAGCATTCAGGGTAATTCTGAAATTGCCATTGGTAATATTCTCGGCAGCAACATTGCTAATATCCTTTTGATACTTGGCGTTGCTGCTATTATTTTTCCGCTTTCGGTTCAAAGCACTACCGTCTGGAAAGAAATTCCATTCAGTTTGCTAGCGGCTCTGATATTGGGTGTTCTCGTCAATGACCACCTGATTGACCATAAGGAAAATTCGGAATTGACAAGAGGTGATGGGCTTGTATTGATTGGGTTCTTCATCATTTTTATGTATTACATTTTCAGCATTGCAAAAAAATCCGAAAACAAAACAATTGGGGACTTAAAACAGTTAAGCAATTTTAGGTCTGTTTCATATATCCTTTTGGGCTTAACAGGATTGGTTTTGGGAGGCACCTGGATTGTCAATGGTGCAATTGAAATTGCCGGTAAATTTGGGGTGAGCGAATATTTAATCGGTTTGACTGTTGTAGCCGTAGGCACTTCGCTTCCCGAACTTGCCACTTCTGCTGTGGCTGCCTATAAGAAGAATACTGACATTGCCATTGGAAATGTGGTCGGCTCTAATATCTTTAACATCTTCTGGGTGCTCGGTATTAGCGCGGTGATAAAACCACTGCCTTTTAAACCTGCCGGCAACTCAGACATTGCGATGACTGTTTTTGCCAGCGTCCTTTTATTTGCTGTTTTATTTGTAGGGAAAAAACAATTATTAGAAAAATGGCAGGGGGTGTTGTTTTTGTTGCTCTATGCCGGCTATTCTGTGTTTTTAATAATGAGAGGATAAAATAAACATAATTTAAAATAAAACAAAACAAGATGAAAAAGAAAAATAGCGATATTGTAAAAGAATACCCCCGTAAGCAATTCATTGCTAAATTAAGACGACTTGCTGATGTACTGGAAGCGGGAAACACTTTCCGCATTCAAATTGGAAATGAGAGCATGTATATTCCGGGATATGTTTTTGTAAATATTGAGCACGAACGGCAAAAGATAGTGAAGAGTTGGAGTTTCAACTGAAAGGGGAAAAAAAGTAACACATCACAATTAACAATGAATAAAAAGTTAGTGTCAAATTGAAACGAAACTGCGCAACTAGTCGAGAAAAAAAAAGAACGAACCGATAACTGCGCGTTTAAGAAATGGCGGGTGACGAGCAAGTTTGAGCGTATACACAATAAATTTACTTTTGTCTCGTTGGACAGCGACGAGCATTTAATACGCCACTTCTCAAACCCGTAAAACGTTAGGTGCAACCCAAACAGACCGTTTCTAAACAGACAAAATATCAAATGGACAATACAAAACAAGTATTGCTGATACAAAAAATAATTGCTTGCGTTCTGACTGCATTTGTAACTGCATATCCATTAGCACGACTAAATCCCAATTTCTTTCCAAACACAGTTTTTGCAAGAATATTAGCATATCTACTTTTTGCAATTATAATTTCAGTTCTAATATTTTGGAAGTATATAGAAAGAAAAACTAAACAAAGTTCACATTCAATATTAGGACTTGTCAATAGCATTTTGGCTTTTGCACTTGCATTTCACTTTACTAAATGGGGACTATTAAAAATATTTCGTTTACATATGACTGATTCTTTAGGACTTATGGAAATGCCTATGACTATGGTTTCCGGAGATAAGCAATTATCACATTTCTTTGGACAGAGTTATCCTATGGTTTGTATTCTTGGACTATTAGAAATTTCAGGTGCTATATTTATTTTGTTCAGAAAGACAAGATTACTTGGCACTATGATTTTATTCGTAATGGCAGCTAACATTATAATAATTGACATTTTGTATTATGTATACGACCCACTTCTTGAAGCCATCACTTTATTAATAGGTGTTTTGTATTTAGCTTACCAAGACAAAGAAAAAATACTTAATTTCTTTTTTTCAGCAAACGAAAATTTGCCTAAATTCTATTTCAATAGTTCTAAATTAAAAAATGCTTTGCGGTTATTAGCAATCCTAATTCCTATTATAATATTGACACCACATTATAGAACTCAATATAGGCAGGGGCTGACAGGTAAATATAACATTGAAAAAATGACTGTGAATGGAAAAGATAAAATTATAGACCAATGTAGCGACACAACATTTTCAAAAGTTTATTTTGACTTGGGTGACTTTTTTATATTTACTAATAACAGTTTTAAGAAAAGGCAAATTGGACATTTTACAATTGATGAAGCAACAAGAACTTTTGAAACAACTTGGCAATATCCAACAGATATTAAAGATAATTTCAAAGGGAAAGTAACAGAGCTTGACAAAAATAATCGAATGAAACTAACAGGAATAAATGGACAAGACACATTAGAATTGGAGTTAGAAAAAATAAAAATGAAAAACTTCAATAAAACATATTAACGACTAGGAAAATGTGCAGCAACTAACAGCGGTCTTGCAAAATTGGAGCAGAAGTGCTAAATTTGAGCAAAGGAATTCTATTGAACATTTTTTACTTCGATTTCCCCACCTTCGCAAAGCTCTATTCGTTGTGGCCAATTGGGTAGGCCTCGTGAACAGAGGCGAGAATACCTAAAATCTTAGATTCAAAATGAAATGGTTAAATTGAGTTTGTCTTGACATCTGCGACATGCAATCAAAAATGACGGGAAACAGATATGTACTAGCTGTAAATAATTTGACAGTATCGGCAGAATTCTATAAGTAAAAATTAGGTTTTAAAACTTTGTGGGCGGAAGACGGCTGCATTTTCTAATTCGCGACACTGTAAAAATAATGATTGGAGAGTGTCCTGAGGAACAATCAGCAAGTGAAATTGCTGACCATTCATAATTTGCCTATTTAGAGATTGAGAACATTAATGATTTGTACCATGCTAGGTTGATTGCTTTTGTTATAATACTCGAACTAAAATAGGCACCTTTAGTTTTAGCTTTCATTTTACCTTAATTTTACATTTTTTTACAATGTAAATAACAAATATTGGTTAAACTTGCGTGATTATAAAAGTTTAAAAATAATCGATATATGATGAAAAATAAAAAAATCGTTTTGTCCTGCCTCATTATTTTGTTGATAGGAGTAACCTATTTTGCCACAATGGCTCTGCAAAAAAAAGGCGCAGATCAGGCCACCTTTTCTGGTGAATGGAAAGCTAAAGAGCCGATAAGTTTGGGCGGAAATATTGTTTGCGTATATGATGAAGGTGATCGTATGAACTCTAAGACAATGAAAATAACAGAACAGGCAGATTTTCTTACTATAGAAATACCTGACCCGTCGCATGGCGCTTCAGTCGCTATCAATGAGAAACTGGTGTTCGACGGTGAAGAAAGAGAATTCAATTTAAATAATGGCCGGGTATGGGGAAAGAAGTTTACAGTAAAGTTGTCTCCTGATAGAAAAACTATGACTGTAAAATCAATTGTACATCAGATGGTAGCCACTCCTTACAAAGTAAATGATTTAACACAAATGGTTGTTAATGTGACAGAGGTTTGGAAGTTGAGCAACGATGGCAAGTCAATTACTGTGATGACCAATGCAAAATCTAACTCAGATGGCGAAGAGCGTATCTGGAAAACCGTATTCGAAAAAGCCAATTAGTATTCAAATCTCTGAGACCGATTTGGCATACCCCTGCGAGATACCACAGTGGCCTATACCACAAAGAACACCCCCAACGTTCCCAAACTTCAGCCTGCCCCCTGACAGGCCGAAAAAGGAATTAACAACCCTAAGGGATAACTTAAAGGATATTGAATCCCGATTAATCAATTGACTAAATATTAAAAATATCGATCAGCTCTTTAAGAAATAAAGGGATTGGGGAAATTTCCTCTCAGACCCAAGGGCCATCTTTTATTCGATCAGGCATTGGCAAATGGATAATATTTCAGATTATTTTATCGACGGCTCTGTATTTTGGGCTTGTATTTGCCTTTCCCTCAAAATTATTCCAATCCAATTGGATGGCTGTTATTATTCATGGCATGGAAGGAGTGTTGGGGCTTATAATGGTTTTGGGCGCCATTTTAGGATTATCATAGGCAGCCTATCGTCAACTCTACAGCAAGAACTTATGTAGGTCCACCAAAAATCACCGACAAGCGCTTTACATTTCAACCTGCTAAAAAATAATTATAAAAAAACTTGCGCAACTCGCAAGTTGCATATATATTTGCAACCTGAAAGTTGCGTAATTTAATTTTAAAAAAATGAAGCAAGACCTATTCCAAGCCATAGCTGACCCTACCCGCAGGGCTATTTTGACCTTCCTTGCCTTTCAAGCTTTGACGCCAAATGCCCTGGCAGAAAAATTTGATATGAGCCGACAGGCAGTATCAAAACATATTAAAGTATTACAAGAATGCGAATTAATCAAACCTGAACAGTCAGGCAGAGAGATATATTATCACTTTAATCCAAAAAGAATGCAAGAAATTGATAATTGGTTAGCTCAGTTCAGGAAAATTTGGGAAACTCAATTTAATCAACTCGACAAAGTATTATCAACAATTAAAAAACAGAGAAAATGAAAAACAATTTGCTATTTGATTTTACGGCTGACAAAACGGCAAAAACAGTGTTTATAACCAGAGAATTTGATGCGGAGCTTTCGTTGGTATGGGATGCTTTTACCAAACAAGAAATTCTGGACCAATGGTCAGCACCTGCCCCTTGGATGGCAAAAACTAAATACATGAATTTCGAAGTTGGGGGAAAAAGATTTTATGCGATGGTAGGCCCGGAAGGACAAGAAAGTTGGATAATTCAGAAATATACTTCAATTACTCCAACCACCCATTTTAAACTGTGGAATGCTTTTGCAGACAAAGATGAAAACCCTGAATTGACAGGTTCTGAATGGGATTACAATTTCAGCGAACAAAATGGCATTACAAAAGTGACGATTACTATTTTTAATGAATCTTTTGATCGGATGGAGAAGCTACTGGAAGGCTTCCAACAAGGATTTACATTGACCTTGAATAACCTGGAAAAACTGTTAGCCATTTTGTCTAAACGCAAATAAAACACCATCCTATTGAGTAATAATCATGCGAACTTTGAAACAACAAAATATTCAACATTTAATTTTATTCTTTGTATGAGCGTACAAGAACAAATCAAAGAGTATATCACTAGTCAACCCGAACCAAAACACAGCGATATGAATGCCTTGCACCGAATCATTATGGATATATTACCAAAATGCAAATTATGGTTCTTAGATGGCAGGGACGATCAAGGGAAAACTGTTTCTAACCCTAATATAGGATATGGAATTCAGATCTTAAAATATGCTGATGGAACAACGAAAGAGTTTTACCAAATTGGTATCAGTCCAAATACAACAGGCATCTCTGTATATATCCTTGGAATAAAGGATAAGCATTACTTAGCCCAGACTTATGGAAAAGATCTAGGCAAAGCAAGCATAACGGGATATTGCATTAAGTTTAAGTCACTGAAAGACATAGACATTGAGATACTTAAAGCGGCTATAAGATATGGGGTTGAGTCCAAGAGTTAAATATGGCCAGCAAATGAAATAGTCAAAAAAACGAACCAAATAGACATTAGTCAATATGCCTGGCTACCAGTAGGCAGGTACCTGACCCCTGCTTTAGCTGAATGGAATTTTGAAAAATGATTATTTTTCAATGATCACCTGTAATATTATCAATGAGGTCTCACAGTTTTGAATTGGCTATTTCTGAAATTCTGTAACACATATTGTTAGTAAGGACAAGCAGGATTTTCAAATCCCCTTATCAGTAAGTTCACATACTGCCAAATCAATTTGTTGTTATGTAACATAAATTACAATATTAAAATACTTTAGTGGTTACATTTGTGAGTGAACACTTACTTAAAAAAAATTAAAATCGAAAACCATGAATGGGTAAAAAAAGGTGGTTATAGAGGTCCGGTGTGAATTATGGACGAAAGTGATGAATCTTGATCGTTTTGATTTGAAATAAATGATGTTGCCTTATAAAAATGCAAAGACATTCAAAGAAGCAATCTAAGCAATAACAAAAAAATAATTTAAATACTTGAGTTAGCAAAAACGCGAGTAGGATACCCTATCATCCCTAGACCAAGCGGCGCAGCCTAAACTTAGTTACGATTGATACAATTCAAATCTTCAAAAGCGATCTTCAATCTTTTCTTAAAGTTTTCCTCACCACTTCTAAGCCATTTCCTGGGATCATATTGATTTTTATTGGGTTTTTCTGGTCCTTCAGGATTGCCTAGCTGGGTTTGCAGATAGTCCTTTTTTGCGTCGTAATAATCTTTGATCCCTTCCCAGAACGCCCATTGCATGTCCGTATCGATATTCATTTTGATCGCACCATAACTGATAGCTTCCCTGATTTCGTCACGGGAACAGCCAGAACCACCATGAAATACAAAGTTGACAGGCTGATCAGATGTAGTCTTATAATGCGCTTTGATATATTCCTGCGAATTTTTTAAAATGATAGGCTTAAGCTCAACATTGCCAGGAGCATATACCCCATGTACATTGCCAAAAGCTGCTGCAATAGTAAATGTGTTGGCTATTTTGGACAACTCTTCATAGGACTGAGCTACGTGTTCCGGTTGAGTATATAATTTTGAATTTTCAACGCCGCTATTGTCCACACCATCTTCTTCCCCCCCTGTCACACCGAGCTCTATTTCTATACCTGTGCCAATGCGCGCCATGCGCTTGAAATATTTTTTTGAGATAGAGATATTTTCATTGATAGGTTCTTCACTAAGATCCAGCATATGACTGCTGAATAAAGGAAATCCCCTTGATTTAAAATACTTTTCCCCTACTTCTAACAATCCATCTATCCATGGTAAAAGCTTTTTAGCACAATGGTCAGTATGAATGACAACCGGAACCCCATAAGTTTTGGCCATGATGTGTATATGCATGGCTCCGGATACGGCACCAAGTATAGAAGCTTGTTGATACTCGTTTTTTACACCCTTACCTGCGAGAAAAGAAGCACCGCCGTTAGAAAATTGTATGATCACCGGGCTATTAACATCACGCGCAGTTTCGAGCACAGCATTGATGGTATTAGTACCGATTACATTGACTGCCGGAATCGCAAACTTCTCAGCATTGGCATAATCATACAAATCTTTTAAATGAGGGCCGAAGACAACTCCCGGTTTCAGTTTTGAACTAATCATGATTGATATTAAATTTTATATTTTATTAAATTTTGTTCGATTATAATATGCCATGGGCTCCGAGATATCGTTCTGCATCAAGTGCAGCCATACAACCAGTTCCAGCTGCAGTGACAGCCTGGCGATAAATGCGGTCTGCTGCATCTCCCCCCGCGAAGACCCCTTCCCTATTGGTCTTGCTGGACCCGGGTTGAGTGATCAGGTACCCACTTTCATCCATATCTAACCAGCCTTTAAATATAGCTGTATTGGGTTGATGCCCTATTGCCACAAAGAATCCACTCAGAGGCAATTCGGTCATCTCCTGGCTGATATTATTTTGGATTACAACGGATTGTACAGATTGATCCCCTTTTATTTCTTTAGTTTCAGAATTCCACCAAACTTTGATATTAGGAGTATTCAGCACCCGCTCTTGCATAATTTTAGAAGCTCTGAGCTCATCCCTTCTGACGATGAGGTCTACTTTGCTGCATAGTTTTGACAAATAGAGGGCCTCTTCTGTAGCCGTATCACCGCCTCCGACGACACCTACCGCTTTCCCACGAAAGAAAAACCCATCACAAACAGCACAGGCACTTACCCCTTTGTTCATATAAGTCTTTTCCGAAGGCAGACCTAGCCACTTGGCACTGGCACCCGTGCATATCAAGACCGTATCAGCCTCAATATCAAGGCCTGCCTCGGATACCAGGTGATGTACCGGGCCGGTAAAATCGACTTTCTCAATACGCTCATACCTCAGGATGGTACCAAATCTTTCCGCTTGTTTTCTAAACTCTTCCATCATCTCTGGCCCCATGACACCGTCAGGATAACCCGGAAAGTTTTCAACTTCAGAAGTTAAAGTAAGCTGCCCTCCTGGCTCCGTACCAGTATACAGTAAAGGCTTCATACCAGCCCTGGCTGCATAAATAGCTGCTGTATAACCTGCGGGACCGGAACCAATAATGACACAATGATGTTTTTCCATAATTAAAGGGCGCAAAGGTAAGGATTTTCAAGCTTAAAGCATCGATGACATCTTCTACTATCGTCTTGGTTCTTTTCGTCTGTAAAAACCACATGTTGAACGATTTTTTTTTACAATATGATTAAAAAGTAGTTAGTTCGTATAATGAATCACCTGGTAGATTGGTATTCTAAAGGATTTTGGCTAGCCACCTTCTCTTTGGTAGCCTGGCAGCTAGCTAAATCTCATGATGGTTGGTCGAGAATAGCGCAGCTCGGCCTGGTCCTCGGTCTATCTATTTACGCCATTTCTTTTTCATTCATTGAAGTGACTGCAGTATCCAAACTAGTCATTTTATCAAGAGATATGGTGCTCTTGGGTTTCGTTTCAATTGTTTTCCAAGCTTTGCGCAGCTACAAGAGCCTTTATTGGCTGTCAGTCATCTTATTGTATGCTTTATCTAAATTGTTTATAGGAGAATGGCAAAAAGCAGCTTTTTCCTCGGTACCTGTTTACGCCCCTGATGGAGAAAACGAATGGGAACTCCTGGTTCAATTGAAAGATAAAGACGCTTTGAAAGATATCCAGTCTGTCGTTGATAAATACAGACTGATCACTGAACCTGCTTTCAAGTTGAAAGACGCCTCCAATACAGATTTGGACGAGTATATTTCCATTGAAGTTCCTCAAAAAAACGAAAGCCTGTTATTGGATATTAAATCTGAGCTCAGTGTCATCAGAAATGTCCAGTGGCTGGAAGATAATGAGATTATTAAAGCTGAAGAAAATCCCGCGCAGGTCTTTAAGTCAACATTCAAACCCCTAAGCAATGATCCCCATTCTGAAAAACAGTGGGCTATAGAAGCTTTGGGCTGGAATCAGGTGCTTGAAAAATTTAATGAGACCCATATAAAACCCACCAAAAGATCAAAAATATTTATCCTCGACACAGGCATCGATGGTAATCACGAGGACTTAAAAGACAATTATGTCTCCATCGACTCCAAATACGATACAGATGAATTGGGTCATGGGACCCACTGCGCCGGTATCGCTGCAGCAGTGACCAACAATGAAAAAGGGATTTCATCCGTAAGCCCTGGACCTGCCTTTGTGAGTGTATCCAGCATCAAAGTGTTGGGAAGGTTTGGAGCTGGAACACAAAGAGACATTATCAATGGCATTCTGCAAGCCGCTGATGCAGGCGCCAGTGTCATCAACCTGTCTCTTGGCGGTCGGAGCCTGGATTCTAAGCAGAAAGCCTACAGTGATGCCGTAGCATATGCCAATGCCAAAGGGGCCATAGTCGTAGTAGCTGCGGGAAATGACAATGCCGATGCTCGAGGATATGCGCCTGCCAATGCGCAGGGAGTCATCACGGTAAGCGCGGTAGATACCAATTTGAATAAAGCCTCTTTTTCCAATAGTGTCGAATTTATTAAATACAAGATTTCAGCACCCGGCACTCAGATTTACAGCACTTTCCCCAACAATCAATATGCCCCATTCAACGGTACCAGCATGGCAGCACCTTATGTAACCGGTCTGGTAGGAATGATGAAAAGCATAGCTCCTGACCTGACTACCGCTCAAGTATATGACATCTTACAATCTACTGGTACTGAGGGAAAAGATGTGACCCAAACCGGGTATACGATTAATGCCGACAAAGCGATTACAAAACTATTGGCTAATCTCTCTTCCCTGGCCCAATGATTGCACATAGTGACCTATCCATCTGGCTGTCTGTACTTTATCTTCAAAATCGAATACTTCCAGGTGTGCTTTTGAATAAAAAGGAAGTCGCTCAGAAAGTTTATGTTCAATAAAAGTTTGTAATGCAGTATGGTCCAGGTGATTGATCAATGGGCGATGTTCTTTTTCTGATTGTAACCTTTGCATCAGTACCTCGACACTACAATTGAGAAATATCACCAAACCATGATCTAACATCCAAAGCATATTGTCATAAAAGCATGGAGTACCTCCACCAGTGGCAATGACGACTTGAGTATCGGCTTCAAGGCTATGCAGGGTATCTTTTTCAAATTCGCGAAATCCTTGTTCGCCATGCAGTGAAAAAATCTCAGATATCGTATTATGGTATTTTTCTTCAATAGCTTCATCTAAATCTAAGAAAGAAAACCCCAGTTCGGCAGCGATAAGTTTGCCCAATGTTGATTTTCCACTGCCCATAAATCCTACTAAAAATACCCTTGAAGTCATTTCCATCACAATATTATTATTTTTGCTTCACTAAACAATTTAATTATTATGCTTCAACTTATCATTTTACAGGCTGCCTCTGGAGGAGGAATACTCAATTTATTGATGTTTCCGATATTGCTGGTCATTATGTATTTCTTTTTCATCAGACCTCAGCAAAAGAGACAAAAGGACCAGGCCAAATTTCAAACTGAGATCAAAAAAGGAGACGACATAGTCACCCTTAGCGGCATTATAGGTCGGGTCAATAAAATTGAAGGAGATATCGTCTCGCTTCAGATTGACACCAAATCCTATATCAATGTGGTCAAAAGTGCGATCTCAAAAGATATGACAGAATCCTATCGCAAGGGCACTCCGGCTAAAATGGAGTAAATCCATAAAGAGAATGCGAATAGCTTAAATCTACTTCTGATTTCAAATCAAAAACAAAAGGAGCAGTGATGCTCCTTTTGTTTTTTTATTTCAATTGTAAAATTCGTGTTTCTACCTCAAAATGGTCACATTACCTTTCTTCATAAACTGCTGACCATCAATACAGATCACAGTTAAATAGTATCCATAGACATCTGGAGGAAGTAGTTTGCCTTTGTAGGTTCCATCCCAACCAACTGATTGATTGGTCGTCTCAAATACTTTTTCACCCCAACGATCATAAATAATCAAACTCATCCGATCTACAATATTGGAACGTAAATAGAGCACATCATTCTTGCCATCTCCATTGGGTGAGAAAGCATTGGGCAGAAAGATAAATGGCTCGGCACACTCTGGTATGTTGACGGTGATGGTCACAGCCAGGGTAGCTACACAGCCATCCGGACTCGTTACAGTCAAGTTATAGGTGGTAGTTTGCTTTGGAGTAGCCACTGGGTTTGGAATATTGGGATTGTCCAGTGTCTCGGAGGGGCTCCAACTATAAGTATAACCTGGTAGTATAGTAGTTGTAATCTGGGATGTCTGTCCTATAGTGATCGTAGTTGGATTGGCTGTACTGGTGACTGTCCCAACAGGGCTGACATTGACTCTTACCGAATCTGTCACTGAGCAACCCTGAGCATTGGACACTTTGACTCTATAAGTAGTAGATACATCAGGTTTGATCTGAGGATTGGCCGTATTAGCACCACTCGTGATGGATGCTGTTGGTGACCACTCGTAAGTCAATGCCTGTGCAGGATTTTGTCCGGTCACTTGCAATCCGGCAGAAACGCCCTGGCACAAGGGATCAGGACCTACTAAAGAAGCTTTAATATTGATTTTGCCAGGGTCTACTATTACTGAATCGGTTCTTCGACATCCGTTTTCATCAGTACCCACTACCCTGTACACCGTCCGTTGCAGCGGATTTGCTGTAAAGGTATCCTTGGTCGCTACCCTGGTGCCGGATGGCAAGAACCATTCAAAAGTAACTTTAGGGTTGTTGGAGCTCGCTTTGAGTAAAAAGCTCGTCGCAGTACAACTAATAGTATCCTTATAGGAGGGTGTAACTTTAAAATCAGGTGGTACGATCACTTTTACTGCTTTGGATTGGGTACAATTACCACGCTGCGTGTCAGTGATTTTTACATTGTACGTAGTAGTTTGATTGACAGTGGCTGATGGGTTGGCTATATTGGGATTGTCAAGTCCTGCGGCCGGTGTCCATTCGTATTTGAATCGAGTACTGCCGGTTGGGTTTAATGGGGTGGGCACACCCGCACAAGCTTTGATACTATCCATTATTTTTTTGACTTCATCTACGATGGGAATATTGAGCTTGACTGTTTTAGTCACTTTACAATCATCAAACCTGGTATCGGTGATGGTCACCGTAAATATTGTTGGTTTGACAATGGTGGCTTTCGGGTTGAAACTGGTAGAATCATCCAATACATTCCCTGGTGACCATTGATATTTCAGATTAGGATCCGCCTTGCCTTGTGGATTGAGCTCGGCAGGCACATCATTGCATACATCAATTGAATCTGGTATTGCATCAGCGGCCAATGATGACGGTATGACCACAACTATTTGCTTGGACAATACACATGTATCTGCAGGATTAGTTACGGTGACAGTAAACACAGTCTGCCCATTGACAGTTGCAATAGGATTTATAGCTTTGGCATCATCTAGAAACTGCGCAGGAGACCATTCATATTTTAATGCTGGATTGCCACCCGGATTGAGTCCTACACCCTGACCGGCACAAGCCAGCACGCTGTCTTTGATAAAATCTACCTGATCCGATGTCGGAGTCTTCACGATAATAGTCAAAGAACCCAAACCAATTCCGGTGTTGGCATCAAAAAAATCAGCTATGAAAGTCCTGGCACTATCTACTATAAATATAGGGTTGGACTTGCTCAAGTCATCTAATTTGTCCGTCGGTCTCCAGATATAAGTGTATGCAGGATTTGCCCTTGGATTGATGGCAAGAGGATTTCCTACACATCCATTAACAGAATCTACCAGGCTGAGACAAGAGACATTACCCAAATTAAATGTTTTACTTAATGAAGGAGCACAACCATCTGTGGTCCGCAAGGTGACCGTATAGATCCCTCCTGTGGTATAAGTGTGCTCTGGCTCTCGCTCTATCGCAGTCGTGCCGTCTCCAAAATCCCATTGGTAGTTAGTCAACTGATCACTTTGGTTATTTACTTTTATTTTTAGTGAACCACAGGCATTGGTAAAGGTAAAGGCCAATGTAGGTTTGATCAGGGATATGATCAAAATCGAATCCCGGCTGGTACATCCTGCCTTGTTATCTACTGTGACATATAAATAGATGGCTTGATTGATCGGAGAGAATACTTTTGGTTCGGGACTATTAGCTCCACTGACGATCAATGGGCTTGGGTCCCAGGTATAGTTATATTTTGCTTTAATCGAATCTGATAATACAAATTTCAAAGTAGTGGTATCACCGGTACAGACTACCATTTGATCCGCATGATCTTCAGGATGGACAAAGGAGGTAACAAAAGTCTTTGAAAATGAAACATCACATCCGTTACCCTCTTCAGATATATCGAGTTTGACCGTTGCAACCACCCCATTGGGTACAGTGATTACAGGATTTTTTAAATTTGAACTAATTGTCTGACCATTATAAGTGATAGTCCAGATATATTTTGCATTGGGATCAACTCCGGTGCTTAGATCAGTAAGTGATAATTGAAGATCTCCATTAATGCATTCACCGGATCTGGCAGCAAAATCGACTGTAGTGGCACTACTCAATTTGAGTCTCACGATTTGGAAAGCAGTATCAAAACAAGTACTGTCCCTCGTAATGACCAGGGCCACTTTGTATGTACCGGTGTCTGTGTATTTGTAAGTGGGCTCTGCTTCTGAACTGGTAGCATTGAGGTTGCGATCAAAATCAAAAAACCATCTTGAGTGCAGGGCATTTTGACTTTCTTGTTTGAAGTTCACAGTCAGATCATCACACTGAAGTGCCGGGGCTATAATTTTGGCGTCCACAAGATTGGTACAGTCTATTATTTTTACCTCGTAATCTCTAAAGACGGTTCCTATAAACTGACCATTCCTGTATTCTTCGACCTGGACACCTATTAGAAATTGGCCCAACGTACCTGGCACTGCTGTAATCTCTCCTGTCTTCGAGTCTATTTTAATTGGATCGCCTCCTAACATGTCAGACTGGCTATAAGGTTCTTGCCAACTTATAGGATTAAAATCTGGTTTATTAGGCGGCTGTGGCTTGGGGAAGTTGCGAGTTGCACCAGTGTATGGAGTCCAGAGCTTGTATACTAATGAATCACCATCCTTGTCTGTGGCTCCATGATCAAATCGAAAAGGCTTGCCAACGCAAATAAAGATAGGAGACCATTTTTTGAAAACGGGTGAACTATTGCACTGCGACATTGCCAAATCTGAAATATGTACCACCCAGGATGCGCCTGTTTCTAATGGTTCTTTGATATTCTGGATGGGTACATTGCGACAACATCTCTGATACATGAGGTAATAACCGCCTGGTCGGAAAGGTAAAAAGACAGTTCCTCTGTAAGTGGTCTCATGGATACAAACACTATTTACTCCGTCAAGAGAACATAAATTCTCCATAATCGATTCTAACGTATCATTCTGATTAAGCTTCAACAGCAACTGGCCTTTAGTGCCCAGTCCCTGCATCAACTCTCCTGTGCGATCAAAAATACCAATAGACGCCGGATCATCGAAAAATGCTTCAGGATCACCATTATAACAATCCCGTCGCACGACCATGGTCACCTCGTATATATCCTTAGCCACGCAACGGTAGGTAATATTGCCACCTACGATATGGGTAGCGTTGGCTTGGGTAACCAACAGGACAAGCATGGTCACTGAGGTTAGGGCCTTAAAGTTTTTCCACATTTTCTGCATATATAATTTCTTCATGGTGGCCTCCTATTTATTACTTTTTATATCTACTATTTCTACTCTGCGCTCCTGAGATGCATCAAGGCTAAAAACAGATAACCTGGTATCCCGAAGAATGTCAGGCACCTTTTTAGGAGCGGTCAACTCTCCAAAAGATTTTTCAGAAATAGTTAGTT
>OBID01000567.1_pt1 | contig 15048 bp, 9 predicted proteins | sample 1519781 | NCBI WGS metagenome assembly OBID01 (sample SAMEA3991478, study PRJEB22521) | metagenome | biome: anthropogenic terrestrial biome; feature: sewage plant; material: sludge | place: Sweden | collected 2012-09-26 | reverse complement strand
ATTGGGTGCAAATTCAAGACTGGTGATCGCTCTGTCAGTAAATGGATCATTCAACGAAGTTGCGTTCAAAGGAGTACCATTTTTTTCATCATAGGTGAGAATGGTGGCTACATAGAAAAACGGGTCCTGAGGTAAGCCTCTTACACCGACCCCAATGAAAATTTTGTCATTGGCTGCTGCGATCGAACCACCTGCCACCCCATTCCAGGTATATGTCCGCTGGCGCCATTGTATATCACCCTTGTCATCAAAATGAAAGATAGTCGCAGAGTCAGTAAAATTGTGAAAAGCAAAAGAGGTGAAGCCATTGTTTGTAGCGATCAGTCGATAAGGATATTCAAAAGCACAATCTTCACATGAATTAATAGACTTGGTCCATAGGGTATCCAATTGATCATCGATGGCGGCTAGAAAGATGTCTTCTAAGTCCATACCTTCTGCTCCTTGTGTGGCTTGCAGTATAAGGGCCCGGTCATTCCTGGCAATAGTCGGGTTGTAGATCAAGGGCGCAGACTGAGTCTTGCCGAGAAGCAAAGATCGTTGAAGTACGGAGTTTAACCCGGTATCTATGCGAAATAGCGTGATCCTGGCCAGACTGTCAGTGGTGACACATTTAGTACATTCTCCGGCAGCAATGAGGGTGTTGTCTTTATCCAGGAGCATATCCTTAATCTTCAAAGTAGCACCAGGTTTGTAGGACAGGATTATTCTTTTTATTTCTGCCCCGGTGGGAGATAGCTTCATGACGATGCCATTGTCATTCCATTCACCGGCCCACAATAGATTGCCATCAGGCAGTTGGATCATTTTCCAGGGTCTATTGATGTCTTTCCCAAGTTCTCCAAAGACCAGGGCAGTATCGTTTTGGGACCAGGTCATGTATGAAAGCAAACAAAGTATTAGTTTTAAAAAAGGCAATCTATAAATCATGGTGCATGCTTCGAATTATGAATTTACTAGTAATATAGCGATTAGCCTAATGATCAAGCTGTGTGCGCAGACATTGAATTGGGATAGAGCGTCCTGCTTAAGGGTCCTTAGGTAAATTAATTTCTAATAAAGCCATCGACAATGAAATAATCAGTCAAAAATCCACTTTTTGCCATAATTATGGCTGATTATTTGTAAATGAACAGCTTGAAAGCTTGTGCTTTAGAGAAGGGCGAATCGGGAACCTTATTGATTCAAGTTGATTTTAATACACCAGTGTGCGGAATCGATACAATTCAAAATCTTTGCCGTGATGTAATATATAGATAATCAGATATTTGTGATTTGGCACGGATCATGGCAGTAGTGAACTGTATTAGGCCTGTTTAACTATAATGCTAATTTCAATTTAACTATTTGTGTCCATGGTTACCAACTATTTGAAAATAGCCTGGAGGAATCTCGTCAAATATAAAGGGTACACTTTTATCAATTTAAGTGGGCTAGCGGTAGGGATGGCTTGTTGTATCCTGATTTATTTATGGATCAGTGATGAGTATAATATCGACAAATTTCACAAGTCCGGTGAACAATTGTATTCTGTACTCGAAAAACAATATCACGATGGAAGGATCGATGTGGTTTCATCCTCTCCTGGTTTGCTGGCGGATGAACTGAAAAAGGTGTTTCCCGAAGTTGAAATGGCTTGCTCGGTTGATTGGATTAATGTGCGCACATTTCAAGCAGGAGAAAAGATTATTAAAATGCCGGGCATCTATGCCGGTTCTGATTTTTTTAAAATGTTTTCATATCCCATCATTCGTGGATATACTGAGACAGCTCTGCAAGGGCCGCTCGATATTTGTATCTCCCGAAAAATGGCTAAACAATTATTTGAATCTGAAGAAGGAGCAGTGGGTAAGACTCTAAGATTTCAAAATAGCAAAGACCTTAAGATAGCTGCAGTATTTGATGATATCACCAATAACGCGACTCATCAATTTGATTTTGTGATCAATTGGGATTTCTTTTTGAAAGAAAATGGAGGGACCAATGACTGGGAAAATAATTTTGCCAGCGCTTACATAAAAATCAGGCCAGATGCCAGTGCTCAAAAAACAGAAGCAAAGCTTGAACGATTTCTAGATGGATATAATAAAGACCAAAACGATGCTTTTTACATCAGGCTATTTCTTCAAAAATACACGGATGCATATTTATACAGCTATTTTGAAAATGGACAACAAGCTGGTGGTCGAATAGAATATGTTCGTTTATTTGGTTGGGCAGGATTATTTATTTTAATTATTGCTTGTATAAATTTTATGAATTTAGCTACTGCCAGATCTACCAAAAGAGCAAAGGAGGTAGGGTTGAGAAAAGTAATTGGAGCTAATTCAAAATCATTGATCTACCAATTTATCGGTGAATCATTCTTGATATCCTTGATTGCCTTCTTGATTGCTTTGACTATGGTGAGTTTGCTATTACCTTATTTTAACCAGCTTACACAGAAACAGATGGTAATGCCATTCGGACAGCCAATTTTTATTGCTGTATTGCTTGGCATTTTGATTCTAACAGCTGTGTTTTCAGGAATTTATCCGGCATTCTATTTAGCTTCCTTTAACCCTATTGCAATACTTAAAGGCCATCCGGGCCTCCCTGGCAAGGAGGGTGTCCTGAGAAAGGGGTTAGTTGTATTCCAGTTTGTATTGACTATTGTATTCCTGGTTGGAACAGTGGTAGTGTACAGACAATTGGATTATATTCAGCATAAGTCTTTAGGATATGATAAAGAAAACCTTTTAAACATAAGAATAGAAGGAGAGCTTGTTAAAAAATTCAATCTATTTAAAGACCGGGCTGAAACGCTTAAAGGAATAAAATCCATATCAGCCATTTCGGAAAGACCGACCAAAATCGGAAATACTACAGGCGGTATTCATTGGCCGGGCAAGGATGAATCAGTCAACATCCAATTTGTTTGGGCATCTGTGAGTTATGATTTAATCCGGACGATGGATTTACAGCTACTGCAGGGCAATGATTTCTCAAAGGAATTGTCAACTGATTCGGTAGGTTATTTAGTGAATGAGACTGCATTGAAGCGGATCGGGTATCAGGATGCTATAGGTAAGTCATTGAGTATGTGGGGAAGATCGGGCAAAATTATAGGTGTTGTTAAAGATTTTCATTATAATTCTTTGCATCAGATCATCGAACCTTTTATCATAAGATTAGTCCCCGTGATGAGTTATGGCAAAGTCCTGGTAAGAACAGAAAAAGGTGAGACTAAAACTGCCCTGGCAGGATTAGGCAGGCTTTACAAAGAGCTAAATCCTGCATTTCCATTTGAATATGAATTTGCTGATGAAGCATATTCTAAATCGTACCGCTCTGAAGAGGTCATCAGTTCTTTGGCAAATATTTTTGCCGGTTTGACCATTTTTATTTCATGTTTAGGTCTTTTTGGACTTGCGGCATTTACGGCTGACCAGAGAATCAAAGAAATAGGTATTAGAAAGGTGCTTGGAGCCAATACTTTTAATATTATTCGATTGATGTCCGGCGATTTTATAAAATTATTAATTATAGCTTTGATTATTTCTTTTCCTTTAGCTTGGTGGGGTATGAATAAATGGCTTGAAGCTTATCCTTATAAAATAGTCATTGGCCCGGGCATTTTTGCTTTCGCGGGTATCACTATTTTGACCATTACCATATTAACCGTTAGTTTTCAGTCGATAAAAGCCGCTATGGCAAACCCTATGAAATCGTTACGAACTGAATAGCTTCGACAAGCTCCTCTTAAAATTCCAGGACAAGTTCAGCTTTATTGCAAACTCAGATATAAAATACTATTTGACTGGCTCTTAAATCTGATTCTTTAAATTTCGATAAACTCAATTTGAAATCTGAATGTATCCTGGCTGATTATCTGAAACTCCGCTGGAGGAACCTTTTCAAATACAAAATGTTTTCCTTCGTCAATATATTTGGGCGGTCAGCTTCTATGCCAGTCTATAGGTTGATCATGGTGAGATGGGTGGATCAAAAACGGTACTATCAGTTTGAGGCTTAATTTTATGATAGTGGGACAAGGCTCTGAATCGGCGACCCTGGTTTCGATTTCTGCCTTAGCACGCATGTTTAGCTTAATAGCCATCATTTTTCAAACTTATAAATTATTTGGTCAGAAACCGATAGGAACCTTAAAATAGTGTGAGACCTTATCTGGAGAACTAAAATAGTTGTTTGCGTGGCAAAATAACTTCATATTAACTTAATATAGCAAGGCCATACTTTTTATTATTCTGTGCACCTTTAGAGCATAATATTTTTTTATGAGGTATACAGGGTTGACCTTGTTATTGTTGTTTTTTATTTTGCAGGAAAGTTGCGCTTACGACACAGCTTTGCCGGATTGCCGTGCTGATCAAAATACTCCAATTAGTTTTAGATCTGATGTTTTTCCCCTCGTCAACAATACTTGTAATGAATGCCATAGTGAAAGCAATCATTCCGGAGGAATCATATTATCTGACTACCAGATGATTAAAATCTTTGTCGATAATGGTGAATTCTATAACTCTATTTATTATACGGACAATGCTATCCCCATGATGCCTATTGGTGGAAAACTGACTGCATGTGAGCTAAAAGCAATCAAATCATGGATTGATCATCAGAGTCCTGATAACTAATTTGCAGAAGGAAATAAGGTTAAATCAAACATTAGGTAAATCACTTTTAATGAACACTTTTCACAGATATTTTTGTGAGATTATTTAATCAAAAGTTGATGCATAAATCCTCTCCCTCCAGAAGGAATTAATGAATAACTTTGTTACACTATGAATAATCAACATAATTTATTAAATCTGTCCCGACGCACTTTTGTAAAGAACATGTCACTGGGTGCTTTGTCGATCCCATTAAGCACGATGACCGATCACTCTTTGTATGAGGATAAAAAGCTAGGCGTAGCCCTCGTAGGTTTAGGCCGGTACGCATTGAAACTGGCAGAGGGAATAGAGCTTTCTAAATATTGTAAATTGACCGGTATTGTCACAGGTACTCCCGCCAAAGCTGCGGAATGGAGTAAAAAATATAATCTCCCTGCAACCAGTGTCTACAATTATGAAACTTTTGATCGCATCGCAGATAATAAAAATATCGATGTGATCTACATCGTCTTGCCTAATGGGATGCATAAAGAGTATGCGCTGCGTGCAGCCAAAGCCGGAAAACATGTCATCGTTGAAAAGCCGATGGCCATCAATGCTGCGGAGAGCCTGGAGATCATTCATGCCTGCAAAAAGGAAGGAGTGAAACTTGCTGTGGGGTATCGCCTCCACTATGAACCTTATAATATGGAGATGATGAGACTGGGACAGAAAAAAATTTATGGTAAGGTACGATTGGTAGAGTCTGAGCTCGGTTATAATATGACCACCATGGATCCAGGTGACTGGCATTTCAATAAAAAGCTTTCAGGAGGAGGCTCACTGCAAAACCTGGGTGTATATTGTGTGCAGGCAGCCAGGTATATCCTTGGGGAAGAGCCTACTGCAGTCACTGCTTATTTTGGACCTAATTCAAAGCCAGAATTATTTAAAGAAGTCGAAGAGTCAGTGCACTGGACCCTGGAGTTTGCCAGTGGGGCCTTAGGACATTCGACCTGTAGTTCTGCCTACCCCCTGGATAGACTTTTTGCATCAGCCGAGCAAAATACGTTTGAACTCAACCCGGCCATCAGCTATGGACCATTTCGAGGATGGACCCGGGATGGAGAGTTTAAATTTCCTGTGACACATATGCAGCAGGTACAGATGGATGAGATGGCCAAAGTATTGCTGGCCGGAAAAGATTTTCCAGAGCATATCAGCGGTTGGGAAGGATATAAAGATGCCAAAGTGATCGATGCGATCTACCAATCTGCACAAACCGGAACGAGGGTGCTCATCAAGTAAATCCGTATAGCAGATTAAAAAGAAAAAAAAGTCCAATCCATCTAGATCTGCTTTATTCGTTATTAATTTATTTTTTGTGTTGAAATATATTTCTGTCCTGTTATTGCTTTTTGTCTTTGGTCATATTTTTGGCCAGGGTTCACTTGCGGAGGCAGGGTTGGACACTTTCAAGGGAATGAACCTGGTCTGGCAGGACGAATTTAATCAGCCCGGGCCGCCGGATCCAACTATTTGGAGGCACGAGCAGGGATTTAAACGCAATAATGAATTGCAGTGGTATCAGCCTGAGAATGCTAGTTGTCATGATGGTATACTGATTATTGAAGCAAAAAGGGTAGTGCGTCCCAACCCTACTTTTGTTGAAGACAGCAAAGATTGGCAGACAAGCCGGAGAGACATCAGCTTTACCTCCTCAAGCATTCAGACCAGGGGAGCTCAAGCATGGCTCTACGGGACCTTCGTGGTTCGTGCTCGCATAGATACCCTGGTAGGATCCTGGCCTGCCATTTGGACCCTGGGAACAGAAGGCCGATGGCCCTCGAATGGCGAGATAGATATCATGGAATTTTATAGAGTCAAAACCGTGCCTACCATTTTGGCCAATTTTGCCTGGGGTACAGAGAAAGTAAACGTTGCGAAATGGGATGATGCAAAAATACCACTCACTCACTTTACAGATAAATATCCCAACTGGGTGAATCAATATCATATCTGGAGAATGGATTGGGATGAAAACCAGGTTAGCGTATACCTGGATGATGAATTGATCAATGAAATAACCTTAAATAAAAGCATCAATCCTGATGGTACCAATCCATTTAAGCAACCTCATTACCTGTTACTCAACCTGGCGATAGGCGGCAATAACGGAGGTGCTCCAGGTATAGAAACTCATTCGATTAAATTTGAAGTAGACTATGTGCGGGTATATCAGAAAAAATAAATCTTGCTGGTTGGGCAGCGATGATGCATCTTGATAGGCTTATTCATGCACAATTTACTACTTAGAGTATACCCACTCCCAAACCTCCCCATCTTCGGGATCGTCCACTATTCCTTTAAAATGAAAATTATTTTTTTCTAATATTCGGGTCGAAAAGTTTTTTTCAGGAAGTGTGCGGGCTGTGATCAAAACTGATGGATCAGTCTCCAGCGCTTTATTCACCAAAAGCCGACATACCTGGGTTCCGATGCCTTTTTGTTGAAACCTTTCTATGGTGCCATATGCTATCTCTATTTGATTATTGAGAGGCTTTCCTTTAAATGCAGCCATAGCTACTATTTGGCCCTCCTCATCCACTGCATAATAACCAATCCATGGTGGATTATAGCCCACCTTTTTGTAAAAATCGATCGTAAAATAAAGACTGTCCTGACAATCCGGGTGATCTGCAAAGTGTTTGTTTCCCTCTATAGTCGCCAGGATAGGGATTAGCTCCATGTTGCTTTTTTTTGTAAAGGTAACCATTGAATATCATCTTGGATTTAGTAGGCTATAGCATTATTTATAAAAAAAGAAGTGTCAATACCGAGCGATACTGTCCGATATCGTACACTTCCGGGAAGAGGTTTTGTTAATAAAGTATTCATATTTAATGACTTATGTTTTTGGTATAGTTACTGGGTCTGGTTAGTTGATTGTGTAATACTAGAATCGGATAGTTGACTCCATTTAAAATGTGTCTGAGTTTGTTGTCTTATTCTTCAGATTTTAAATACCATGCTCAAAAATTTCTTCTACATCGCCTTCCGCAATCTTTTTAAAAACAAGGCTTTTTCATTGATCAATATTTCCGGCCTGGCTATAGGTATGGCCGCCGCTGCGTTGATTTTTTTAGTGATTGATTATCAAAAAAGCTATGATCAGTTTCACCTTAACAAGAGTAGGATCTATGAAGCATGGAACAAAGCTCCGATCAGTGGTAAACTACATGCATGGAACACCACCCCGATGCCACTAGCCAGGGCGATGGAAAAGGATCTGCCTGAAGTAGAGAATACAGCAAGGGTAGACTGGGGATCCAATTATTTATTTTCGATTGGAGATATGAGATTAAAAGCGAAAGGCAATATCGTAGATAGTACTTTTTTAAAAATATTTACTTTCCCGATGATTCAAGGCGATGAAAGGACAGCACTTAATGGGATCTATGATTTGGTGGTGACCGCATCTTTTGCAAAGAAACTATTCGACACTGAAGATGTCATGGGTAAAATAGTCAAAATCGACAACCAGGACAATTTCACTATCACTGGAGTATTGAAAGACCTGCCGCCCAATTCCCGTTTCAATTTTGAATACCTGATACCATGGGCATACAAAGCTGCCAAAGATCAATGGGGCGGTAATTGGGGTAGTAACAATACTCGCACCTATGCATTACTTAAAGAAAACGCATCCATTGAAGCTGCCAATGAAAAAATGAAATCGATGAAGCCAAGGTATGACAAGGAAGCAGATCCATCCTGGCAGATGTTTCTATATCCTTTAGATCGATGGCGGCTGTACTCCAAATTCACAAACGGCATAGAAGATGGAGGAATGATCGATTCGTTGAAAATATTTGGCATCATCGCTATTTTTTTACTTTTAATAGCCTGCATCAATTTTATGAACCTGAGCACAGCCCGAAGTGAGAAGCGGGCAAAGGAGGTTGGCATTCGTAAAGTGGTCGGTGCGCAAAGAGGATCATTGATCGGACACTTTGTAGGTGAGTCTATTTTGCTTTCATTTATTGCTGGCATATTTGCCTTGGTGATCCTATATGTTGTGATTCCTCCATTCAACCAACTGATCGAAGAAAAGCTATCTTTAAATATAGGTGATCCGCAATTTTGGCTCAAGGGGCTTGGCTTTATTTTGTTCACGGGGATTATCGCCGGATCATATCCTGCCTTTTTTATGTCTTCATTTAATCCTTCAAAAGTGTTGAAGGGCACTTTTAAAGCAGCCAATGCCCTGATCACACCTAGAAAGTTATTGGTAGTGCTACAGTTCACGTTCGCTATCATATTGATCATTTGCACCAGCATTGTAAAACAACAACTGGACCACGCCAAAGACAGAGAGAGTGGGTATGATCGTGAGAAACTCGTATATACCCGTATGGAGGGGGAGGTAGGAAAAAACTATGACCTCATCCGCAATGAATTGCTTCAGAATCAAGTGGCTTCCTCAGTCACAAAGACCAGCGCACCGATCACGCAGGGTTGGTCAGACAGTTGGGGCTATAAATGGGAAGGCAGTACTCCGGAAGATGAGAAAATAGATTTTGATCAGTTTACTGCAGATCAGGACATCGTCAAGACTACTGGCATGATCCTGATAGAAGGTCGCGATATTAATCTAAGGGATTTTGCAACTGACTCATCCGCTATGCTGATCAACGAAAGTGCGCTTAAGATTATGAAATTGAAAAATCCAATTGGACAATTAATCACAGATGGAGATAATAATAAATACCACGTGATAGGCGTCATTAAAGATTTTATCCTGGAATCACCCTTTCAACCGACTCGGCCAATGCTTATCAGTGGTACTTCTGCCAGTTGGTTCAATGTCATCCACTACAAATTAAACGCATCAAATCCTGTAGCAGACAATCTAAAAAAGGCAGAAATAATTTTTAAAAAATATAACCCGGAATATCCCTTTGAATACCAATTCGTAGATGAGGAATATAGTCTTAAATTTAAAACGGAACAAAAGATGGGGTCCATGGCTTCCTTATTCGCCGGTCTCACCATCTTTATATCCTGCCTCGGATTGTTTGGTCTGGCCACATACATGGCTGAAAACAGGATAAAAGAAATAGGTGTACGAAAAGTGCTGGGAGCTTCGGTAGCAGGCATTACTGCCTTGTTGTCAAAGGATTTTCTGAAATTGGTGATGTATTCATTTATAGTGGCTTGTCCGGTGGCATGGTGGCTGATGCGTCAATGGCTGGCCCAATACCCTTATCGTGTGGATATTCATTGGACTGTGTTTTTAATCGCTGGCCTGATGAGTATTTTGATTTCCGTACTATCTGTGAGTTATCAATCTATTAAAGCGGCTATTGCCAATCCTGCAAAATCTTTAAGAACGGAGTGAACCAGATTCAGATATCAGATTCTGAAAATTTTATAAACTCAATTTCAATTCTGAAAAATTATGTTTAAAAACGATTTCAAAATTGCATTCCGCAATCTATTAAAAAATAAGACCTATAGTTTGATCAATATATTTGGTCTTACCATTGGCACTTTGAGTTGTCTGTATATCATGCTCTATGTAGGAGATCAATATAGTTATGACAAGCACCATCCTCAGGCTGAAAATATATACCGGATTACTTCCACTTTGCAATTGCCAGGAGATAAGCATATTAATTCAACCGTATCTCCACCTACTGCACCGGCTATGAAAAGAGATTTTCCAGAGGTGATGCAGTATACCCGGGTTGTACCTTCTTTAGGTGTTTCTCAATACATTTTACATTATAATGAAAGATCGGTGACCGAAAAATCAGCGGTGTTCGTTGACTCTACTTTTTTCAATGTATTTGCTTTTCATTTTACAAGAGGAAATGGTCAAAAGGCGCTTTTAGACCCTTATACCGTTGTATTGAGTAAATCATTATCAGATAAATTATTTGGTGATGAAGATCCATTGGGCAAACAAATAGAACTGGAATACTCTTATGATAAAGGTATATACACCGTACAAGGAGTCATTGATAATAGCTTGGGTAAGTCACATCTTAATGCCAATATGTATATCACAATGAATGGCGGTGGTATGGGAGGTTATGCGCGCACCAACGAATCCTGGGCCGGAAATAATTTTGCTTATTCTTATATAAAATTATTGCCTAATTCTGATGTAGTAGCTCTGGAAGAAAAGCTTCCAGCTTTTTTATCTAAATACGGGCAAGAGCAACTAAAAGCCCTAGGTATGGAAAAGCAACTTCACCTGCAGGCAGTAACTGGAATACATACGACAAAGGGATATGAAAATGAATTGGATAAAATAGCCAACCCCTCCTTTCTGAAGATTTTGATGTTGATTGCGGCCATGATCCAGATCATCGCATGCATCAATTTTATGAATCTTTCTACAGCAAGATCTACCAACCGGGCAAAAGAGGTAGGAATAAGAAAAGTGATTGGTGCAAGAAAATACCAATTGATCAGCCAATTTCTTTTCGAATCTATTTTATTATCATTTCTTGGCGTTATGATTGCCTTACCAATTTTGTGGCTTGCAGTACCTTATTTAAACGAAATTACACAGTCCGAAATTTCGATGCCTTATTTGTCAGATTATAGAATGTGGTCGATGGTGTTTGGATTAATAGTCCTTACAGGTATAATAGCTGGCAGTTACCCTGCATTTTATCTTTCAGCTTTTGAGGCAATCAAAGTGATAAAAGGAAATTTTACAAGTCATATTTCTGCACTTAATATTCGTAGATCTTTAGTCATAATTCAGTTTACCTTATCTATTGTATTGATTGCATCTATCATTGTAATCTATAGTCAACTCAATTATATCAAGCTTAAGGATCTCGGGTTTGACCCAAATCAGAAACTTGTATTTACATTACATACCAATGAGACGGTGAGTAAAAGTAAAGTATTTGCTGATGATCTGCGTAGCTTAGCAGATATCAAAGCTGTAAGCAGAACGGGATATTACCTTAGTCAGGCCATCCTTAATGATTGGACCTTTTATCTTTCTGGAGGTACCATGGCTAGTGGCCAAGTAGCCAATTTCATGCAGACTGACCAATATGTAACTCAAGCCAATGGAATAAAAATAATTAGTGGGAGAGATTTTAGGCTAAATGATTCTGGTAAAGTTTTGATTAACGAAACGATGGCGCATCGTTTAGGAATTAATATTGAATCAGCGCAGGGGACTTTCTTGTACTCAAGCCAGGGTAATGAGCAAGAAGTTATTAAATATGAGATCGCAGGTATCATGAAGGATTTTAACTTTAATTCTTTGCACGAGGATGTAAAACCTATATTGTTCATGTTTAATGACCATGATCCTTATTTAACAAATATTACAATTAGTACTCAAACATCTAATTATAAATCTTTATTGGCACAGATGGAAACCATTTGGAAGAAAAACTATCCGTCTATACCTTTTGAATATAGTTTTTTGGATGCAGAAGTGCAAAAAATGTACGAATCGGAAATTACGCTTTCCCGCATTATTAATTCATTTACAGGCATTGCAATTTTTATTTCATGCCTTGGTTTATTTGGATTAGCTACATTTAGTGCGGAAAACAGGAAGAAGGAAATTGGAATCCGAAAAGTATTGGGCGCTAAAGTAAGTGGCATTGCCACATTGCTTTCTAAAGATTTTGTTGTATTAGTGTTCATTGCCATTCTTGTTGCCACTCCTATTGCCTGGTGGGTCATGAATAAATGGTTGCAATCATTTTCTTATCGGGTAGATATAAAGTGGTGGATGTTTGCTATGGCCGGTATTATTGCGGCGATTATTGCTTTGGTCACAGTGAGTTTCCAAGCCATCAAAGCGGCCATAGCTAATCCGGTGAAGAGCTTACGAACAGAGTGAGTATGCTCGCAATCCCGATCGAACTAACTTTAAATAAACAGTTTGAATCAGATGTCAGATGGCTGAGTCTGACGCTGAATGCTGACGCTGAATGCTGACTCTCAAATCTCAAATAATATGCTTAAAAATTTTTACTCCATCTCTACACGCCACCTGTTTAAGAACAAAGTATTTTCTTTAATCAATCTGTCTGGTTTGACTATAGGGCTGGCTTTGTTTGTACTGATTATTAAATGGGTGCAGTATGAATACAGTTATAATGATTTTCATGTGGACGGCGACAGAATAGCATCGATTCAAACCAATAAAGCTTTTACCAATGGCGAGTTAGCTACTTTTCCAGCGGTTCCATCAGCCTTAAGTACAGCCTTGATGCGTGACTTTCCTGAGGTTCAATATGCCAGTACGACTTCCTGGGGCGACCAAAGACAGTTTTCGATCAATGACAAAGAGTTTGTTGAATATGGATTATATGTAAGCCCTGAGTTTTTAAAGGTTTTTTCTTTCCCTTTGATTCGAGGGGATGCAGACCAGGCTTTGGGTGAACCAAACACCATCATAATTAGTGAAAAGTTGGCCAGAAAATATTTTGGTGAGGAGGACCCAATGGGCCGTTCAGTATTGATTGAAAGGGATAAATCGTATAAAATAACAGGGGTTACTAAAGATATTCCAGCTAATGCCACTTTGACTTTTGATTTTTTAATGCCTGTTCAGGATTATTTTCGGGATTATGATTGGGTGAAGGAAAGTTGGGACAATAGTAATGTGAGAGCTTATGTAAAACTTCATCCCAATGTCGATAGGCTGGCGCTTGAATCTAAATTGCGAACCTATCTGCACAATAAATCAGAACAACAATTAAATTCTGACCTGATACTTTGGGATTTGAAAGATTGGTATTTGCGCCTTGATTTTAAAAATGGCCAATATGCAGGTGGTGGTAGAATCGTATATGTGCGACTATTTCTAATTATTGCTTTTTTTGTTCTGTTCCTGGCATGTATTAATTTTATGAATTTATCTACTGCTCAAGCCACACAAAGAGCCAAAGAAGTCGGAGTGAGGAAAGCGATAGGGGCAAGCAGATATTCATTGATCAAACAATTCATGGCGGAGTCTGTTTTTTTGGCCTTATTGGCTGGTGCCTTGGCCATCTTATTAGTACAATTGGTATTGCCTGGTTTCAATTCATTTCTGAGAAAAGATATTAGCATTGATTTGGGTGATTTGCAGCAGATGTTTTATTATGGGTGCATCATTTTAATTACGGGTATCATAGCCGGCAGTTATCCCGCCTTGGTATTGTCTGCGTTTCGTCCGATAGCAGTACTTAAATCTGCTTTTGTCCAAGCCACTGTCAGTACGGGTATGATCAGGAAGTCCCTGGTTGTCACTCAATTTGTAGTTTCAATCATGTTGATCATCAGCACCCTGTTGATTAGTCAGCAAATTGATTTTATCAAAAAGAAAAATCTTGGATTTAATGTCAATCAATTGGTGTGGTTCCCAAATAATATTCCGTTAGAAAAATGTGGTTTGGCTATGGAACAAATGAAAAGGATACCTGGAGTGGCACATGCAGCACAAGCATCTGTCACCTTTTCCATGGCAAACAATCGAACATCAGATGTGGGCTGGCCCGGAAAAGCTGAGGGCAATGATGTATTCTTTAATTTGATAGCCAGTAGTCATGAATTGGTTGAGACAATGGGTTTGACCATCAAGGAAGGTCGATCTTTTTCACAAAAATTTGCTCAGGATACGGGCGCCTTTATTTTGAACGAAGAAGCAGTAATAAAAATGGGCCTTGTGGACCCCATAGGGAAAACAATCAGTACCCCGGGAGGTAGTGGTAAAATAGTTGGCATCGTAAAAGATTTTCATATGGAGTCCTTGCACAATCCGATCAGTCCAGTGCTCATCACCTGCAGGCCCGATTGGACCTGGCTGATGTATTGCAGGTTAAGTGGTAATGATGTGCAAAGCACACTCAAAGAAATCGAGTCAGTCTATCATCAGTTTGCACCTGGATTTATATTTGATTTTAATTTTCAGGACAAAGAATATGAAAGACTGTACAGGAGTGAGACCCAGGTTGGCACGCTGGTCAAATGGTTTGCAGGGTTTGCCATATTTATTTCATGCCTCGGATTGTTGGGTCTTACTTTATTTACCATAGAGAGAAAGGCTAAAGAAATCGGCATTCGAAAAGTATTAGGCGCGACCCTCAACAATATCACTAATATGCTTACTAGTGAATTTTTGGGTTTGATCTTTATATCCCTGATGATAGCTTCTCCTGTCGCGTATTATTTAATGACTAAATGGTTGGGAGGATTTGCTTACCGGATTGATATTGAGTGGTGGATATTTGCTTTGGCGGGCTCCATTACCATTGGTATTTCTGTGTTTACGATCCTGATTCAAGCCGTCAAGGCGGCGATGGCTAATCCGGTAAAGGCGTTGAGAAGTGAGTAGCTTCGACAGGCTCAGCTACAGGAAGACGACAGGCTCAGCTACAGGAAGACGACAGGCTCAGCTACAGGAAGACGACAGGCT
>OBID01000566.1_pt1 | contig 15062 bp, 12 predicted proteins | sample 1519781 | NCBI WGS metagenome assembly OBID01 (sample SAMEA3991478, study PRJEB22521) | metagenome | biome: anthropogenic terrestrial biome; feature: sewage plant; material: sludge | place: Sweden | collected 2012-09-26 | reverse complement strand
CCACTGGCTGGGGACAATTTTGAACTCAACGGTTCTCCCAGACCACGCGCGGACGGTAGGCTATTAATGGCTAGGGCATAACTACGTCCTGACTCATCCAATACATACACGCGCTGATTCGATTTACCTTGTGCATGACTGAGGTATTGATCGCCTGCACGGAAGTTCAGGTTTTCGGCATCAACTTCATGACCTTTGGCTGAGCGAATCCACCCTGCTTCAGACAAGACCACGGTCACAGGATCAGCAGGCATGAAATCTTGCTCACTCATCGCCGTCGCTTCTGCTCGATGCACGATTGGTGAACGACGGTCATCGCCATATTTTTTCGCATCATCTTTGAGTTCATTGATGATCAAAGCTTTTAAAGACTCTGGATTAGCCAACTGTTCACGAATCAGTGCAGCTTTGGCTTCTAACTCTTCTTGCTCACGGCGCATTTCCATTTCTTCAAGTCGAGCCAAATGACGCAACTTGAGTTCTAAAATGGCTTCGGCCTGAATATCATCAATATTAAAACGTGACATCAACTCCGCTTTGGGCTGTTCTTCTTCACGAATAATACGAATCACTTCATCAATATTTAAATAGGCAATAATCAAACCGCCCAAAATATGTAAACGTTTTTCAATTTTATTCAGGTGATATTGCAGACGACGGGTAACAGTTTCCTTTCGAATTTCAATCCACTCCAGCAAAATACGACGAATCGATTTCACTTGTGGACGGCCATCCGCACCAATCATGTTCATATTGACCCGATAACTCGACTCAAGATCGGTGGTGGCAAAAAGGTGACTCATTACCGCTTCAGCATCAATCCGATTTGAGCGCAGTACGATTACCAAACGGGTTGGGTTTTGATGATCTGATTCATCTCGTACATCGCTCACCAAAGGCAGTTTTTTCGCCTGCATTTGATCTGCAATTTGCGAAATAACTTTCGAGCCTGACACTTGATAAGGCAAGTCCGTGATCACAATTTCATTTTTTTCGATGCGATACACCGAACGCATACGGTAACTGCCCCGACCTGTGCTTTGTATTTTTAACAGCTCTTCAGGTGGCGTAATAATTTCTGCTTTGGTCGGCAAATCGGGTGCAGGAATATATTCTGCAACTTTTTCATCGCTTAAATTTGGATTGCGAATTAAGGCAATGGTGCCTTTCACGACTTCACGCAGGTTGTGTGGTGGAATGTCCGTAGCCATACCAACCGCAATGCCCGTAGTGCCATTTAACAAAATATTCGGAATACGTGCAGGTAAAGTCACAGGCTCTTTCATCGAACCATCAAAGTTATCCTGCCAGTCACAAGTTCCCTGTCCCAGTTCAGACAAAAGTACTTCACTATACTGAGATAATTTGGCTTCGGTATAACGCATCGCAGCGAATGATTTCGGATCATCGGGAGAACCCCAGTTACCTTGACCTTCAATAAACGGATAACGATAACTAAAAGGCTGCGCCATCAGCACCATCGCTTCATAGCAGGCCGAATCACCATGCGGGTGATACTTACCGAGCACATCGCCAACGGTACGCGCAGATTTTTTGGGTTTACCGCTGTGTTTCAGCCCCAATTCACTCATGGCATACACAATACGGCGTTGTACAGGTTTTAAACCATCGCTGATATGCGGTAAGGCACGATCCATGATCACGTACATGGCGTAGTTGAGATATGCTTGTTCAGTAAATTCTGCTACGGAACGGTTTTCTGTCGCTTGATGCGCAAGGTTCGTCATAACAACCTGTCATCCTAATTAATCGTTTTTTGTTTAAGTTCTTATGCTATGTCGCAGGCTCTGCCTATACAAGTGAAAGCGTACACCACTACGACAAATTGCGTCTTTAGATGTTCCTAGTGTCGTAAAATTATCCATTTTTTTTAAAATGAGCAACTAATTATTTTGAAGTTCAGTTCCTGTGTTCATCTCTGCTCGTCAATGAAAACAATGAAGCAACTTCAGCCCACTCAACTTGATCGATACGATCGACAAAAAATCGGGTCATCCTCGCCCAAAATGCGACACAACCAATTGGGTATATTGCATCAATCAAGCAGTGAATATTTAAAAGGTCTCATCATGCACGGGGCTAACTTTTATCAAAATGCAACGTTGATAGGCCACATTTCAGCCGAGTAGATTGAATTTTTTATTGCTGAGTTGGATCTGGTTATCGGCTATTTTCAGATCAATCATCTAGATTTTATGTTGAAGTGTATTGAAGACTGCGAGTCTCAGCACATCTGACTCTCAATCTTCAGCGCGGACTAAATTACAGTCCAATTTCTTCCAATGTTTTGCCTTTGGTCTCTTCACCCAAAATCAAAATTACCGCTGCCACCGCAAGCAATACCGCGGTAAACATCATGAAAATCGCACTAAATCCATTGCTCTGTACCATCATATGCGTCACCACCATCGGTGCGACAATGCCGCCCATACGACCAATGGCCGATGCCCAGCCCGAACCAAAAGCCCGGATATTGGTTGGATATTGCTCTGGGGTATAGGTATACAACACCCCCCATGCACCGAGGTTAAAGAATGACATCAAACAGCCCCAGAACATGATCATGCTCACAGTGTCAGCTTGACCAAAGAAATACGCGGAAACTGCACACATGCCAATAAAACCAGCCAAGGTTACTTTACGTCCCAGCTTTTCGACCAGCCATGCTGCGGCCACATAGCCTGGCAGCTGTGCCAAAATCATCACCAAGACATATTCAAAAGACTGAACAATGCTATATCCCTGCTTCACCAGCAAACTGGGCAACCATGTAAAAATGCCATAATACGAATAAACAATACCAAACCAAATCAGCCATAACATCAAGGTTCTACGTGCAAATGCCCCCGACCAGAGCTGGGTAAAAGACACGGTCTTTTTTTCTGCCACTGGTTTAACGATGATATGTTCAACGACTTCCACACCGCATTGGCGTTCAATCTGCTGCACCAAAGCGTGCGCTTCCACAATGCGGCCACGGTTGATGAGATAAGGAATTGACTCAGGCACTTTGAACCAAATCACAATGGCGTACAGTGCAGGAATCCCGCCCATCAAAAAAGCCATGTGCCAGCCAAATTTTGGAATCACAAAATACGCCACCAATGCAGCGCAAAGCCAACCTAGACCCCAATCACAAAATACGCCACCAATGCAGCGCAAAGCCAACCTAGACCCCAAAAACTTTCTAGCAGCACGATAAAACGCCCACGCACCTGCGCAGGAATGTATTCACTGACCAAGGTCACCGCTACTGGCAACTGTCCACCTAAGCCTAAACCCACAATAAAACGAAACACCAACAACCACGTTAAGTTCGGGGCAAAGGCACAGGCTGCCGTCGCTAAACTGTAAATCACTAGGGTCGCGGCAAAAACTGTTTTACGCCCAATACGATCGGCCAGACCACCTGAGCACACCGCACCAATCGCCATTCCGACAAAGCCAATGGAAACCACCCAACCTTTCTCGGTTGGACTCATGTGCCAGTCTTCGGCCATTTTTGCCAAAATAAAAGAAATCAGCCCCGTGTCCATGGCATCGAACATCCAGCCCAAGCCAATGACCCACAACAAGGTGTAGTGAAATTTACCGATCGGTAAGCGTTGTATGCGAGAAACTAAATCCATAGCTCGGCCTCTAAAGCGGGAAAAAGATAGCGGGCTGCTTCCTCAACAGGCTTTATCATTATGTGCTTTTTTATACAAATAAGGCAGTCAAATCGCCGTTATTTTAGCTCGCATCTTTCGAGGAAGCCGATTGCTCATCATCATCTTGATAAATGAATTTCGGCATTTCTAAGCCGAAGTAAATTGCGATTAAACGTAAACTAAAACCAAAGATCAAAGTCGAAATCACGGTCAGTTCAAGTGATAAACCGAGCTGAATGCAGCCCCAATAGAAAATCACTGCGACAAAAGAAATACTGGCATACAGCTCACGGCGAAACACCAAAGGGACATCGTTACACAAAATATCACGTAAGATACCGCCTGATACCCCTGTCAGAACTCCAGCAACCGCAGACACCACAAAACCATGTCCCATTTCTAAGGCAATTTGACAGCCGATGATGGTAAAACCGATCAGGCCCAGAGCATCGAGCACCAAGAAGATATTACGTAAATGGCGCATCCACTTGGCAATCAAAATCGTCATAAAAGCGGCAAAACAGGTCAGCATCAAATATTCAGGATGCTTGACCCAAGTCAGCGGATAATGTCCCAACAACACATCGCGGACAGAACCACCACCCAGTGCTGTGACACAGGCAATAATCACCACACCAAACCAATCCATACTACGCCGACCCGCCGACAGTGCACCTGTCATTGCCTCTGCTGTGATCGCTATAATATAAATAATAGTGAGTAACATCGCCTGGATTCCATATAGGCTAATTGATGCGCGCTATTCTAAGCCAAATTTGCTTAAAATTATAAAAATTGTGCACAACATTGTTTAAATTTTTTCCCTGAACCGCAGATGCACGCTTGTTTCATGGTGATTTGCATTTCAATGGTTGGATCTAAAAAATACCATGCCTCTGCATATTTCACAAAATGTGAAATTTCATGATGTATCTGTGGCGATGTGCCATCGTGATAATGGGCCTTGAACTCGACCATGGCATGGTTTTTATCGAGTTTTTCATTGGCCTGTACGACGTCTAACTTCAACCATTGGTTGCTTCTTTCAGTGGTTGGATCTAAAAAATACCATGCCTCTGCATGTTTCACAAAATGTGAAATTTCATGATGTATCTGTGGCGATGTGCCATCATGATAATGGGCCTTGAACTCGACCATGGCATGGTTTTTATCGAGTTTTTCATTGGCCTGCACGACGTCTAACTTCACCCATTGGTTGCTTCGACTCCACTCTGCAATTGCTGCAACATCTAGAGCCTGTTGCTGCCCCAACGCTGTGGTTTGCACAATGTAATCAATTTGCTGTTTGGCAAAAGCACTATAACGTGAGCGCATAAGTTGAGCAGCGCTCTGCGCACGGCTTTGTCCCAAGTGCAAAGGCTGACAGCACTGCTTATATTCACCCTGCCCACACGGACACTCAACATTACTCATGATTTTTCCATAAAAAATAGCTCGACATTGCGAGCTATTTTAACCTGTTCAAACCAGATTAAGGTTTGTTTTAAGATGATTCCTTGTGCAGATCCGACTTTGGAATCACATGCACTTTTTCAATTTTGTGCCCATCCATCGTCACCACTTCAAAAATACAACCATCTGCTTCAAGGCTAGAGCCATTTTCGGGTAAACGACCTAAATGAAAGAGGATATAGCCTGACAAGGTTGAGTACTGATCAGACTCGTCGACCAAATCACGATCCAACAATAACCTCGTCGACCAAATCACGATCCAACAATAACGACACATGGCGAATATCGGTTGAGCCATCGAGCATCAAGCTGCCATCTTCTAAACTTTCAGCCACATTGTCTTCAGCATCTTCATCGGGGAACTCCCCTGCAATCGCCTCTAATACGTCAATCGGCGTGGCAATCCCTTCAATCGAGCCGTATTCGTTCAAGACCAAAGCCATTTGCAACGGTGCTTGACGCAATTGTTCCATCACCATCAGGACTTGCGCATTTTCATGCACAATCACAGGTTCACGTAAATGTTTATCAAAATCGAGTACACCCGTTTCAATATATTCATTCAAAACTTTATGGGTCAGTACCACACCAGCGATGTTGTCTAACTCGCCCCGTGCCACAATTAAACGCGAATGCGTAATGCTGAGTAGCTGTGATTTGATAGAAGCTTCTTCATCCTCTAAATCAATCCACTCCAACTCTGGACGTGGGGTCATCACGGACTTCACAGGACGCTCGGACAAACCCAGCACCCCTTGCACCAAGACACTATGATAGACCCCATTTTCAGGATCAAATACTTCATCCGCATAAGCGCGAGTTGCCAATACATCTTCAGGCTCAGAGGCATGATCACTACTTTTACCGCCCAACATTCGCAGCACCGCAGATGCAGTTTTATAGCGAAGATCTGTGGTGGTGACCATTTTTTCTTGATTACGGCGCATGGTTTGGTTGATGAATTCAACAATCACCGAGAAACCAATCGCGGCATATAAGTAGCCTTTTGGAATATGGAAACCAAAGCCTTCTACAATCAAAGAGAAACCGATCATCATCAAGAAGCCGAGACACAAAATCACCACGGTCGGATGTTTGTTGACAAATTCCATCAAGGCTTTCGATGCCCACAGCATAATGCCCACGGCGATAATCACCGCAATCATCATCACAGACAGGTGTTTAACCATACCGACTGCGGTAATCACCGAGTCTAAGGAAAACACAGCATCCAAAACTACAATCTGAACGATCACCATCCAAAACACAGCATTGGCTGGACTTTCTTCTTTCTGAACCACTTTGGCGTCAATACGTTCATGCAGTTCCATGGTGCCTTTAAACAGTAAGAACACCCCACCAAACAGAAGAATCAAATCCCGTCCTGAGAAAGGATGATCGAAGATATGGAACAGCGGCTCGGTCAGTGTCACCACCCAAGCAATTGAGGCCAACAGCACCAAACGCATTAAGAGTGCAAGGATCAAACCAACAACTCGAGCCGTATTGCGTTGTTCTGGTGGAAGTTTCTCCGCCAAAATCGCAATAAAAACCAAGTTATCAATCCCCAGCACAATTTCCAGCACCACTAAGGTGAGTAACCCCACCCACGCAGAAGGATCAGACATCCATTCAAATATCATGTGATCTGCTCCTGTCGAGGGGAAATATACGGTGCATAACGCAACTTAAGCGGATGAAAAGGAAGATTCAGCACCAATGGCTGTAATTTTTTTTCGGAAAACTGAAGATGTCTTGAGCGACAACTACCACTACCCATGTTCGTTCTTGTGTTGTAAAACAGGAAATAAGTATAGGCAAGATCTACATGAAATTCATCTTTTTTTCAAAAGCGCACTGTTTTAAAAGATTTAACAAATTATTACCCGATTGTTAGATTAAATACAGCTTGCCGTCACATTTCTTGCTTAAACTAAGAGAGAAAAAGTAGATAAAGCAAAAGGTAAAAACATACGCCATGAATAGTGAATTAAAAATATCCTCTCTCAACACTCAAGTAAATGTTCAAACCACTCAACCTCTGATCGCACTTTATTGCGGTTCTCGTTCAGGCAATAAACCGATTTATCAAGAAAAAGCGATTGCACTGGCACAAGGTTTAGCTAAACAGGGTTTTGGTCTGGTTTATGGGGGGGCCAGCATTGGCCTCATGGGACAAGTGGCCGATGCCATGATTAGCCACGGCGGTGAAGCAGTCGGCGTCATTCCAGAATTTATGCTGGATTATGAAATTGCGCATCACCAACTGACCGAATTACATGTTGTACAAACCATGCATGAGCGCAAAGCCTTAATGGCCGAACGTGCAAGCGCCTTTGTCGCACTACCCGGTGGTTTAGGCACTTTTGAAGAAATTTTAGAAGTGGCAACCTGGGGACAACTGAACCAACACCAAAAACCGATGATGATTTATAACGTCAATGGTTTCTATGACGCACTGATTGCCCAGTTGGATCATGCAGTAGAAGAAGGTTTTCTACCGCCACAGCACCGCGCAAAAGTAATTGTATGCAACCAGGTTTTCTACCGCCACAGCACCGCGCAAAAGTAATTGTATGCAACCACGCTGAACAGATTTATTCAGCCATTGCCAACCTCGGCAGTCCAGCACACTTTGCCATTTAAACCCTGTTCTTAATGCCATAAAAAAGCGAGCCTAGAGCTCGCTTTTTTAACATGTGCGGTTATTGCCCATAATGGGTGACAAAGTTATAGAACCACGGCAGTGTGGTCGCCAAAATCACGGACATGGCTAAACCAAACATCAATTTCATCGCATCTTTACTGACGTTACGCGAAGTGCGATGTTTGTTCACTTCATCAAAAATCATCGACATTGCAAACTCACGACCTGCAAGTAAACCTAAGAATACCCATGTGGTACTCATTGGAATATTGCTCCACTCTTTGAAGACCAACAAAATCAGGGCATACATAAAGTCAATAATGGTCGCTGCACGAATATCAGTAACACCTGTTTTGGTATCAACAATCTTCTGAATCGCACCACCACGTTGGTACAAAATCACCGCCAACAACACCACAAAGACCGTGATGGCAAACAGTAAAAATGAAAACGGCACTTGACGGGGTACATAGACGAAAATATTGGCCAAATCTTGAATCAGCCACTGACTCCACAGAAAAGCCGTAGAGACCCACTGTAGCCCAATCCAAATATGCGACGGTTCTTGATTACGGGTTTTCGCAAAATACTTCGCGACTTGGCGCATCACAAAACGATAGACAATAATCGCAACCACAAAGGCCACCGCATAGCCCATCATCGATTTCACCATCATCGAGCCTAAACTTGCAGGCGAGAAAATGGTTAAAACCAAGAAAGTGGTACTGACGGGAATTCCGTATTTGGTTAAAAATAACAGTAAAATCGGTGGCACAATATAGAGCCACGTGACCCCACCCTCAGGAAAAGGGATCGTTTCTAAACGGCCATATGATGCATCACCCACACCGGATGCATACCAACCATAAATCAACACCACCACCAAAATGCTGCTGATAAAGAGCCAAAGCACCCACCATGGACGATGTGCATTGGATGAAATAAACGTACCTAATGTCTGTGGCACATCATTTCCGACGATAGAATAAGCGGCTAAACAGAAGCCTATCACCATCAAAATTTCGATTGTCATAAAACCAACCTTTTGAATAATTTATTCCAAGACAGTGCCCTTGGACGTTTGCCAAAGATTATGACGGTTTTATTTCATTTTCATGACATCCTTGTCATATATTTTTTGTAGCGCCATAAAAAAGAGCACCGTAGTGCTCTTTTTTCAAATTCAAAACTCAGTTTTTTAATTGAGTTTGACTTCATAAACCGCTGTACTACCACTGACTTCATTTCCCACCACCAACAGCGGGCGACCATTGGGTGAATTCTTCGCCGCGATGAAAATCAAACCTTCTGGGCCTAAGTCACCTTGCTTCGTGACTTCTGTTTCATTGGTATTGCGATGGTTCAGATACTGAACAAATTTAGCCTGATTCGGGTTGCTAATGTCATACACCATGATGCCACTGGCACGCTCAAGTCCAATAAAGGCAAAGGTCTTTTCACCAATTTTACCCAATGTCACGCCTTCAGGTTCAGGGCCTTTATTGTCACTACGGTCATCAAATTTAAATGCTTCATGATTGCTATTAAATTGCTCTGGGAACAGCTCCGCAATTTTTTGCTCAAACTCACTCCCCGAGTCCCATACAATCTGTTTGGTTTCAGGGTCGACAATACTTACCGAACGACCACCATAGGCATATAATTTGTCATAAGTCAGACGCCCATTTTCATCCAGCTTTGGCAGACCAGTCAGTGGATCTTTTTGATAACCTTGCGTCCAACTAATGGTCAAACGTCCAATTTGTGAATCTTTAATTAAATTATCCGCGCAGACTTCTGTTGCGTCAGCCGTTTGACAAGGTTTAAACACCTCTGGGTTTAATTTCGCCCCTTTTACGCCCGGTGCAAGCTGACGTAAATGCGCGGCATAATCACCTTTGGCATCAAAACCTGCTTTTTTAAACAAATGTTTGATGCGTATCTCTTCAGCATAACCAGCATTTAAGTCCCCGCCTTCAAAGTATTTGGCTTCATCCCTTAGCCATTCACGGGCATCCCCCTCATTGGCCGTGACCAAATAGGTTTTTCCATTGGCTTGATATTGTGCAATGGCATCGGGCATATACATGCCATATAGCCCCGGCCAAGAGCGAATATTAATCATGCCGGCATCTTTTGCACATTCTGTAATACTACGTCCCAAAGAGTCTTGACCAATAGCACAGTCACGGTCACTTCCATCCAAGGCATTTTCAGGCAAGCTATGGTCCTTGTAGCCCATCGGGAAAAGGTCAAAAAATTGATTTTTTTCTAGGTCTAAAACTCCAATCGCATTGTTTTCCTGCAAACTGACCCATGCTTTTTTACCATCAGCACTGACTGCGATGTACTCAGGCTCTAGGTCTTGTGCAACGGTAGTTGTTTGAATACCTCCGGTCGCTACATTTGAGTATTGACTAATGTCTGGGCCAAAAATACGAATGCCTACATCTAATAAGTCTTGTTTACGGTCATTCCATGCGTGGAAGCCCGCAATGATTGCTGTTGGTTTTTGAATATCTGAAATATCAATAATGCTGACCGAACCTTCAGGATCGACTTGATACCCTTCATTCGGTTCCGCTTCATTCGCTACCAGTACTTTTCGACCATCAGGCGTGAAGGTCAACATATCTGGCAAAGCTCCCACGTTGACTTGGCTGATAAAAGAGAGATCCTGTGCTTTAAAGAAAGCCACAATACCGGTTTGGGTTTTATCCTCAGCCTGAACCGCCAGTGCCACGATGCCATTATGCACCGCGACACTATTCACTTCGGAATTCGCTAAATAAGTTTTGGCATCCAAAGATTGGATATATGTCGGTTGCGCTGGTTGGGAGAAATCTAAAACATCGACCATGCCTTTTTGTGCATTCACCACGAACAGACGCTTACTCGCAGCATCATAGGCAGGGATTTCAGCTGCACTCTGTCCAAATATCCCCGACTCATAACTTGCAAGATGAACCAGTTCAATACTATTCGGCGTGGCTTCCTCTACCACTGGTGGTGGTGTGATGGTTTGCGCATCATCACTGTCATTGCATCCTGCTAAGCCCAACCCCATGCATGCTAAAAAAACGGCACTATAAGTTTTATTCATCATGATCTAAATATCGGTTCAAATTTGACCAATGTATGACGCACGCGTTGCAAACACATGACGTAGAGATGTCAATTTGATGGCATGTGATAAATGCACATTCGCAACAACAGTCCAACTTAAATTAAGCTAAACTGTTTAAAAATTTCACTTTGTTGTATCTATGAACCAAACGCCGACCCATCAAGCACTCGCTCCTGAGTACCGTCTTTTGGTACTTCTGGTTTCGATTGGCTTTTTTATGCAAGGCTTAGATACCACCATTGTGAATACCGCTCTACCGGCTATGGCAGCCAGTCTGAATGAAGACCCGCTCCAAATGCATAGCGTGGTGGTGGCCTATGTGCTTGCCGTTGCTGCCTGTATTCCCTTGAGTGGCTGGCTAGCCGACCGTTTTGGAGTGCGCAATACCTATTTCAGTGCCATTATCATTTTTACCCTTGCCTCGCTGGGCTGTGGCTTTTCTGAAAGTTTAAATGAATTATTGTTCTATCGCGTGCTACAAGGCGTAGGCGGTGCATTATTACTCCCTGTTGGTCGTTTAGCCATGCTCAAGGTCATTCCGCGGACGCAATTCTTATCAGCCATGAGTTTGATGAGTCTCGCGGGACTGATTGGCCCTCTGATTGGTCCAACACTCGGGGGCTGGTTGGTCGAAGTCAGTACATGGCATTGGATTTTCCTGATTAACCTCCCCATGGGGCTGTTAGGTGTCCTGATTAGCTTTAAAGCCATGCCGAATGTCACCGAGCAGAATGTACCGCATTTTGACTTTTGGGGTTTTATCCTGTTGGTGATCACCATGGCAGGACTATCTCTAGGGATTGAAAATTTTGCCAGTCCGCACCTGACTTTATGGTGGAGTATGGGGCTGATTGTACTGAGCTTGGCGACTGCGCTTTGGTATGCCTATCATGCACATACCCATCAAAATGCGCTATTCCGCAGTAAACTGTTTCGTAACCGCATTTATGCCGTGGGTATTTTAGGTAACTTCTTTGCTCGCCTCGGTGGCAATGCTATGCCCTTTTTGATGCCACTCATGTTACAAGTGGCTTTCGGTTTTGAACCCTTTGTGACGGGACTCTTAATGATTCCGACCGTGCTGGGTTCACTGGCATCCAAACCCATCATTCGTCACTTGATTCAGCGCTTTGGTTATCGCCACGTGCTTTTGGTTAACACCTTATTGGTCGGCGCATGTATCGCCAGTTTTGCCCTCAATACCGCAGACACCCCAACTTGGCTGCGCGCGCTGCATTTCTTTGTTTTTGGTATGCTGAACTCCCTGCAATTTGTGTCTATGAATACCCTCACGCTGAAAGATTTACCGCAACAAGATGCCAGCAGTGGCAACAGTTTCTTGTCAATGATCATGATGGTGTCGATGAGTATTGGTGTGGCTCTAGCAGGTACTTTGGTTAATGTCTTTACGGCATATTGGGGTACAGATCACATCGTCATGGCATTCCATAACACCTTAATTGTTTTGGGCTGTATTAACCTGATAACCGCAGCTATTTTCTGGCACATCCCCAAAGATACCGTGGATTCATAACAGATACAAAGTGCTGCCATTCACTGACCATAATCATCATGGTCAGTTCCGCAAATTCGAGCTATGATGATGAGCTAAAAACCAATACCTGCAAAAGCATGTCCGCAAGAAAGAAAGTTTCCACGCCGTCAAAAACCTCATACCCCTATTACATACTTGCCTGTGTAGTGATGCTATGTGTCGGACTCGGGATCACCTATTTTTTCTTGCAGAACAATGTCGCATCTGCCCAAGAGTATCCAGTAAAAGGCTTTGATGTGTCTCATCATCAGGGCGACATCCAATGGCAATCCATTTCTCCCCAAGAGTTTAAATTCGTTTATTTAAAAGCCACTGAAGGGGGCGATTTCAAAGACCGTAAATTTCAGGACAATTGGCTCAAAGCTCGTGAACAAGGCTTTTTGGTCGGGGCTTATCATTTTTATCGTTTATGCCGTGATGGCCAGATTCAGGCGCAGAACTTTATCGAAACTGTGCCGAAGAAAACCGATAGTTTGCCGCCTGTGATTGATTTGGAATATGACAGCAACTGTATCAATACCTATACCAGAGAACAACTGCTCAAAGAAATTCAGGTCATGCATGACCAACTGTATCAACACTATGGTTTGCAACCCATTTTTTATACCTCTAAAGCATTTTATAATATTGTTTTGGTCAATGAATTTAAACAAACTCCCCTTTGGATTCGTGAATATCAAAGCCAGCCTGAGCTCAAAGGCAATCCGAAATGGACCTTTTGGCAACACACCAGCCAAGGTCAAATTAAAGGCATACCAACCTTGGTGGATCTCAATGTATTTCAGGGTTCAGAACAAGATTGGATCAGCTTTTTAGAGCGCCAAGGACTTTATCAACTGCCACAAAACTTACCAATCAAGTAAGCAGTTCCAAGCTCATCATTGAAGTTCAAATACAAAAATACCAAGTCAAACTATGTCGCTTATGCCGCATTGAAATTCAAATACAAAAACACCAAGTCCAATTCTGTCGCTTATGCCACATAGAGGACTACGCAATCGATCTGAATAGTGCAATACTGACTTAGGTTTCAATATTAAAATTCAGCATGCGAAAAATCATTCACATCGACATGGATGCCTTCTATGCCTCGGTGGAGTTACTTGATCGTCCCGACTTAAAGCATTTACCTGTGGTGATTTCTTCACACCATCCTCGTGCCGTCATTGCAGCCGCATCCTACCCTGCACGTCGCTACGGACTCCGCTCTGCCATGTCGATGACTCAAGCCAAAAAACGCTGTCCTCAACTGATAGTGATTGAACCTAATTTCTCTAAATATCGTGCGGTCTCAGCACAAATTCATACAATTTTTCAGCGTTATACCACACTCATTGAACCGCTTTCCTTAGATGAAGCTTATTTAGATGTGACGGAAAATTTACAACAACTGGCCAGTGCCACAGAAGTTGCTGAACGCATCCGTGCTGATATTTTTCAGAGCACAGGACTGACCGCCTCTGCGGGTGTTGCACCGAATAAGTTTCTAGCCAAAGTTGCTTCGGACTGGAATAAACCCAATGGTATCTGCGTGATTAAACCCTCACAAGTTCAGCAATTTATTCAGCACTTGCCGCTTAAAAAAATCCCCGGAGTGGGTAAAGTCATGCAAGAAAAATTACATGCGCTCAAACTTGAAACTTTAGGTGATTTACAGCATGTGGATGAAAATATCCTGATTCATCATTTTGGCAAATATGGCAAACAGCTCTATCTATATGCACAAGGGATTGATGAGCGCCCTGTACAAGCGGAACGAGAACGTCAGCAAATTTCAAAAGAAACCACTTTTGATGATGACTTAACCCTTGAGCAGTGTCTCCCATTTTGGCCCAAGTTGATTGCACAAGTCTGGCAAAGCTTAGAGAAAAAGCAACTGTATGCCCGCGGTGTCACCGTCAAACTGAAACTGAAAAACTTTCAAACCCTACAGCACAGTAAAAGCTTCAAAATGCCATTAAAGCATCAAACTGAACTGCAAATGACCTTAGATATCTTACTCAAAGAAATGCAAATCACACCGGATCAACAATTTCGTCTGATCGGTGTTGGGGTCTATGCACTTTCGACTCAAGAGCCTCCACCCCAGCTCTCTTTATGGTCGAACTGAATGCTCAATCAGTCACTTTTTAATCAAAAGAACAAAAATAATGCAATTTAGCATTCACAAACTGTGTTTTTAGAGTAATCTAATGACGCGCTGCATTTATCCATGTAACCGCTGAGATGCTAAAACTTACCTTTACTTTTAGCATACGTCCTGTGATTGGCGTGACGATCAAATCCGAAGATTACAGGACATCTCTGATATTTATCATGGTATTCCCCCCCTATATTGCAGAGCAGTGCTCTATCATCAAAACAATCCAATATTCAAAAATATATTTTTATAAAGCCCGCATAAAATTTACCTATTGACTACGTTACTTCATCTTTTGTAATTCATGTCGATATATTGAATCCATCCTCTGTTCACATGCGCTTATAACAATAGATAGGATCCTTCACGCTGTAAAATTCTGCACCTGATTGAAAGCCAACATCGTAGCCATCTGTCATACATGAGTTTGTGGTAGGCTATTGAACTAC
>OBID01000565.1_pt1 | contig 15084 bp, 10 predicted proteins | sample 1519781 | NCBI WGS metagenome assembly OBID01 (sample SAMEA3991478, study PRJEB22521) | metagenome | biome: anthropogenic terrestrial biome; feature: sewage plant; material: sludge | place: Sweden | collected 2012-09-26 | reverse complement strand
TGGAAGGAAAAAACGCCTGTTGGGTGCCAGGTACTGACCATGCCTCTATCGCTACTGAAGCCAAGGTAGTACGGTGGCTCAGAGACGAAAAAGGCATCAAAAAGGGAGATCTCGGTCGGGAAGAATTTTTAAAATATGCCTGGCAGTGGACAGACAAGTATGGCGGTATCATTCTCAATCAATTGAAAAAACTTGGTGCCAGCTGTGATTGGAAGCGAACTGCTTTTACCATGGATGAAATACGAAGCGACGCTGTGTACAAAGTATTTGTCGATTTGCATGAAAAAGGCAAGTTATACCGTGATTTTAGGATGGTCAATTGGGATCCGGAAGCAAAAACTGTGCTCAGCAATGAAGAAGTCATCTACCACGAAGAGCAGGCTACCTTATATCATATCGCCTACCAGGTTGTAGATCAGCCAGGTATGAAGGTAATCATTGCCACCCAGCGTCCGGAGACTATCATGGGGGACACGGCGGTAGCGGTACATCCTGATGATCCAAGATACAGTGCGCTGAAAGGTCAGCGCGTCCTGGTGCCCCTGGTAGATCGTATGATACCGATCATCTTTGATGAATATGTAGATCAGGCATTTGGTACCGGTGCGCTTAAAGTGACCCCTGCACATGATATTAATGATTATGAACTGGGCAAGAAACATGGTCTCGACACCATCGATACCTTAAATGATGATGGTACACTTAATGAATCAGCCCAGGTATTTGTCGGCAAAGAAAGATTCGAAGCACGCAAATTGGTCGTGGCCAAACTGCAAGAACTTGGTCTACTGGTCAAAACCGAAGATTATAAAACCAATATCGGTCGGTCAGAAAGGACCAATGCTGTGGTAGAACCGAAACTATCCTTGCAATGGTACGTAGATATGAAAAAATTGTCTGCACCTGCTTTAGAAGCTGTGATGAAGGATGATATACTTTTTATACCTGAGAAATATAAAAATGTCTACAAACACTGGATGGAAAACATCCGTGACTGGTGCATATCGAGACAGTTGTGGTGGGGGCATCAAATCCCTGCCTGGTATTTGGCTGGTTCTACTCAGCCCTATGTAGCACTCACTGCCGAAGAAGCGCTTGAAAAAGCAAAAAAACAGACCGCTAATAATGATTTGACTTTGTCGGATTTGAAACGCGACGAAGATGTTTTGGATACCTGGTTTTCGAGCTGGTTATGGCCAATATCGGTTTTTGATGGGTTTAATTCAAAAGAAGAATTGGATTATTATTATCCTACCGCGGTCCTGGTCACAGGGTGGGATATCATATTTCTTTGGGTCGCCAGGATGATCATGAGTGGCTACGAATGGCAAGGCAATCTGCCGTTTCGAAGTGTTTATTTCACCGGTATGGTGAGAGATAAGCTGCGTAGGAAGATGAGTAAATCTTTGGGTAATAGTCCGGATTGTCTTGAGTTGATATCCAATTATGGTGCCGATGCAGTGCGATACGGGATACTGGCTTCATCGCCGGCGGGAGGTGATCTTTTATTTGATGAAAAGCTTTGTGAAAATGGTCGAAATTTTTGTAATAAAATATGGAATGCAACCAGGCTGATCCAGGGATGGACGGTAGATCATAATGAAGACCCCAATCCTGTCCAACAGCTTGCTATGCAAACCTATCAACAGAAGTGGAGCAGATGCAAGACTGAAGTCAACCAGAATATAGATCAATATCGACTATCTGAGGCTATTACTACACTTTACTCCTTTGTATGGGATGATTTTTGCTCCTGGTATCTGGAGATGATCAAGCCGGAAGCAGGCACAGGGATAGCCCCCATCGTCAAAGAAGAGTCGATCGCTTATTTTGAAGAAATCTTGTCAGCACTCCATCCATATCTTCCCTTTATCACCGAAGAGCTCTGGCATCAATTACGGGATCGTAAGGAAGGAGATGATTGTATCGTGTCGCCTTACCCGGGACCTGCTGCTTATGATGAGACTACCCTCAAAACCATATCGGCACTTCAAGACCTTATCAGATCGATCAGGGAAATAAGAAATAAAAATGGCATAGCCATGAAAGAGGAGCTAGCTTTGAAAATATTTGATTCTGAAGAAGGTCGGGCACTATTCTCGACAGAAAGTCAGATGAAATTCGTCTCTAAATTTGGCAATATCTCCGATATCGAATGGGTTCAATCAGAGGTATCCCAGGCAGTGTCTTTTATCTGTGGAGCTACTAAATACTTCATACCATTAAATAAAGAAATTGATATTCCAGCTGAAACTGACAGACTGGAAAAAGAATTAGTTTATGCAAAGGGTTTTGTGGATTCCATCAGGAAAAAACTGGATAACGAACGATTTGTACAAAATGCTAAACCTGAGGTGATAGAAAATGAAAGAAGGAAAATGGCCGATGGTATAGAGCGTTTGCAAAGTATCCAGGAAAGTTTGAATCAAATTAAAACAATCTAATATGAATCGTCAAAGCATTTTATATCTCAGGTGTTTGAGTATTGCGATTTTATGTACGTTTCTAGGCCTATCCGGACTATCGGCTCAGCTCAAGGTGAGTGACAATCATCGATATATAATACAAGCAGATGGTACTCCGTTTTTCTGGATGGGGGATACAGCCTGGGAGTTGTTCCATCGATTGACAAAGGAGGAGACGGATCTTTATTTTAAGACAAGGGCTGCTCAGGGATTTAATGTAATCCAGGCGGTGGCGCTTGCAGAGATGGATGGCTTGCACACTCCCAATGCCTATGGCGAAATACCACTCGAAAATGATGACCCGCTGCGACCAAGAGAAGCTTTTTTTCAACACATTGATTATGTAATTGACTTGGCTGCACAGTATCATTTATATATTGGATTTTTACCAACCTGGGGTGATAAACTAAACAAAAGCACCTGGGGTATGGGACCTGAAATATTCAATGCAGCCAATGCCTATGAATATGGTAAATGGCTGGGTCTACGATATAAAAACAAAAAAAATATTATCTGGATACTTGGAGGAGACCGAACTCCAAGGGACGAAAAGGATGTAAATGTATGGCGAAGAATGGCTGCCGGCATTCAAGATGGAGTAGGGGGCAAGGATCGGGCATTTATGACTTTTCATCCTCAACCAAATAACCTGGAAGATGGAGGATCTTCCAAATGGTTTCATCAAGATGAATGGTTGGATCTGAATATGTTTCAAACTGGCCATTGTCGTGAAAACAATGTGTGGGATCGTCTTGCGGTAGCTTATAACAAAACGCCTGCCAAACCGGTACTCGATGGGGAGCCTATTTATGAAGACCACCCTGTCTGTTTTAATGCCAAAGATCTCGGTACTTCCAGTGCATATGATGTCAGGAAAAATGCCTATCTCGATGTGTTCTCCGGGGCTTGTGGCCACACTTATGGATGTCATGATATCTGGCAGATGTATAGCCCACAAAGGACTCCTGTAAATGGTCCACACTTTCCATGGTATGTAGCTATGGATTTGCCAGGGGCTAATCAAATGCGCTATTTACGCCACCTTATGACCTCCAGACCTATGCCCGATAGAGTACCAGATCCTACCATGGTACAAAATCTTTTGCAAGCGCACAATCGAATCCAGGCTACCAGAGGTAATGATTATTTGATGGTATATTCTTCGCAGGGGTTTCCATTTGAGTTAAGTTTGGGGAAGATTTCAGGAGAGCAATTGCAATCTTATTGGTATGAACCCAAAACCGGCAAGTCAATCAAAGGAGATTTAATCACTAATAAAGGAATAAGACAATTTGTGCCACCTAGCCAGGGCTACGGTAATGATTGGGTATTGGTGCTGGATGATGCCGGCAAAAAATTTGCTGAACTGATGTATCCTGGTCACAATTAAATTTTCAGTCTTTTATAATGGTCCGTGCACCAAATATTCTGCCTGCAGTTTTGCCATGATTGGCCAATATTTTGATGACAACGACCCTTTTGTTCATAGTCCATGCAGGCGGAAGATCATAGTATAGGTCATAAAATTTTCCGGTTTTTCCCCCAGGCCAATCTATCGTGGTCAGTAGCTGTCCGTCGATGAGAAGGTCCCAGGTACGATTTTTATCGTCTCCGAGGTAGGTCAATACCAGTTGGTTTGGATTCGAAGGACTCACTTTAAGATCAAATTGAAAATGGTTTTCAGCTCTGGCTTCTCTTCCTTTTTTGCCGAGAGCCTCGTCTACATAAGACCTTTCAGTAAAACTTAGGTGGTGACTTTGTTCATCAGCATCCTTTCCAAGGTCGAGATAGTCTACCGTTTGTTGCTCTAATTTTACGATTCGATTTTGCTCTGCTTCATAATCAAGCTTAATATTTTTCCATTGTATGTCGGTCAGGAAATCGAAGTATACATTATAATAATCATCGAATACCTGGTAAAACGGCTTTAAGGTGGTTATACCCGATTGAGTGATGCCGGGAAGAGTCGTAAAAGTTAAAGTCTTCTCCTGGTTAGGCTTCAACCAATGCGCTATATTTTTATCTGATGTCAACAACACGGGTATGTCTAATTCTTTAGGAGGGTAGAGACCCAGATCCGCGGCAAGTACGAGCGGGCCGTATTTGATGGCGACCCTGTCAGGATTGTCTGGCATGGGTTCGGTATACAATTCCGGATGGAAGTTAATTCGAATGAGGTCGTTTTTTTTCCACCGGTGTTGCAGATATATATAGCCATTTGAGATATTTTGTTCCGACAAAGGCTTACCATTGATAGCTATATCGACATTGGTCGACCAGGCAGGTTTGCGAATGGCAATCACCCGATTGGTGGGTGGCTGATTGTCGAGGTGTATATAGGAACCAGGATTAACCAAAAAATCGCCGGATTGGGTGATCTTCATTTTTCCTTGTTTCCAGGATAAGACCGAAGGAATAAAAAGGTTGACATATAAGATATGCTGACCATCATGGCTATAGATCTGTTCCTGGTATTTGGAATGATTCTCCATACCACTGCCTACACAGCAGGTGAAGGTATTGAAGGTGTCGCTGAAGCTCTTTTTGGTACCCATCCTGAGAGGGACGAAATAAGTCATCATGCCTGTACCCGGATGTTGTGATGCCAGGATATGATTGTACAAAGCTCGTTCATAATAATCCATGTAGTCTGATCCGGGATTCCATGAAAACAAATGCCGAGTGAGTTTGAGCATATTATAGGTATTGCAGGTTTCGCAAGTATTGTCACTGAGCCGGTCATTGAGTTGGTCGGGTTCTCCACAATATTCATAATTGCTATTACCGCCGATGGCATAGGTATGGTGGTTAGTCATGGATTGCCAAAAAAACGAAGCAATGTTGTGTTCTCGGGAGGAGGATGTAAGTTCGTATTGTCGGGCACTCCCCAATGCCTTAGGTACATTCGTGTTAGAGTGTTTACCTGGAAGCGGGTCTATACCTTGAGCCAGCTGTCCCATCACAAATTCATCGTAAAATTTAAATGATAAGTCCAGGTATTTTTTCTCTCCTGTCAGGGCATAAATATTGGCCAGGACATCATTCATGCCACCATATTCGCAATTCAACATTTTTAAGCGGGTCGAATCATCCAATCCTGAGACAATGTTTCCTGTCCAGTCGGCCATTTTTTTGACTATAATCAATGCATCACGATTGTTAGCATACAAATAAGCATCACACAATCCAGCCATAATCTTGTGTACCGTATACCATGGGCTCCAACCACCATTGAGGTCAAATCCGGAAGACCTGATCTCCCCTTTCTTTACTTTGGCAAAAATGGAATCTTCCTGAGGAATGGCACCTAAGTATCCCGTTTTGCGCACTTGTTGGATGACTTTTAAGTCGTGAATGATTTCGTCCACTTTGGATTTGAGGGTTTTACTTCCGGTGGCAGCATACATCATCGATGCGGCAGACAGATAATGCCCCAAGGTATGACCTCCGAGGCCCGAAGACTCCCATCCCCCATAGATCGAATCTCTGGCTTTGAGGCCTGCATGTGTATAAAACCGATGTAACAATCGCTGTGGACTGATCAGGCATAAATAGGCGCTATCCATGCTCCTCGCATGGTAAAATGAAGACCCAGGAGCAAGAATAATATCCCGTAAATTAAAAGCATAGGCACTGATCTTGACCGATGGGGTGACCTTGACTTTAGCGTTATACAACTCAGGCACATAAGTCTGAGACTGAAGACTTGTTGACAAAGTCAAAATACAACAATAAACAACGATGATTGTACCGGTTTTCACACAAAAAAACTTTAACTACGAATGTAGGCAATTTGCTTTACCAATAGCATAAAAAAAGGAAGCTGGGATTTGTGTGTCTCAGACGGCCAGACTCAACTTGATTTTCTTCTCCAGCTCTTCTACCGAGATCCTGAAAGTATCATCCGTATCTAAGAGATCTTTGATGGTCTTGACCGAGTAGATGACCGTGCTATGATCTCTGCCACCGAAGGTGCCACCTATTTTGGCCAAAGAGTAGCTGGTTAGATTTTTCGCGAGATACATAGACAATTGGCGGGCGATGACAATAGATCTTTTCCTGGTCTTGCTTTGTAAAAATTCTTCTTTGATCTTGAAGTGTTCGGCTACCATTTTTTGAATTTTCTCCAGAGAGATCTCCTTGGAATAATTCTTTACAAATTTTTCAATGACCTCTTTGGCTAAGGTGAGATCGATTTGTTTTTGATTGAGTGAAGCCTGTGCAGCCAGTGAGATCAAGACCCCTTCCAGTTCTCTTATACTGTTTTTAATATTGTGGCAGATCAATTCCTGCACATTGTACGGGATAGTGATTTCTTCATCTTGTGATTTGGCTTCCAGGATAGCCATCCTCGTTTCGAAATCAGGAGATACCAGGTCTGCATGTAGCCCCCATTTAAAGCGGGATACCAATCGTTCTTCGATGTCTTGCAGATCTTTGGGTGGCTTGTCAGATGAGATGATAATCTGCTTGCCGATCTGATGCATTTGATTGAAGATATGGAAGAAGATTTCCTGGGTCTTTGTCCTATTGGCTAAAAACTGAATATCGTCTATGATCAGCACATCGAGATGCTGGAAAAAAGCCATAAAATCATCTATCGCATTATTTTTTATGGAGTGAATGACTTGTTGGGTAAATTTTTCTGAGCTGAGATACAACACGCCTTTATCAGGATGATTGGCCAATATCTCATTGCCAATCGCCTGAATTAAGTGGGTCTTGCCGAGCCCGACGGCACCATACACATACAAGGGATTGAATCCGGTCTTGCCTGGTCTTTTAGCGATCGCTATTCCGGCAGCCCGGGGCAATTTGTTGCAGTCGCCTTCCACATAATTGGAGATTCTATAGTCAGGATGCAGGTTTGATTCAAACTTTACTTTTCTGATACCGGGTATTACAAAAGGATTGACCAGCTGATTGGTGTCTATGGATTTAGGAAAACTAGCATCCCCTGCCGAAGAGCGGGTCTGTTTTTCCATAGGGATGAAATACTCCAATCGGCCTTGTTTGCCGAGCTCATGTTTGATGCTTTTCTTTAATATTTCTAGATAATGTTCTTCAATCCACTCATAAAAAAATTTATTGGGAACCTGTATAGTCAAGACATTGTCTTCCAATCGAATGGGTTTGACCGGTTCAAACCAGGTCTTGAAGCTTTGCTCAGGTATGGCATCCCGTATGGCTGTCAAACATTTGTCCCAGACTAATTGATGCATATAGAGCATAAAAGATACTAAATAGTGTTTGAATTGGTAAATCAAAAAAAAGTCTAATGCATAAATACTTTTCCTAAAAAGCACTATTGATATGCAATAAGGACAAATGTCATTAAAAAATCTCTAAATAGATCTACATCCCTTCAAGTATCAAAACATATTTTCTTCAACCATTCATAATCCACTCATTATTACAAGTTTTGCACTTGTTTTTGGTTTTGTTTCTTTCAAATTCAATATCTATCCGGCCGAGCATAGTTCCGCCCCAACCTACCTGATTGATCACCAAGGGATTGCCTTCTTTGTTTTTGGTGATGAAAGCTTTGTCAAGAAAGGTGTGTGTGTGTCCTCCCAAGATCAGATCTACATGTGACAACAGTGGTGCGATAGATCTGTCTGATATCTTTTGATCCTTATACTGATAGCCTAGATGAGACAGGCAGATGATATAGTCACATTTGATTTCGTCTTTTAAATACTTACTGGTTTGATTGCCTTTGGTCACTGGGTCCTGATATACCGTATTGCCTGCTAATGCATCCGGCACCAGCCCTTTAAGTTCGATACCCAAACCAAATATTCCAATCCTAACCCCATCTATGTTTTTTACGATGTAATCCTTGGCCACTCCCTCCATCGGGGTATCCTTAAATTGATAATTAGAGTTGACGAGAGGAAAGGATGCATATTGCAATTGTTTTTTGAGCAAGTCCAGTCCACCGTCAAAATCGTGATTGCCAATGGTACTGGCATCATATCCCAGGGCTGTCATAGTCTTCATTTCTATTTCCCCTTTGTACAGATTAAAATACGGAGTACCCTGAAATATATCCCCTGAATCGAGCAAAAGCACATTGGGTTCGGTTTTTCTCACAGATTTGATCATGGATGCTCTTGCAGCTACTCCACCTAAGCCCTGAAGTCGACTGCCATCCATTGGAAAGGGATCAATCCGACTGTGCACATCATTGGTATGCAGGATGGTGATTTTGATTTTTTCTTCATTGGTCCATCCTCTTAACGGAATGCCCTGGCCTAATACCCATCCTCCGCTGAGGCTTGTATATTTTAAAAAATCTCTTCTTTTCATATGATTTGTTTATTTAAGAGTACGACCTACTCAACAGTGATACGACCGTCCTTTTTGGCTGTGATCAACCCTTGTTCTTTCGCATCTTGTATCAATAAGTCTCTTACCAAAATGTTTTTATCGATCCGTGGTTTGTCTTGCAAATAAGTCTGATTGTCCCCTCCATTAGCGATATAATCCGGGAGGGCTACGAAGTATGATTTAGCTGGGTCTATGGATTTTCCTGCGAGTGTGACTTCCAGCAGTTTATTATCCTTGATTTTCATCATTACATTGGAAGACACCGGGGAGCCTCCCATTTCTGCGATATATTCAAAAAATTTTAAAACATCTGCTCCGGATAATTTTACCAGTACTTGTGCATTGTCAAATGGCATCAATTCAAATATTTTGGAAACGGTGATATCCCCCTTACCCAGGTTAGGCACTCTGATACCCCCAAAATTTTGGAAAACAAATGCTATCGGCTCACTAAAGGCTTTGACGGATTGGCGATATAACGCATCTGTGACCCAGTTGGTCAGTCCTGACTCAGGCTTTTCTTTAAATAGCGATGCCGGACATTGGGCTATGACCTCGTTCATTTGAGCGTCCATAGCTTTCTTGTAAGGAAGGATCAAAGCTGCAATAGCCGTATCAGTGTCTGAAGTGACTCTGACATTGGTTACATGCGTACCGGCAAGGTGTTCGTAAGACTTGCAGGAGAAAAGACTGTATGCCAGTACGGCTAGTATAATTTTAATATTTGACATAGTTTTTAGCTTCTTTTCTGATGGCTTGTAGCGCAATATTGAGTTTACTTTGATCCCCCTTTTGCAGTAGGAGTTGAGTGAGTTGACTGCTGTCTTCCTCGGGTTCCAGGTCGGCCGTGGCCTTCATTACTTCGTAAAGCGCTTCTTCTTTGGCTAAGGTAATGATGCTCCAGAGGGACTCTGATACAAATATCTGTTGGGTCACATTATGGTCAAACTCCTGCTGTATGCCTACGATAAGTGCCTGACTGAGTGATTGTACATTGAGGGTGGGGGATTGCATCCTCAGGGCTAATTTGTCCGGTTGAATGCGGGTGCACAACAGTGCCAGACGCTCGTAGGCATTGATTTGGAGTTTTTGTTTATTGATAGCGAGTGCATCTGCAGGGACTAAAATTTTATCCTTACGGTTAAAATTTTTCAATTCTATGAATATCAACCAAATAGGTATAGAAATGATCAGTCCTGACACAATGCCCACAGTATTCATCACGATCTGTATTGAGTAATGGTATAACTCATAGTCCCCCAAAAATACTAATTATGCATCACCTGACCTGTCCTATATTTCTTTTCTTCGTTAAAAGCCAAAGCAGTGATTTATAGGCGGATGAACTAAGCGCATTGATTCAATGTTTTATTTGTATTATTTTTGTGTATTATTTAAAATTAGTCCAGATATGACAGACACAATGCCTGATACCACTACAGAAACCAAACCACTCAGTCTGACAGCCAGCGCTATCAATCAATTGAAACGTATCAGAACTGAGCAACAGATCTCCGATGATCATGGGCTACGCGTTGGGGTCAAAGGTGGTGGATGCTCAGGTTTTACTTATATCCTTGGATTCGATCAACCAAAGGAAGGCGATATGCGCTTTGATGCAGATGGCATGCAAGTATTATTAGACAAAGGCCATGCCTTGTATCTGCTTGGCATTGAAATCGATTGGGTAGATGGGCTTAATAATCGTGGTTTTACGTTCAACAATCCCAATGCCAAGAGCACTTGTGGCTGTGGCACTTCATTTGCAGCTTAAGGGCTGAAATAATTGTGCGATTAAGTTTCGCTTTACTGATTATAAATTGGCAATAGATAGAGGTGAATTATTGACCGTTATTCTATAATTTTCAATACTACATTTCCGGTCTTTTGGCCGCTTTCGACATATTTGTAAGCTTCGACTATTTGGTCTAACTTATATTGTCTATCTATGACGGGTTTGAATTCCCGCTTTTCAACAAGTTCTTTTAAAAACAGGATATCTTCTTTATTTGCTGTCGGAATTGGAAATAAAACTTTTTTGCCACCCAATATTGGCGTTATTAGAGCATAGAATATATTCGCTGCATTTTTACCGAGTTCTGTAGAAATATAAATACCTTTTTTAGTGAGCAATGGCTTGCATTGATTAAATGAACTTTTACCTACTGCATCAAAAATAAAATCAAATTTGCTTTCTGTCGTCCTGAAATCCTGAGTTTGATAATCAATCACGACTTTGGCACCAAGAGATTTTACCAGGTCTATATTTTTTGTATTGCATACAGCGGTTACCTCCGACCCAAAGTGTTTGAGCAATTGCACTGCAGAAGAACCAATTGCACCAGTAGCCCCATACACCAAAGCTTTTTGACCAGGTTTGATTTTTGAGGCTCTGATATTATTTAATGCATAGTGGGCACCTTCGGATATAGGGGCAGCTTCTTCAAAACTTAAGTTGTTGGGTAATAATGCAAAGGCATCATTTTCAGCAATGGTTAAATACGCTCCATGCCCCCCAAATGTTTTGTCATTATATCCAAATACACGATCTCCATTTTTGTAGGTAGTTACTTTTGATCCTATATCTTCAATTATACCGGCAAACTCACAACCCAATATTTGATATTTTGGTCGTAAAAGCCCGGACCAAAATCGGGAAATAAAATACTCGGCGCTGCGAAAACCAGCGTCTGTTCTGTTTACTGTTGATGCATAGACTTTGATCAGTACTTCGTTATCTTTTGGGATAGGTTTAGGGACCTCTGTTAATTTGGCCACTTCCGGCGGGCCATATTTTGTATGCACTACGGCTTTCATTTATTTATATTGCTATATGTAATTTAAATAGGCCCCCAAATAAAATATTTAAAAGTGCAAACCTGCCGTGCATGTTGAAAACCACCTCCTTCAATGGTGCACGTTGAATAGGGTAACTATCAAATTAAATCAACTATAATCTTATTTAGTTTGCCAAAGGTAGCCTCATTTTGTGGGTATGAATAAATTTTACATTCAAAGTGCTTTAGATGCTCCGAATATTAACTAGATTTGGTAAACTAATTAATGAGTGTTTTCCAAAAGTATTGGTGAATATATTTCAGGCATCGGTGGGCGACATCCGCAAACGCAGAACAGCTTCGTGCAGTATATTCAGAATCTAAAAATTGAAAATTGAGGACCTAAAACTTATTCAAGTTATCAAAATATGTAAAGGGCAGGATGCCAAAAATTTAGAATTTATATCATGAAAGTACTTTTTTATACCCGTGAATACCCACCATATGTTTATGGGGGAGCTGGCGTTCATGTGGAATACCTGGCTCGCGAATTGTCCCGCTTAATGGAAGTGGAGGTACGATGTTTCGGGGACCAGGACAATAACGATGAGCATTTGCGAATTCTTGGATTCAATTCTGATCAGCTTTCTACCCATAATACAAAACCGGAGCTAGCACCCATCTTTAAAACCCTAAATACCTGTATTCAAATGAATGGCGGCCTGATGAATGCTGATATCGTGCACTGTCATACCTGGTATGCCCAGTTTGCCGGCATCTTATCAAAGCTCTGCTATGGTACCCCCCTGATTGTGACCACTCATTCTCTTGAGCCACTCCGGCCATGGAAGAGAGAACAATTGGGCAGGGGTTATGATGCTTCGTCCTGGATCGAAAAGACAGCTATTGAAATGGCTGATGCGGTCATTGCTGTATCGCAGGAAACCAAACAAGATGTACTGAAGTACTTTGATATAGATGATAAAAAGGTTAGCGTAATATATAATGGCATCGACCTTGATGAATATAATGTCACGACTGATTCATCCGCACTGGATAAATACGGTATAGATCAATCAAGACCTTATGTGCTTTTTGTAGGGCGCATCACCAGACAAAAGGGAATTATTCATTTGGTAAATGCTATCAAATACATCAATGATGATACACAAGTAGTTTTATGTGCCGGTGCCCCTGACACAGAAGATATCGGCCGCGAATTGAAACTGAGCGTTGAGGAGGTTCAGAAAAGCAGAAGTAATGTCATTTGGATAGCCGAAATGGTGAGTAAGAAAGAAGTGATTCAATTGTATTCCCATGCAGCTGTATTTTGCTGTCCTTCCATCTACGAACCATTTGGTATTATTAACATTGAAGCGATGGCTTGCCAAACAGCAGTAGTGGCTAGTAGTGTGGGTGGTATCAAGGAGGTAGTGACTAGTGAAACGGGTATATTAGTACCTTTAGAACAAGATCAGACAGCTCCGTTTGAGGCTTCTCAGCCCGATACCTTCTCCAGGGATCTGGCTGATGCAATTAATAAATTGATGTCTAATAAAGAATTAAGAGAAACCATGGGCGCCAATGGCAGAAAAAGAGTTGAAAAATATTTTGACTGGAAAGCCATCGCCAAACAAACGGAAGACTTATATAAAACAATTTTGAATTATGATAAAAGATGATGTTTTAGCAATAATTTTAGGAGGGGGACAGGGATCCCGGCTGTATCCATTGACTGCAAAACGCTCAAAACCAGCAGTACCTATTGCCGGAAAATACAGATTAGTAGATATACCCTTGTCTAATTGTATTAATTCAAACATTACCAGGATGTTTGTTCTCACTCAATTTAATTCGGCATCGCTTAATCGTCATATCAAGAATACCTATAATTTTAGTTTATTCAGTAATGCTTTTGTTGATCTGCTGGCTGCAGAACAGACCATGTCTAATAAGAATTGGTTCCAGGGTACAGCAGATGCTGTGCGTCAAAGTATGCATCATTTTCTAAGTCATGACTTTAAATATGCTTTGATTCTTTCAGGTGATCAGCTGTATCAAATGGATTTTAATGTGTTGATCCAGCGCCATGTGGACAGCGGTGCGAGGATAACTATAGCCACTCTGCCGGTGAAAGCAGAAGAAGGTACCGAATTCGGTATCATGAAAACTGACCATGAAAGCATGATCACCAGCTTTGTTGAGAAACCTAACGCACATGAAATCCTAAAATGGAATTCTGATGTCAGTGATTATATGATATCTGAAGGGCGTTTATACCTGGCTTCAATGGGTATATATGTGTTTGACAGAGATTTATTGATCGAACTCATGAACGATACCAGTACCATTGATTTTGGCAAAGAAATTATACCACAATCCATTGGAAAACATAAAATACTCAGTTATCAGTTTGAGGGGTATTGGACCGACATCGGAAACATACGTTCCTATTTTGAAGCTAATCTTGGGCTCACCGATCCTATACCAAGTTTTAATATGTTTGACAATGTAAGCCGGGTATATACGAGGGCAAGAATTCTTCCTCCCTCTAAAATATCAGGTACTTCATTAAAGGACTCCATCATAGCTGACGGCTGTATCATCCATGGCACTAGAATCGAAAGATCTGTGATTGGGATTAGATCCAGAATCGGCAAAGGCAGCACGGTAATCAGTACCTACATGATGGGTAATGACTCCTATCAAACCCTGCAAGAAATAGCAAAGAATTCTAACGACATGTTGATGGGTATAGGTGAAGGCTGCCATATTGAAAATGTCATTCTTGACAAAAACTGCAAAATTGGAAATAATGTGACCATCATTGGTGGCCCTCACCTCGAAAATAAAGAAACAGATTTGTATGTCATTGCAGGAGGTATCGTGGTGGTGAAAAAGGAAGTTACGATCCCCCCCGGTTATGTTATCAAATAGACCAACAATTAACCTGGCAAGGGTTGGTTAACCTACGGGGTAGCTTTTTTTATTTTTTAAAGATTCCCGACACCGGCTGTGTCCATGCTGTTTCGTACAGCAAATTTTCAATTGGGTTACCGTGCAATTTTGATGAAGTAATTTTGCACCTTACAAAAAGATGGTCATCAGTCAATTCAAAACTGGCTTTGTCTCCTTTGACCGACATCAATTCTTCCGGCTCTGACTTCCCATTTTTACATCCGACGAAGGATATGTTGTAGGTTACTCCTGTCTCGGCTTTTACCTCTACGGAGAGATTGTTATGCTTAAATGTCATTGTTTTGAGTTCGACTCCAGTGCTTGCATAAAATTCACCGGCTTCCAGCGCTTGTATAAGTGATTTTGGATTGAGTGAATCTGCTCTCACCACCACCCATCCTCGACCTGCATTACTCCACTTGTTACCTTTGACATGATAATGATGAGCGTCATCTGTAGCCAGGCCATATATCAGAGGTTTATTGTCTTTGATATAAGCTTGGTTGATAACATCCCACATGATTTCGGTAGACATATGCATAGAGTCCCCT
>OBID01000563.1_pt1 | contig 15152 bp, 13 predicted proteins | sample 1519781 | NCBI WGS metagenome assembly OBID01 (sample SAMEA3991478, study PRJEB22521) | metagenome | biome: anthropogenic terrestrial biome; feature: sewage plant; material: sludge | place: Sweden | collected 2012-09-26 | reverse complement strand
ACATAAGCCTTGCTCACGTGCCATCTTCCTTAATTCAATACTTAATTCTTTCATAATGCCTTTATTTTACATATACTTTTTTGTTGCCCAATGTTATATCATTGAATAGGCTCTTAATTTCGCCCACCAACTCCATATTCTTGTATGTATTGGACTCTATCTTCTGTAACTCTAATAGTTGAGCCTGCATCATAGGATTTTCTGTTATTTTCAAACCGCTCTCTACGATTTTCTGAATGTTCATCCTGTTGTTATATGTGTCCTGCCGTATCGCATCCATATAAGCCGCAATAATATTGGCTTCTTGTTCAGTTACACCGCTTATTGAGTTTGCAGTCGATGATGAACCGTTTGCGGCATCTTTTAGACTTTTACCATACTTTTTCTTGTATGCTTCATCAAGCGCTTCTACAGCTTTGTTATATGTATCTACCGAACTTTCTACATCATATAAATCCTTTGAAAGATTATTAACAATATCGGATTGCGTCATATTGTTATTTTCTCCAAGCCAACCTCCTTGACCGTCTTTGTCTACCATGTCGGTCATCATTTTCTCCATTGCAGGTTCTATTATCTTTTGAGTAAGCCATTTGTTTGCTACACTGGCAATAATTTCATTAGCCTTATTCCTGAAAGCCTCGGCTCCGTCTTCACCCTTCTGCCATGCCTCGAATAAAGCGTCTCCAAGCTGTGAAGCCCATCCTTTTATGTCTATTCCGTAAAGGCTGTTAGCCAAGTCAAGCGAGAACTGCTGTATCTTGGTTTCCATATCTTGAATCTGACTATTGTAATCATTAATCTTGGATTGGTCTGTTTTCTTTTTATCTTCCTCGTCTGACTTTTGCTGCTTTAATTGTTCCAACTGGTCTTTATATAAGTTACGCTGATAGTTATAAGCATTTTTGTAATTTACGCTATCACTGCTATCCAAATACTTTACCGTTGCAGAATAGTTTTTCAGTTCTTCAGTGAGTGCGGCAAGTGAAATTTTATCAAATAAGTTAAGCTCGCCCTTGGAACGTATTTCTTTTATTGATGCTTGTATCTTTTGCACTCTTTCCACATCGCTTGTACTGACAAGCGTATTCTCTGCCGCATTACCTAGATAATACTTTAAATTATCCTCTATCTGTTTATATGCAAGTTGCAGTTCTTTTACTTTCTGTTTACTCTTCTCTATTGATTCATCAAGTTTCTTATCGTGCATTGACGCTATTCCCGATATAAGCCCCATAGCCGCACCTGCCGCCATACCCCATGGTCCAAGTGAAGACATCGACATCGCACCACCTAACATACCTCCTGCTACACCTGCTGCATCAGATACATCACTTCCCCCACCTAATGCTTCAATAGTCGAACCCAACATTGAAAGTCTATTGTTCCACGTTTGCAATTTTCCTACGGAATTTTGAAGAGCTTCCGCAAACGAAAGAGATGCTTTCGATGCCTCTCCGCTTGCATCATTTGATTTACTATCAGCATCCTTTTTAGTTATTGTCTGTTTCTTCCCTTTATCATCTGTATATGTAGTAGTACCTCCATTCTTTTCTGCTTGCTTGGAAAGGTCACTCCATTTTTTTTCTTGCTGTTTAGCACCGAAATAACTATTTGCGGATTGATACATTCCGACAAAAGGATCCTTTTTATTTATATCTCCCTGTCTCGTGTCTGTCTGGTTTTTCAATCTGTCTAATTCGCCTATGTTCCCACTAACCGACTGCTCCTTACCATCTCTATCCTTATATGAAGATGTAAAATATGAAGGCTTACCGTTCTTGTCATTTACAACCTTTGCGTTTGATATTATTTCCTTAGCTTCACGCATACCTCTTAATAAATCGCTTAGGCTCTTGTATGCAGCCTTCCCAAGTATATCATCCCATGCAGGTAATAATTCAAGAAGCGAAGAACTTAACTTCGTTATTTCTTGATTTTCAGATTCAATTAAATTTTTTGCATTTTCTATTTGAGAAGGAGATAGTATATCTTTTGCATTTTCGTCTAATTTAAGCAATCCTGTATTTTTGTCTATTGAAGAGACTTCTGAAAGTCTAGTTTGTTTTCCACTTGAAATGTTTATACCTAACGATTGGTCTAATGCCTTTTCAATGGATGATTTAATCTTATCAGAAATACTGCTTATCTGTTCTTTAGCCTTGTCAGCATTAATTTGTATATCTATTCTGTCCTTTTCTATTTGAGATTTTGCTTCTTTCCAAAGTTTAAGAAGTTCTTCCGCTATCTTTCCGTCTCCCAATAACTTCTTAACATCCTCTTCTTTCATACCAAAGTCTATATTCTTTCGGATATTTTTTTTAGCCATTTGGTCGTAGAAGTTGCCTACCATGGCTTCCGAAAGAGAGCTATATTTGGATTTACCTCCAAAAGAAAAATTAGCCGCATCTTCTCTACTGCTGCCAGCGGATAATAATTTCTGATAATTGTCCCATTTTGTTTTTGTGTCGCTTATAAGGGTTTCTACTTGTTTGCTATATTCATCTAGTTTACGTTTGAACTCGTCTCCGTCAAAGTCCGTAAGGTTGGATAATATCTCATTAAGGAATTTCTTTCTTTCGGTACTTGGTTTGTTCTTACGCATCATATCTTCCAAGTTCTTTATAGTCCTCTTGTACCAAGCATTTAATTCGCTTTCGGTTGACATCTTGGCAAACGTACCTTTTGAGAATATTCCCATACTTTCTACATCTCCAATAGATTCAGATTCACTTTTGCCCGCCTGAATCCATTTCTTGTATTCATCCATTGCCTTTTTAACGGAGTCAAGTCTGGCACGCATATCCTTTAAGAAAGTGTCCTCTTTTGAACCTTTTTTCGGTGCTTTATCCTTACCTCCATTGATGATGAAAGCCACATCCATTTCTTCATTCATTGCATCCTTCCACTTATTCCAAGTATCGGTTATTTTTTTTGTGGACTCTCTGTTTCCTCTTGCATTTTTTAAATCGTCTTTATATTGTTTGTATTTATCTTCAACGAGTTTATAAGCGTCCTCATCAGTCTTTACATTAGCGAGGGTTGAATAACCCACCGTGTGAAGTATATCTCCGTTTCGTGTAAGTTCCTTACCTCTGCCACTTGCTACTGGTCTACTCTGATTGTCTATCTTTTTCACTTCAGTATAGACATAAATAGGATGATTTGCAGTAAACCTGTTCATAGCAGCAATCCAATTAGCCAACCACGGTTTAGCCTTAGCTAATTCATTGGCGGCTGCCTGTATAGCTTTCTGTACCTGTTCTTGACTTGCGTTTTGAATAGTTTTACCGTTCTTTGCAAGTATGGAATTAACTTGTTCGTACATTGATTTCCATGCCTGCGGATGGTCTTTTAGCCTTAAACTGTTCTTATTTACGGCAGATTCTAACATAAAAGTCCATTGTTCAAGCATGTCACCTTGAAGTCCGAGGGCTTTAGCCTGTTCCTGTCCTGCTTTTAATATAGCCAATTTCCACTTTTCGGAATGTCCTTCAACGTCAACCTTATTTAAACTGCTATTGGTTCTTGCCACTACCTCGTCAATCTGTTTTGACATTTTGGAAGTGGCACTATAATATGAAGTGAAATATTTATTGATGTCTGTTGGGTCTAATTTACCATTAAGGAAACTTCCTCCCTTATCGTATTCTATCTTAGCCATAGCAAGAAGTACTTCGTTATTTGAAGCTCCTGCGTCCCTCATCTGTTCAATCCCTTTTGCCATTTCGGGATAGTCTTTCTTCATCTTATCTATCGCATCTTGAATGTCTTTATTCGTCATTTTATACATCTGCGTCTGCAATGTATATAATCTGTCGTTTACATCGGATATTGCAGTATCTAATGTTTGCATGGCTTCGTCTCCACTATCCGCCCAGTTTCGGAATGATTCGGGTATAAGATTTATTTTACCCAAGAAATTAATAACAGCTCGGTCTGCTTGTGCCAATCCTCTGTCAATAGTAGAGAATACGCCTCCGAACATTCCCGTTTCTTGATTTTTCTGTGCCTGCACAAACGGATTCCCGTTCTTTGCTATAGTATCGTCAGCAGCTTTCAATGCTTCTATTTCAGCACGTAACTCTTTTAGTCTTTCAGACGCATCGGTAATAGAATCAACATTGGTTATAAATCCACTCATATCAAGAGGTGTACTTTGAAGTTGTTCCTTGTATGATTCTATTAATTTATCTATCTCGTTACCGTCTCCTTTTTTTAATGCTGCATCAATAGGATTCTGTGCAAGAAATTCGCTTAAATTCTTATATCCATCCTCTGCGTTCTTTATGGTTTGCAGATTAGTATCATCAAGCTGTTTCGCTCTTTGCTGATAGCTAAGAAAAGCGTCAAGACCTATAAATGCTGCTGCCATAAGAATGTTCCCTTTTGTGAAAATTCCACTGAAAAAAGAACTGATATTAGAACCTATAGACATCATTCTATTTGCCGTAACCATAGACATTCTTTCAGCACTCAATGCAAACTTGCTCATCATTCCGCTTGCCTTTGAAAGCTCTATCTCGACCCTCTGCAAATCTATTAGATATTTCCTCTGACCTGCGCTAAGTTCCAAAGTTGAAGCTACCTGTAAGGCTTGACTTGCTGTTATCTTTTTAGCGTTAGCCATTCTTATAAGTGCGTCTGCGTTTATTGCTTTGGATGATGCAAGTTGTTTTAAATCAGAAAAAGTTAATTCATTTTGTGTGGCTATAAGCATCTGTTCTTGTGGAGTTAGCTGCGTATATAATGCTTTCTTTCTTAATATGCTTGCTTCCTCTGCTTTTGATGCTATTACACCTTTATATGTCGCTGCTGTATTTATGCCCAATAGTCTGTTATGTGCTGACATAACCAATCTATACGCTGAATATATTCCAAGTCCTGCTGTCATTGCAGATGTAAAATCTCTCCAATGGCTTACAAGCTCTGTTATTCCTTTAATACTCTCCTTTATCATTCCACTGTTGGAATTGGCGATGTCGTAGTACATCGTGTCAATAGCATCCTTTAAGTTGGATGCCATACCACTTGTAGATTGAGCCAATACGTCCTGCATACCGTAGAACTGACCTCCTTTGTCCGTAGACTTCCAAAGTACATCTTTTACATCCTTGAAAGATACCATTCTCTTAGACACTCTTTCAATGACATCACCTGCCGTAACTATCCTATGTTCGGCTTCTGAATATTTCTTAGCGAGTAAATCGGGTAGCGATACTCCAAATTCAGTGAATTGTCGCATTTCCTGTCCTCTCAAATAAGCCGCTGCCTTTACCTGTGAGAAAGCAAGAACCAACCTTGACATATCACCGCCAAGTCCTGCTGAAATATCCGCAAGTCTGTTTGTGGTGTCGTATAAGTCCTTATATGGTGTCCCAAATGCGGTTAGCTGACGGGAATAGTTAGATAAGTCCTTGAAGTTGAATGGAGAGGTCAAAGCTAAGTTCTTCATCCTATTGAAAATATCATCAGCCTGTTCTATTGAACCAAGCATAGACGACATAGCTAGTTTCTGCTTTTCAAACTCACCACCTATCTGAACTACATTCTTCAATAGGTGTTCTACTGTATAGACAGAGAATAGCATACCTATCTGATTACGCAAATCTCCTGTTATTGAAATTAGACCTGTGAGAGACTGACCTAACCTTACGTTTGCATTGATATGTGAATTAGCTGATTGTGTTGCTCTTGTATGAGCTGTTGCAAGTGACTGTTGCGCCTTTTCTGTCTGCAATGCAGCCTTAGCCAATCTTTCTTGTGCCAAAGCATGAGCATCGGCAGCTCGCATGGCTATTTCATCTGCTCTTGCAAGTTTAGTCTTATCATCAGATACATTCTTTATAACCTTTGACAATGCAAGCATTTCGTTTCTGTCCGCTGCTGTCTTTGACGGTTGGTTCATAATTTCTTTGATGCGTCTAAGAGATGCTTCCACAACCGTAGTGTCAGCACCTACCTTTACTTTTACACCACCGCCCTTATTAACGGACTGCTCTATCTGCTTTCCTAAATCGAGATTCAGACCGAGTTGTTTTTCAAGACGTGACTTGATGGTTTTCATCTGCTCATCAGTCATATCGTTTATCTTCAAGTCAAAAAATAATGTATCTAATGCCATAACTATTTAATATTAAAATTCGACAATAGGGGTTTAGCATCAACGCTCTTGTCTTTCTTATCCCCATATTTCTTTTCCCATCGTTCCTGTGCTTCAAGTATATCTTCTTCATCGGGAGTATCTTTCTTCTTCCCGTAAAGTGTAAGAGGTTTGTCAATGCTCATCAGTTCTATCTGTGCTGCTGTCATTCCGCACATATATTCCCACATCGGTACACGATAAAGTCCGAAGAAGAAATATCTAGGTTGCATCATCCATGCGTGGTGTTTGGCGATTTCGTAGGCTGCCCCGTATTCAGTCCTTGAAGGGTAGTAGCAACTTCCTCCTTCTTCATCATCATGCTCGTATCCTTTAGAGCGGTCAACAATATGGTATTTGTGTAGTATTGGTCTAGCGGTACTTTTTTTTTACCTAAATCCAACAACTCGGTAAGTTCCGTCTCGTTGTACTGCTTGACATAATAGAACCATCTCCATTTAAGCCAGTACAAAAGTTTGATAGACCAAAAACCGTTTAATACCATAAGTGCGGCACACATACAGGACTGCTTATCATCATTCCCTTCTTGTAGTATGGTTTTAGTTATCATGCTTCTGGTAAAATTAAGCATCCATCTGATTTTGAATTTCTTGTTGCGTACCGTAGCGTAATCGGGCAAATCAAGTTCAACCGATTGTAGTTCCTTCTGTGCTTTTATATCGGGTTGTTGTATTTTCTTAGACATATTGATTTTGTTTTGTATTGTTGAAAAAAAAGAAAGGGGCGATGGGCATTAACCGCCTACCGCCCCACGTTGCTTTATGAAAGAGTGCCTATGCTGCTTTCTTGAACAGTACGTAGATGTTCTTGCCCGTTGTGTCTGCGAGAGCCGAAACCTTGCTGTTGATGTAGGCTGGCTTATCGTTCTCGTTGACGAGGTTAGAGAAAATCTGTGCGTTAGGAATGTAGATAGCTGCCGACAAGTCTTCGCTTGTCATAAAGAGTGCGCCTTCTACTTTCTTAGGTGAAGTATTGATACCATAACCGCTATAAGTAACACCGTTTACGGTACTTACCATATCGGTTGCTGTCGCATCCGCATTAGTGAACGCTGCCAAAATTTCGGGAGCGAAAGACGAAATCTGATAAGAAATATCATCGTCACCCGACTTTGAGGTTACATCCCAAAGTTCGCCTGTTGTCAGCTTGGTTTTGGTAAGCTGTGCTTCACCACTCTTGAAAGTCACACCGCCTTCTACGACTGGTAACTCCATGTCAAAACTTGCCAATATAGCCAATCCTTGATTAGTTGTCTTGGTATAATAGATGTTGTGCATCTGTGAGAAGAGTTTCTTTAAGTCACTCAAACTCTTTGTAATTATTGCTGCTGCCATAATGTTATGTGTTTTGTGTTGTTATTACTTTAAAATCAAATCGAAATAAATAGGGAGATAGTGAAAACCTGCACCGTCGGACTTACATTCAAGTGTTTTAGGATTTAATGCCTTGTATAATTCATTGTCAATCGGTAGAAGATCATATATCTTCTGTTCCAAATCAGACAATTTAGTTATCTGCGATGTACTGTCCTTGTCCTTATAAAAGGCTCTGATAGTTCCGTATGTGTCACCGTAAGCGTGCATCGGGTCTACATCTCCAATCTTAATGACTAAAAATGTTTCCATCTGCGTTGTGGTACTGCTTGGTCTGTCGTCTATATATATCTTGTCTGATACACTCTTGAAGATAGTATATAGGGATTTGCAGATATTGTTTCTGTTATACATTTCCATACGTCAAACCGCTTTAGTTAAATCCACAGCCCTTAGACCCTTCGCATAATGGTATGTACCAATCAATACGTCACCACCCATGACTTGTTCTATGTATTTCGCATATTCACTTCCGTTTACGACCACAATAGCGTATTTAGAACGTGGGTTATATAACTCCAAAAACGTAATAGCATCCTGTTCGCTATTCCCCTTATCAGTAGGAACTACACCATTATATCCTCTATATCTTCCTAAATAATCAGGTTTAAGGAAAGCGTATGTTCCTGTTGTGAGTTTTTTCCTTACAGGTGGCGGCATGCTGCCAATCTGCCTTGTTGTTATTACGTATATCAGATGACCATAACTAAAAGCTCCTACGGCAGTCCCAGTCCAAGTCTGCCCAGTAAATGCCATTTTTGGAGAATGATACATCTCGTAGGCTTTCATAGCAAGTTTGTTTGCTTCTGCCATAAGACCTATCTCAACTCGCTCACGGATAATCTGTTTCGCTTTGTTGAAACCGTTTTCAAGTGCCTTGGAATTGTCTGCCATAGCTTAGTTCTTCGTTACGGAAACATATATGTGCATACCTTTCGTAGTAGTTCCGTCAAGACTTTTCTCATTATCGTTTTCGTCTTTCGTGAACGACCCATCAGAGTTATCGTGTTCGATGTTAGTTACCTGCCAGTCTCCCACTGTCCCTTCTATTGGGCATATCCCGTCATCCACTGTTACAACGTCACCGAATTTCACTTTTACAACAATAGGTAACGACAATATCCATTCTGCTGTATTAGCTGAATTTTGATTATGCGAGTTACCCCATTGATTAAGTTCCTTTCGGCAACTACCACTATATAAAAAAGTATTATTCGAATCATCGAACTGTGACGCTTCTTCCTTTCTTATGATAGTGCAAGTATGTGGAAATCTCGGATTGCTCATATCTCACTCATTTAGAGATTTACTATCTTGATGTAATTGGTAGTCGAAGTAGTCTCACCATATTTATCATAGATTGATTGAGCCATCGCCCTTAACTGACGTGCATCGTATGCAGAGTGCTGTGTACCGCCCGATTCAAGAGTCCAACCACCATCCTGTTCTTTATGGGATGATATTGTACTTGGGGTACTTGCGCAATACAGATATAAGTCTGCTGTGCATAGGTCTTTCAGTTTCGTATTGGTGGCTTCGTCGGTACTCAATTCAGTAACTTTCGTTCCTGCTTCTATACCTCTATCTACGAGAATACTTGCAATGGCATTATCGGGTATTTCGTACCCGACTTTGCCACGCAAATATTGTTCTATGGTGATTATACTAGCCATCACCTACTAACCCTTAATAGTTACATAGTACATCCATTGTGTCTTGTTAGGCACAACCATACCCGTAAATTCGGACTTGACAAGCATACTCATTGCGTCCGAATTGAATGTCTGACGTAACAGGGTTCTGCCACCGTCATACCATCCAATCTTAGCACATGGCATATCAAGTGCCAAAGGTTTAGAGAACTGCACGTCTCCGATAGCACCATCGGGAACATATACCATCACACCGTCAACGAATGACTTCAATGTGGTTACTTCTATCTTCTTTGTGGTGGTATTAAACTTCTCAACCTGTGCCTTGTGGTCTTTCACTACGATAGGAGCACCGATTACACGACCGATATAGGTCAGAATATCATCGTCTACTGCCTGTGCAGAAAGCAATGCTATGTTGGTAGTGTCGGTATGTGCTGCTGCCGTGTACATATCTCTCCAGTACTTCATGCTGACGAGAGCGTCCTTCGTGCTTTTTGAAATTTCCCAGTGTCCTGTCGGGCAGAAGTCATTTTCCTCTGCATCGTGTTTTACCTTACGCAAAACAGTGATAGGGTTGGTAGTTCCGCTTGTCACACCTGCATCCTGTGTAACGTTTCCGTCTGTGTCCTCTGTGTACCAAGTTGATGTCTTGATATGTGATGCAGAAATACCAAAGTCAACCTCCAATGGAATACCCAATGGGTTGTTGGTTGCGTCAAGCACGTACTTGCCTTTGTTGGAAACAATTTGGTCTCTCATATAGAGCAGAGTGTTATAGTTACCACCGATAAGACTATCACTTGACATGAACATTAAGTCCATAATCACGTTGGTAATGTTCTGACTGATGTAGCCCATTTCCTGCGCCAAAAGCAGTTTCTCACGAACCGTCTTTTTGTCAAACGGAACTTCATGCTTGAAAGTTGGGAGAGAACCCATTTTCAGACTGAATCCGTCTGTGTGTTTTGTCGGTCCGTCAGAATCAATATCCACACGTGCTGCCATTGTGTACGGTCTGATGGTTGCATTAATCTGCTCCCATGTTGCACTCAAAGGAATGTTAGGATTTACAGGAAATCCCTCCTGTGCGAATGTCGCCTGTGCGTTGTACTTCTCGGCAAACATGAACTGGTAATAATTGGTAAGGGATGTTCCATTACCGTCATTTCTGAAACCGAGGGCTTCCATTCCACGGTCTACGATATTGTCAAATTCCGCTGTTCTAATCATAATCTGCCTCCTTATGCTTCACGCACAAATTCAATTTTCGGAAGAAGTGCTTCCACACTTGCAGGGATGCCTGCTCTGTCGGCATAGATCTTGCCTTCACGTGTTATTGCGCACGTTACGTCAATCACCGTTTTGTCAAGAGGAATACGAACTCTCTCTGCGAGCAGTCCGTTTACTTTTGCAAGATTGTCAGTGTCTGTGCTCTTTACAACGGTTACAGCCTTGCCGATGCCGTTGAAGATAAGCATTGTACCTTCTTGCAACACTCCAGTGTCTGTAGGAATGTCGGCTACATTCACAAGACCACCGCCCTGTAAATTATCGCCTTTCTTAATCCATACAGGATAGTCACCGCCAACCTCTTTTGAGTAGGTAGCCATGACATTGTTTGTCATTCCAAATCTGTCCATTTTCTAATTTTTTGTGTTTGTGTTGTTGTATTTTCTATTCAACCTTCGGAAGTCTGCCCTCTGCACGCATACGCTCTTTGTATTGTTCTGCTGCTGATTTTGCGCCTTCTTGGTGTTGCTCCGATGTTTGGAATTGCGGTACGAAACCGTTTGTTGATATTTGCCTGTTTCTATCCTTGAACATTTTGTCGTACTTTTCGGAAACGTTCTTGATTGCTTCATCCAATGATTTCTGCGTGTCGAACTCTCCATTTTCCCTTACGATGTGCTCGAAATAGATAGGGTCGAAAATCAGACCTTTTTCTTCCAATTCGGATTTGAATTTACCCTCCAACTGTGAAATGTATGATTTCCGCTCCGATGCTTTTTCCTTTGCTGAAAGTTTATCTTCCAACTCTTTCAATTTAGCATTATTTGCATCCTCCATAGCTTTCAGACGTGCTTCAAAATCGTTTGTCGGTTGTTCATTGCCTGTTGGCGGTGTTGGTGGCGTTGGTGGGGTTTGTGTAGGTTTGTAGTCCTTTTTGAACTCATCAACCTTTGTCGCTACATCGTGGTCGAAATTACCGTTGATTGATTTCAGAATGTTCACGTGCTTAGTGAAATAAGCAGCATCGGGTTCTGTTCCATCGGCAGGTAAATTGTTGTTCACGTAGTTAGCGATTGTTCTGTCTGATAGACTGGTTGTTCCAGTCTGTTCCTTAATTGTGGAAATGATTTTTTCTGTTTCCATTGTCTGTTTAGTTTTTGTGTTTATGTTATATACGGTTTTTCCGTATTAAATTGCATAAATATACTATTTTCAACCGCAAATATATACAATATTTATTCAAAAACAAGAAAAAATCAAAAAAATATGCAATTTATATGCAATTTTATGTATATCTTTGCGAATAAATATACAATTTTGATGTTTCAAGGACAAGAAATAGATGATATATTGAAAACAAGGAATGGTGATTGTGTTTACTCTTACGAGTACATGGACTATCTTAGGGATGAGGACAGGAAAGTTCCCAATCCGTATATCGTCATACCGCAAAGAGGTTGCCAGGAAATGTTCTTGGCTTGCAATGCAGAAATGGTATTTTATGGCGGAAAAAGAGGAGGTGGAAAGTCTTGGGCTATTCTTGACGATGTTCTGAAAGACATTAACAATAAATTTTTCCGTGCTACAATATTCCGTAAAGAGGTAAATGACTTGGAGCAGCTTGAAAACAATTCAGATATTCTATATTCACAGTTTGGTTCATACAACAAGTCAAAAACGGATATGACGTGGAACTTCTCGAAAGGGTCAAAAGTAAAACTTACATATTATTCGGGGTCGTACTCGGATTTCAGAACAAGATTTCAAGGAAGGGAAATACCATACATAGCGATAGACGAGATTACGCAGATTGAGTATAAGAAATTCAAATATCTTATGACCTGTAATCGTAACTCCCATTATATACCAAATAGATTTTTCGGGACTTGCAACCCAGACCCCGACAGTTGGGTTATTAAAGTTATCGACTGGTGGATAGGTGAAGACGGCTATCCTATACCTGAAAGAAATGGTGTTGTAAGATATTGTTTTATGGGTGGAGAGGATGCAGAAGACCCATCATCAATATCATGGGGTAATACACGTGAGGAAGTGTACGAAAATAATAAAGCACTTATTGATGAACTGTATAGACCATACGAGAACCTAAATCTAGGTATGACAAAAGAAGAACTATTCATAAAGTCTGTCACATTTATAGAGGGAAGATTGGAAGAGAACATACAACTATTGCGTTCCGACCCTACTTATGTGGCTAACCTTGCAAATCAGACTACCGAAGAAATAGAACGAGACCTTAGAGGAAACTGGAGGTATAAAACCGTTGGCGACGATCTTATCAATTTCGACCAAATGGAAAAGTTCTTTTCCAACGATATGCAGATAGGTGATGGGAAAAGACGTGCATCATGTGATGTCGCTTTCGACGGAGGTGATAATTTGGTACTATATCTTTGGATAGGCAATCATATACAGGACATTTTCACCTGTTCAAAGAACTCGAAGATAGTATTGCAGTTGGTTAAAAACAAATTAGAAGAGTGGGGGGTACTGGAAGAGGATTTTACTTACGACCTTAGCGGTATCGGTCAGTCTTTCAAAGGATTCTTTCCTCATGCAATACCGTTTAACAACCGTGAGAGTGTTGATGATAAATATAAAGGTCAGTACGATAATATCAAATCCCAATGCGCATATATGTTCTACCACAATTTGAACGATGGAGAAATTTCAATAAATCCAAATCTACTTGATATGAAATTCAGTGGAAAAGGATTTAAAAATATGCCATTAAGAGATATTTTGATGAAAGAGCGAAAGGCTATAAAGCAAGACATAAACAATACCGATAAGGGTTTCTGTATAATCAAAAAGATTCTTATGAAACAGCTTGTCGGACACTCTCCTGACTTCATAGAAGCAATGCTTATGAGGTGTATTTTTAATATCAAGCACAAACGTAAACACATAACTGGACTAGGATGGCTTTAGAATTTAAAGTAAAGGACTTGTTGCGGAAAAGACCTTTTACTAAAATTTCTCCGCAATGTAAAATCAATCCCAATGTTGTATTGGGGACTGATTTGGATTCATTGTCCTACAATGATGAGAAACCCGTGTATAATATCGTAACGCAGGCTGACTATATGCGTGAGTTAGACCCGAACGGACACCTTATTTATGATAAGGAGTTCTATCCGGACAAACTGAAAGACATCGAGGTGGAAGTGCCATCAGAAGACGGGACTACAACAAAAAAGAAAAAAGTACATACCGTACAGAAGATGGTGCGTGTATCGTTTGCCTTACAACAGACGATAAAGATACAGCAGCTTATCCACCTTTGCGGAAATGACCTGCACCATGAGCTTAATTCAGACGGTAAGAATATTGATGGTGCTAATGATTTGTTCAACACTTACAAAAGAGGTTGGTACAACAAGCACGTAGACACCGCATTTTTCAAGTTCTGTGACAGTATCAAATCCACTGGTGACGGTGCGATAGCCATGTTCTTTTCAGACGGTAAGGTAAATATAAAGAATTATTCATATCTTGACGGTGACTGCCTGTATTATCATACCAATCCTATTACAGACGAACCGATGTATTTTGTCCGCACTTTCTCGGATTTGGACGAAAGCGGTGGTATAGTAACAAGATATGCGCAGGTATTCGATAAGAAATATATGTATTTCCTCAAAGAGGATGCAAGGGGACTTGGTGGTTTTATCAGTAAGTTTAAGGGCACTTTGGGACTTGACGGATATTCTCTCATTTCTGCTGTACCGCACGGATATGAAGAGCTGCCAGTGATATACTATCGTTCTCCTATTGGTGCTTGTTGGTCTACCGTGCAGGACAATATAGATATGTACGAACTTGGTTTCTCTCATCTGTGCCAAAACAATTTAGCCTTTGCGTTCCCTATATTGGTTATGAAGGGTGACGACATAGAAGTACAGGGTGATTCAGTTGATGGGGCTGTAAAAGGTTTCGTTATTGGTAATGATGCAAACGTAGACTATCTGAAGGCTCCCGAAAGCCCAGACAGTTTCAAACTCGAAATGGAAACCCTGTTAAAGAACATATTCCGAGGAAGTAATACCGTAGAACCTCCCGAAATAAAGAGCGGTGACACACCTACTGGGACGATGAAGATTATCTTTTTGCCTGCAATACAGAAAGCTATGTACGATGCAGTACTTCTTCAAGACAGCATTGACAGACTTGGACGTTTGTTCAAGTACGGTTATTCCATTGAAGCAGGATGCCTAACACAAATGGCAAAACTGGATATACTCACATGGGTAATACCTTATATACCTCAAAACGAACAGGAGAAAATAAATAATCTCGTTCAAGAGGTTGGCGCAGGTATCAAGTCAAAACAGACTGCATCAGAGCAGACTGGAGACGGTGCATACGATGAATGGAAACGTATCATCGCAGAGCAGAAGGAAGCGCAGCAGTCTGATATGCTTTCAACTCTTGTAAAACAGCAGCAGCAAGCAGTTAAGACAGCAAATTCAAATGCCGATACCGCAATCAAGCAGCAGCAAAATAACGACAACAAAACACCTACTGCAAATCCTAACAACGGCAAATAGATATGGATAACAACGATATACAACTTATACACGGTGATTGTCTTGAAAAGATGAATGACATTGCGGATGGAAGTGTCGATATGATTTTATGCGACCCGCCTTATGGTACGACTGCGTGTAAGTGGGATATTATAATACCGTTTGATAAATTATGGGAGCA
>OBID01000561.1_pt1 | contig 15182 bp, 13 predicted proteins | sample 1519781 | NCBI WGS metagenome assembly OBID01 (sample SAMEA3991478, study PRJEB22521) | metagenome | biome: anthropogenic terrestrial biome; feature: sewage plant; material: sludge | place: Sweden | collected 2012-09-26 | reverse complement strand
TAGTCAAAATCGTTTAACACCCCTGACCCCTGAAGGGGAACAACGCTCCTGGCGATTTGGGTGAATTGGATCTTTAGTATTCCATTCAAAAAAAATAATTCACAAAGGATAGATACATCTAGGAAAAAATTTGGTTCCCCTTTAGGGGTCAGGGGCCTAGGAATAAATCCTTCTACTTGGTATTAATCCGGTTCCCCTTTAGGGGTCAGGGGTCTAGGTATTAATTCTTTATTCATAGTGTTAGTCAAAATCGTTTAACACCCCTGACCCCTGAAGGGGAACAACGCTCCTGGCGAATAAATTTTTTTAATAAATACCTCACCTAAATGATATTTTTCTTTAAGTCTGATACCGTAAGTTTCAGTAATTCTATAACACCAGGGAGTTTTTCTAGTACTTCTTTGTCATTTATTCTCAATACAGTACACCCTGATCCCAATAATTCTAAATCCTTCTCCTGATCAACACCCTGTTGATGAACTGAAGTGTGATATTCTCCATCCAATTCAATAACAAGCCTTAGTTCGTGACAGTAAAAATCTACTACGTATGCTCCTAATGGGTGCTGTCTTCTAAATTTAACTCCAAGCTTTTTATTTCTAACTTCTTCCCATAAAATACTTTCCGTCAATGTAACATTATTCCTCAGCCATTTTGCATGTTCAAATATCTGCTGAGTAGCGTTTTGATGAAGTGACAAACTTGACATTAGAAATATTGATTCAACTCACCCATAAAACAATTCCTCCAATTCCTTCAATGCAGGATGTTTGACCAAATCATTATGAACAAGAGTGACCCATTCACCGCCGTGTTTTTTACATTCATTTTTGAGCTGAAGCAAGTCGCCTGCGTCCCAGTTGCGCTGGTAATAGATCAGCGTAGCATCCATTAAGATCAACGGCTTCTCTTTGACTTTCATTTTTTTTCCTGCTTTGCAATCAAAGACGGTGTAGGTATAGCAGGTGCCACATCTAAATCCGGGAATATCGGCATATCCGAGGGTGCTTTCCCATTCCATCGATGCCTGATCCCAGAGCCTCCAGGTGTCGGGCACTTTAAATCTTAGATAATGTTGTCTGCCGGCCATGATTTTTTGCTTTACCAATAGTTGGAGAGTGGCCAACTCTTCATTGAATATTTTTTGATCAAGGTATACTTCGTATCCCGGATGATAGCCGATGAGATGACCTGCTGTTTCAATAGAATCAATCATTGCTTTTAACCTGGGGTCTGAGCTGGAAAGTGACTGATCAAATTTGGACCTGTTGCTGACGATGAAGTTAAAACATGCCTGGTGCTGATATTTGTATGCCAGATCAAGTAGATATTGATGCTGGTCAAAAGGGTCTGACTTGCCTTTTACTTTGGTTGCATACAGACTTTTAATATGGGTGGTAGCCAGGGATATATCTTTTCGCTTGAGGAGATCTCCGCCCAGGTGTTTAAGACTTGTGTGCCAATCAGGCCATTGGTAGGGCTGGTCTACATCGTGGGTAGCGAATGCCTGATACTGATGTAGTTTTCTTTGACCCCGGTAACCGGATTTTCCCAAGAGGGTCCACAGCAAATCTGCATATTCATTGACAATAGGGCGATGCAGAAAATTGTATTTATTGGCTATACTGTTTTTACCCTGTACTCTTAGATGAATGTCCAATTGAGTATCGATGACTTCTTCCCATCGGCTAAGCATAAAATAGGAAGAGGAAATAATGTCCGCCTGGAGTATATAGCCTTCATTAGTTTCTTCCAGCCTGGGCAATCCATATAAAACAGGAAGATCTTGAATAGTCAGCGTCGCATCTGACCAATACTGGATGGCTCTGGGTAAATACCCGGACTTAAAATATCCAGCGGATTCAGTGATCTGTGAAAAGAAGTGATTGATGATTTTGACCGACTTCATATCATCTGCGGAAAGAATATAATCTTTTGCCGTAGGCGAAATAATAAACTTAATATCAATGCCTAAAAATTCCTGCATCAGGATTTCAAAAGTATATTGAATTTCAGGGCTGAATGAGCTGGGGATGGTAATAAGCACATTAACCTATTGAATGAATTTTCTTTAATTCAACAGCCAAAAGAGGCTTAATGATCAATCTTTCCTTAGGAAGATCGTGTGATTTTCTAAGTATTAAAGTACAGCTAATCAGGCTTAACATTTGTCTTATTCTATCCTGCGGGCTAAGACTCAAAAATCTTTTTGCACGGATCAATGCCAGCTCATCCTCGGTGATAGGGTGATCATGAATGAAGAGCTTTGCCATAATTTTATTTAAAAAAACTCAGGACAGTGTCGATGATACGGTGCAAATCATCATCCTGCATCTCTGTATGGATGGGCAGGGAGATCACTTCTTTGCACAAACGATCCGTCACAGGTAAAAAATCAACCTTCCCCTTTAAAGCACTAAAGGCTTTTTGATCATACAGCGGAACCGGATAATAGATCATATTGGGTATCCCCTTAGATGAAAGATATTCCGCCAGTTGATCTCTGCGTCCATCGATCACCTTGAGCGTATACTGATGATATACGTGGGTAGAATGTGGAACTTCATACGGCGTGGTCAATGAAGCAACTTCGCGGAATGCAGTAGAATAGGCCTGTGCTACTGTATACCTGGCCTGGCAATAACTGTCGAGATGTTTTATTTTGACATTTAACACCGCCGCCTGAATACTGTCCAGTCTCGAATTGACTCCGATCAGGTCATGGTAATATTTTTTTTGTTGGCCGTGGTTGGCTATCATCCTGATTTTTTCTGCCAGCGCTGTATCGTGACATAAAATCGCTCCACCATCACCATAACAGCCGAGGTTTTTAGATGGAAAAAACGAAGTACAGCCAATGTGCGCAGCAGTGCCTGATTTTTTTCTCGTACCGTCCTGATAAATAAGGTCGGCACCGATAGCTTGTGCATTGTCTTCAATCACATATAACCTGTGCCTGGATGCAAGCTCCATGATAGCTTCCATATCAGCACATTGTCCATATAAATGAACCGGCACAATGGCTTTCGTCTTAGAAGTTATGGCTGCTTCAATCAGCTCCGGGGTGCTCAAAAAACTTTGATAATCTACATCGATCATCACCGGAGTCAGATGCAACAGACCAATCACTTCAGCGGTAGCAACATAGGTAAATGCCGGTACGATGATCTCATCACCGGGTTTGCAGTCAAGTGCCATCAAGGCTATCTGAAGGGCATCCGTACCGTTGGCGCAGGGTATAACATGGGTCGTATCGCCATGATAAGCCTCTAAAGCTTGTTGTATTTCTTTTACTTCCGGACCATTGATATACTGACCATGATCCAGTACCCGATGTATGGCGGCATCGATCTCTGGTTTTATTCGAAGGTATTGTGATTTAAGATCTACCATTTGCATAGTATAGCGATTTTGGAGGTTAGGCTGGTACTGTTTTTCTTCCAATGCTTTCATAGTGAAAGCCAGCTGGAATATCATCCAATTCATACAAATTTCTGCCATCGAAGATGATACATTGCTTCATCAGGGATTTTATCTTATTAAAATCAGGAGAACGGAACAAGCTCCACTCCGTCGCAATGAGCAGCGCATTGGCTTCATGTAGTATAGCATATTCATCTATGCCATAATTGATTTTTTCGCCATAGATTTTGCGAATATTTTCGGTAGCCTCAGGGTCAAATACGGACACCTTGGCGCCTCTGGATAATAATTCATCGATCATGGTGATAGATGGTGCATCGCGGATATCATCGGTGTTTGGTTTGAATGCAAGACCCCAAATAACTATTTTTTTACCATTCAGATCCTGGTTAAAAAACTGATCGACTTTGCGAATCAGGCTTTGTTTTTGGTCTTCATTGAGCCCCACCACCATCTGCAGGATTTTAAATTCATAATCATGCTCTTTGGCTGTATGGATGAGGGCTTTGACATCTTTTGGGAAACAGCTTCCCCCATAGCCAATCCCCGGAAACAAAAATCGTTTGCCAATTCTGTTGTCACTGCCCATTCCTTTGCGCACCATATCTACATCAGCTCCGGTTCGTTCGCAAAGGTTGGCGATCTCATTCATAAAGGTGATGCGGGTGGCCAGGTAAGCGTTAGCGGCATATTTGGTCATCTCGGAGGATCGTTCGTCCATGATATAGATTGGATTACCTTGTCTTACAAATGGCTCGTATAAGTGTTTCATTTTTTCTATCGCCCTGGGGCTGGAACTTCCTATCACCACGCGGTCAGGCTTCATAAAGTCGTCTACGGCGACTCCTTCTCGCAAAAACTCCGGATTGGATATCACATCAAATAGGGAGGCATCCAGTTTTGCCGCTAATACGGCCGCCACTTTCTCCGCTGTTCCTACAGGTACCGTACTTTTATTGACAATGATCTTATAATCTTCGATCATGGAACTCAGGTCCTCTGCCACTTTAAGGATAAAACTGAGGTCAGCGGATCCATCCCCACCTGGGGGAGTAGGCAACGCCAGAAATATGATCTCTGCTGATTGTATCGCAGCTTGTAGATCAGTGGTAAAACGTAAGCGATGTTGGCGGGTATTGCGCTCAAACAAGGTGTCGAGTCCAGGTTCATAAATCGGTATTTGCCCTTCCTGGAGGGTGGTGACTTTATGTGCATCTATGTCGACACAGGTCACATGGTTGCCCATTTCTGCAAAACAGGTGCCGGTGACCAGACCTACATATCCTGTACCTACTACTGCGATATTCATTTATTGATGGTGGATTGTTTGTTCATTGACAGGCCCTTTGGCGATGTTAGCGACTACAGATCCGGATGACCTTTTTAATTGCCCGGCGATGACCAACCTTTCTTTTTTGAGAATAGTGAGAATCAGTCGTTTAATAAAAATGCTGTGTGATACGGCAAGTTGCCATACTTCCAATTTTTTAAAAGGAAATAAATATTGTTTTTTTATCAGGCCCATTTTCGCATGGCTTCGCCGTCGATATGTCGCAATGACTATCGCGTAAATAAATTTAAATTGCACAGAATGAGTCTCTTACCTCAATTTGCGCAAATGGCTTGGATCGATCTGAATCCTTAGACCAAATCCTATATGATCTAACTCAATGAGCAACTCGTGTTTACTCAAAGATTCGATTAATTTTCCTTTTAAACCGGTCAGGTTACCCAAAACCACCTCGACGGCATCACCTTCACTAAAAGGCTGATTTTCAAGGGTGATATCATTGACTTCTCCTGTGACCCGTTGCAACCATTCTATTTCCTGATCGGGAATGGAAATGATCTGTTTATTAAATCGGACGAAACCTTCCACATTTGGTGTTTCCAGTACCCTTACATATTCGTTTTTTTTGATATGAACGAAGATGTAACGATAGATCAAAGGGACCATACTTGTCCTTCTTTTCCTGGTATATATACGTGTGACTCTCTGTAAAGGCACATAATTGGTAATGCCAGCCGTAGTTAAAGTTTGACAAACGGATTTTTCTGCTTTGACTCGTGTCAATACTGCAAACCATTTAGCGGTGTCTACCGTTAGATCATTTTGATATGTCGCGGCGGCCAAACCCATCAGTTGATTTCTTTTAAAGGTTTGGATTGAACTGAAATAGGTAATACCTTGGATGACCATATAAGGAATGGCTCATGTTCAAAGGTATGACGCCAAACATCCAGCTCAGATTCTTCCTCATAGATCACATACCGGACCTTTCGTTTGATTAATTTTTCAGCTTTTTCTATCAGATTGATCAAGTAAGACTTATCAAGCTTGCCGATTAGAATGAGATCGATGACCCCGCTGTCCCTGCCCTCAGCAAAGGTGCCTGTCAGAAAAGCCTTTTCCAGCTGACCCAATCGACTCAATACATTGTCGAGGACCTGGTCTATACCAATATATTTGAGTAACATACTGTGTATCTCATGATAGAGGGGATACTTATGGTTAGCTTTAAAATACTTTTTATTTCCTTCAAGAAAAGATTCCAGCATGCCAGCTTCTTCCATCTTATTGAGCTCCAGGCGTATGGCATTGGTAGATTCGCCAAACTCTGACTCCAGTCCACGCAAATAGGAGGTAGTATTGCCATTCAAGAAAAACTTGAGCAATAATTTTATACGTGTTTTTGAAGAAATTAGGGCCTCAATCAAAATTGAGTAGTTTTAGTACTCAAATTTACCACAGAAAATCAGCTTTTTAAAGCTTTGAGCACTATATTTTTGCCGATCACCCAAGCTCCGGCAAGGCCACATCCCAGTATCAATCCTATGATACTCTGTCTCAGTCTGTTAGCGCCCATTGCATCCAAAGGAAAAAATGGCTTGTCTATTTCTCTGATAAATGGGGTGCTGTTTTTTAAAGCATAATCGGCAATCTCCAGATTTTTAAGAGCTTCTGTGTAAGCAGTGGCATACATTAATGACTGCTTGGAGCGAATATTTTTATTGGTCCTGTCCTGCGGTGCCCACAGCGCCCCCTGGGTCTGGTCCATTTTACCCACGGCATATTCTGAGGAAGTCCAGGCATTGAACAGGGAGTCAGCTTTTGCTTTGACGAGGTCGAAAGTCTGTTTTTGTTTGTCGCTGGATTGTTGCACATAAAACCTTGATAACCTATTAAATATGTTTTCCGTCAAGGCAAGGGAAAGGGCATCATTTTCCGTCTTGGAGTCCAGGGTAAAGATGGTGCTTTCATTATCATAATTACAAGTGACCAGGCCGGGCTTGAGCCCACCTACTGTAAACCAGTATATGCCTTTGAGGGCGGAATTTTCATCCAGGGTAAATGTATCTAATGAGTCTGATTTGAATCTAAAGCCTTTGTAAGCCGGATTGTACTTAGCCCATTTTTCGTCCATTTTATACAGGTCAATGATATGGTTGGCGATGAAATCTTCTTTTCCATTCACTGTGGTTTTGTCAAATAACGCTTTGTTGACGATACGCATCGATTTGGACAGGGCCACGATTTTGTCCATGGATACCTTGCCACTGGTGTTTCCCCCCAGACCAAATTGGCCCAAAAGACCTGAAATGGCTCCCATACTGCTATTGCCATCTCCTTCATTAAGCGCAAAAGTTAAAGGAGCACTATACGTAGTAGGGGTGAGGTAAGCTTTCAAATAAAGAGCGCCAGCTCCCAGCAAACCAATAAACAGGATCAGCCATTTATGCCGCCAAAGCAAAAAGAAGTATTCCAATCCTTTATTGATCAGGTCTTTGAGACTAAAATCGTCTTCACCAGGATGGATATGCTGCATATTTTCTTCACTCATAATATTATATATCATAGCTGAGCACCGGGGCCAGCCATTTTTCGGTCACGCTAAGATCCTGATTTTTTCGCTTAGTATAATCCTCGACCTGGTCTTTGGCGATATTGCCCAATCCAAAGTACCTGGCCTGAGGATGACTAAAATACCATCCACTGACTGAAGAGGCAGGATACATGGCCAGGCTCTCTGTCAGCATCACATTGATCTGCTCACTCGCGTGTAATAAGTCAAACAACATGGCTTTCTCCGTATGATCCGGGCAGGCAGGATATCCCGGAGCTGGTCTGATGCCTTGATATTTCTCTGCGATTAGTTCGTCATTGGACAAAGATTCATGGGAGTAAGCCCAATATTGAGTCCTTACTTTGTAATGGAGATATTCGGTAAATGCCTCAGCCAATCTATCACCCAACGCTTTTAATAAAATGGCATTATAATCGTCATGATTTGCCTCGAGGGTCTTGGCTCTTTCGTCGAGCCCTACCCCCGCTGTCACTATAAAAGCACCCAGGTAGTCTTTAAGTCCGGTGCTTTTAGGAGCTATAAAATCAGCCAGGCAGAGGTAAGGTAGTCCTGCAGATTTTTCTCTTTGCTGGCGAAGATGGTGACTGACGGTCATCAGCTCACCAGAATCAGGATGGTAGATTTCGATATCGTCGCCTACACTATTGGCTGGAAACAATCCAATGATGGCTTCTGCAGTGATCCATTCTTCTTCAATGATCGTGGTCAATAACTCCTGGGCGTCCTGAAAGAGTTTTGTAGCTTCTACACCCACTATCGGGTCTGTCAGGATAGCGGGATATTTTCCTGCCAGCTGCCAGGACTGGAAAAAGGGCGTCCAGTCAATATATTTACCGATCTCCCTTAACGATGGATTTTTGATGGTTTGTATACCTAACCAGGCAGGAGTCGGCGGGGTATAATTGTTCCAGTCAATGACTATTTTTTGGTCGCGTGCGCGTGCGAGACTGACGAATGCTTTGCCGGCTTCTCTCTTTTCTCTTGCGACGCGCATGGCTTCATATTCTGCTTTGATGCCCAGGATGAAAATATCACGATTGACTTCATCTTTAGTCAGAAGTGAACTGACTACTGCTACACTGCGGGAAGCATCCAGGACATGCACGACAGGTGCGCGGTTATACTGTGGTTCGATCTTGACGGCAGTATGAATGCGGGAGGTAGTAGCGCCGCCGATCAATAAAGGGATCTGAATATTGCGTCGCTGCATCTCTTTGGCTACGAAAACCATTTCATCCAGTGAAGGCGTGATCAAGCCACTGAGTCCGATGATGTCTACTTTTTGTTCCAATGCAGTATCCAGGATTTTGTCACATGGCACCATCACGCCAAGGTCTACGATATCATAATTGTTACAAGCAAGTACTACTCCGACGATATTTTTTCCAATGTCATGCACATCTCCTTTGACAGTAGCCATCAGTATTTTTGCTGCAGCATGGCCCGAGGTGCCCGACCGCTTTTTTTCTTCTTCGAGGTAAGGCGTGAGGTAGGCCACTGATTTTTTCATGACCCGGGCAGACTTGACGACTTGAGGTAAAAACATTTTGCCTGAACCAAACAAGTCGCCCACAACATTCATGCCTGCCATCAGAGGGCCTTCGATCACATCCAAAGGCTTATTATATTTCAGGCGAGCTTCTTCAGTATCGGCATCGATGAAGTCAATGATGCCCTTGACCAGGGCATGTGTGATACGATCCTCCACGGTGCCTTTGCGCCATACATCTTCGACTTCTTTTTTCTTTACCCCTCCTTTGACAGATTCAGCATATTCGAGCAATCTTTCCGTAGAGTCTTCGCGGCGGTTGAGCAAAACATCTTCGACATACTCCAGCAGGTCCTTGTCGATTTCGTCATATACTTCCAGCATGGCGGGATTGACGATGCCCATATCCATGCCTGCTTTGATCGCGTGATATAAAAATGCGGAGTGCATAGCTTCACGTACTTTTTGATTGCCTCTAAAACTGAAGGAGACATTGCTCACACCTCCGCTTACATGGGCGTAGGGCAAGTTTTCTTTGATCCACTGGGTCGCACGGAAAAAATCAACCGCATAATTCCGGTGTTCTTCGATGCCGGTAGCTACGGGAAAAATATTTGGGTCGAAAATGATGTCTTCTGGAGAAAATTTGACCTGGCGTACCAATATATCGTAAGCGCGTTGGCAGATGTCGATTCTTCTTTGGTAAGTATCGGCCTGGCCGAGCTCGTCGAAAGCCATGACTACAGTGGCTGCGCCATATTTTTTGACCAGCTTAGCCTGGCGAATAAATTCTTCTTCACCGGCTTTGAGCGAAATGGAGTTGACGATGCTTTTTCCCTGGAGACATTTCAGGCCGGCTTCGATCACCTCCCACTTGGAGGAATCCACCATGACTGGAATGACTGCAATCTCGGGTTCAGAAGCCATCAGGTTAAGAAATTTGACCATTGCTTCTTTGGAGTCCAGCATGCCTTCGTCCATATTGACATCGATCACCTGAGCTCCTCCCCGTACCTGGTCGAGTGCTACCGCGAGGGCATCATCATATTTATCTTCTTTGATGAGTTTGAGAAATTTGGCTGAGCCTGTGACATTCGTCCGTTCGCCGATATTGATAAAATTACTTTGAGGAGTGACTTCGAGGCTTTCGAGCCCACTCAGTTTTAAATGATGTAATCCGCTCATCCGATGCTTGCTGAGGGTTGTAGTTGCGGTTGAAAGGAAGATTCGGACTCAACCGCTTCTTTTTCTATGGATCGTGGGACATACCTGGAAGCTTTCTCTGCAATCTTGCGGATATGATCCGGGGTAGATCCACAACATCCACCAACTATATTGATCAGGCCCAATTTGAGATATTCTTCGATTTGATCCGCCATTTCCTGCGGGGTTTGGTCATAGGCTCCCATTTCGTTGGGGAGGCCAGCATTGGGGTGGGCACTGACCAAACAGGTAGCTTTCTCATCCAGCACCTGGAGGTATGGTCTCAAAGCCGAGGCACCCAAAGCGCAATTGAATCCTATGCTGAATAAAGGCATATGTGATACAGATACGAGGAAAGCTTCTGCAGTCTGACCGGACAAAATCCGGCCACTGGCATCGGTGATCGTACCTGAGATCATAATGGGCAATTCGATTTCTCTTTCTTCGAAAATCTCCTGAATAGCAAATAAGGCTGCTTTGGCATTTAAGGTATCGGTGATCGTCTCGATCAATAAGAGGTCCACGCCTCCATCGATCAATCCGGTCGCTTGCTCTTTAAATGCGACCACCAGCTGATCAAAGGTGATCGCACGATAACCAGGATTGCCTACTTCCGGGGACATGGAGGCCAATTTGGTGGTAGGTCCCATGGAGCCTGCTACAAACCGGGGTTTGTCCGGTTGCTTTAAAGTATAAGCGTCTGCCACTTCCCTGGCTATTTTAGCGCCTTCATAATTGATCTCATAGACCCATGACTCCAGGTGGTAATCTGCCTGGGCTACCGTAGTGCCACCGAAGGTGTTGGTCTCTATGATATCGGCACCAGCATCAAAATATTGAGCATGTATCTCCTTGATCACATCCGGTCGGGTGATACAGAGCAGATCATTATTGCCTTTGAGTGACCCTGGGTGATCTTTTAACCGATCGTTTCTAAAATCATTTTCTGTAAGATCATAGCGCTGAATCATGGTACCCATAGCACCATCCAATATTAGGATTCGATTTTTGACTATATCATAGATGGATGTATTCATAAAATTGGGTGCAAAGTTACATACTTAGCACTATTCTTTTCTCTTAAACACCGCCATAGACAAGGTGCTTTAAAACGGCAGTCGATATTAACAGGAAATTTTAGGAACTTACCTGTGTAACGAATCAATAATCCTGGTCTTTTGGACAAACAAAAGTATTAACCTATAAAGTGAATTTAAAATTTGATAGTCTGGTAGTCCTTCCTGCATGATATCACTACCTTTAAGTTTCATAGTTAAACTAATGTGCAAGCCATGCAAGTAATTCTTTTTATCCTGCTTCTCATACCTGCCCTGGTACTCAAGCCAAGACCGCTTCAACCCTATGGAGCACTTCCGAGCGAAAGACAGCTGGCGTGGCAGGAGACGGAAGTATATGGGCTGATTCATTTTACCCCTACTACCTTTGAAAATAAGGAATGGGGTTATGGGGACGCTGATCCTGCTGTTTTTAATCCTGCGCATTTCGATGCAGACCAAATAGTCGGCGCTGCCAAATCAGGAGGCTTAAAGGGTTTGATCCTGGTAGCCAAACACCATGATGGGTTTTGCCTGTGGCCTACCCAGACTACCTCTTATAATATCAGTAAAAGCCCCTGGAAAAACGGCGAGGGGGATATGGTCAAGGAGGTAGAGCAAGCATGCAGAAAGGCGGGATTAAAGTTTGGCATTTATTGTTCGCCCTGGGATCGTAACAATGCTCAATATGGTACCCCTGACTACCTGGAGACTTATCGCAACCAACTCAAGGAATTGTACAGCCGCTACGGAACTTTGTTCATGAGCTGGCATGATGGAGCCAATGGGGGTGATGGGTATTACGGCGGGGCCCGGGAAAAACGAAAAATCGACAATACCGTATATTATGATTGGGAACATACCTGGAACGACCTGACGAGAAAGATGCAGCCGTCCGCCAATATCTTTAGTGACATTGGATGGGATGTGCGGTGGGTTGGCAATGAAAAAGGTTATGCGGCTGAGACGCACTGGGCTACTTTCAATCCGGTCCCCGAATCAGGACCAAAGGCCGTGCCTGGCAATGTCAATACCCGGACCAGCAGCGAAGGCACCCGCCACGGTGACCATTGGATCCCGGCAGAATGTGATGTACCCTTGAGGCCGGGATGGTTCTATCATCCCGAACAGGATGGCAAAGAAAAGTCAGTCGATCAGCTTTTCGAACTTTACCTAAAAAGTGTGGGCAGAGGGGCTTGCCTGGACCTTGGATTGGCACCCACCACCGACGGCCTGTTGCATACTAATGATGTGCAGATCCTGGGTGAGTTTGGCAACAAACTGAAGAACACATTTAAAACCAACCTGATCCTGGGAGCAAGGATCAAAGCTTCCAATACCAGAGGTAAGTCATTCAATACCTCCTTGCTGATGGATGGTGACCGCTATAGCTATTGGGCGACAAAAGATGGAGTACATACGGCAAGCCTGGATATCCAACTACCTAAGACTACGACATTCGATTTGATTCAACTCCGCGAAAATATAAAACTCGGTCAACGGGTAGAGCAAGTCCAAGTAGCGTATTTGGTAAATGGTGAATGGGTACCGTTAGCAGAAGTAAAATCGGTCGGTGCCAATAGATTGATCCCTTTGACATCCCCTATCACTACGGACAGAATCAGAATCAGCCTGGAGGCTCCTGTCGAATTGTGTATGAGCGAAATCGGACTCTACAAAATCAAGTGAGTGTTCCCCAGGCTTAAGTTCAAATCCACACTGCATTATTTTGTCCAACCTGAAATAAACCCTGAAGCTTTGGTTGAACGCTTTCAGTACAATGAAGGCCCACTTTTAATTGGATAAAACAGGCATTAATCTTACTGAATTCGGGATGCCCCAGATGCCATGTCATCAAACTCAGACCAATGGGGCTAGTAAGCGCAGGGTGTAAGGATTTTGATTCCCATTCTATAAAAAAGGGAAATACGCCTGAATAATTATTTTCAGGGAATAACAGTTTCCATCGAAGTGTTTGCCCATCCGGTTTTATTCGGGCACCTGGTATAATATCACTATGTTTCATATTCATAGCGTCCAGGGTAGTTTTGACAGCCAGGATATCCTCAGTCCGGGCTGCCCAGGTGAGCCATTTTGGTGTGGAAAAGTCTGGAAGGGAGTCAAAAGGATAGTTGGTGGCTTGTCCGGGTATAGGTGCCATGACTTCCAGATAGCTGTTTTGGCCAAGGGACAGTAAGGCATTTTGTGTCCCCCATTGAGGGTGCCGGCCACCCTTTTGAGGCATCACTGAAGTTTTTTGATAGATAAATTGAATGCCTTCTTCTATCTCTTTACAACCGAGGATAATATGGTCTATCATATGTATGGATTAAAAACAAACTACCTATATTTAAACTATGAAGCTTAAATATATGCCGGCTTTGATCATTCTATATTTTTCAATAGAATCCCATAGCCAAAATATTATCTCTACATCCATGCTGCTCGATAAGATCAAAGGTGGCTGGGCAGGTCAGACCATTGGAGTCACCTTTGGTGGGCCGGTAGAGTTTCGGTACAACGGTACCATGATCCAGACTTATCATCCGATCCCGTGGTACAAAGGTTATGTGGCCGAGATGATGACGCACAACGATGGTTTGTACGATGACCTGTATATGGATCTTACCTGGGTAGAGGTCCTGGAGCGGGATGGGTTGAAGGCTACGCCTGATGCATTCGCACAAGCATTTGCACATAAAGGGTATAAGCTCTGGCATGCCAACCAGGCAGCCAGGTACAATATATTGAATGGGATCAACCCTCCGATGTCCGGTCATTGGATCAATAATCCTCATGCAGATTGTATTGATTATCAGATAGAAGCCGACTTTGCAGGATTGATGTCACCAGGTATGCCACTCGCAGCCAATGAGATCAGCGATAGGGTAGGTCATATCATGAACTATGGAGATGGCTGGTATGGTGGGGTCTTTATCGCCAATCTATATGCGCAAGCCTTCTTTTCATCGGATATTCCATACATCATTCAGCAAGCTTTAAAATCTATCCCTGTAAAATCAAAATATTACCAGGTGATCAGTGATGTACTTAAGTGGCACAAATTATATCCTACGGATTGGAAAAGGACCTGGCTGGAAGTACAGGATAAATGGTCTGAAGATATTGGGTGCCCGGACGGAGTATATGCCCCATTTAATATAGATGCCACCATCAATTCTGCCTATGTAGTCATCGGATTATTGTACGGCAAAGGCGATTTTACCCAGACCATCGAGATCACTACCCGCTGTGGCCAAGATGCAGACTGCAATCCATCTTCTGCCGCCGGCATCCTGGGGACCATCCTGGGATACAAAAAAATACCCGAATACTGGATGCAGGGTCTGGAAGGCGCGGAAGATCTCAACTTTGCTTATACGGACATTTCTCTTAACAAGACCTATGCACTGAGTATGAAACATGCCCTGGAAAATATATTGGCTAATGGCGGCAAAGTAGAAGGCGAAAAGATCACCATCAAAGTACAAAAACCTATGCCGGTAGCTTATGAGCAGTCGTTTGATCATACTTTCCCTGCCAGCAAGACTTACCTGGGTAAGGTACTGGAAGATACTTTGAGTCTTCTTTTTGAAGGCGTAGGTATTGTCATCAAAGGTTATGTCACCAATTGGGATGGCAAATCAGATAAATACACTGCTCAATTGCTCACTACCCTTGATCAGGGCACTACAGAAACGGTCCTACTTCCGGCAGATTTTAAAGAAAGAAGGCATGAAATCTATTGGAAGTATCAGCTGCCAAAAGGGAGCCACCAGGTACAGTTGCGATTGCTCAATAAAGATCCAAAATATGATGTGAGGATTTCAGAATACATAGTTTACACTGACACATATGCTCCAATTGAAAATGTGTATCAGTTTGGCAAAGTGCCTAAGAAAAATTAAGGCATTCAGTATCCAGACTATTTTATTCACCAAAAGCAATAAGGATACTCTATGCATACTCCCTCTTATTTTAAAGTCTCTGATCCGGACACGATCGACGCGTTTATTCGGGCCAATAGTTTTGCGACTTTAATCTCTACTGGAGACATTTACCCATTGGCTACTCATATACCTTTGGAATTAGAAATAAATGCGAAAGGCCAACAAGTGCTTTGGGGACATATCTCCAAGGGCAATC
>OBID01000560.1_pt1 | contig 15200 bp, 11 predicted proteins | sample 1519781 | NCBI WGS metagenome assembly OBID01 (sample SAMEA3991478, study PRJEB22521) | metagenome | biome: anthropogenic terrestrial biome; feature: sewage plant; material: sludge | place: Sweden | collected 2012-09-26 | reverse complement strand
GTTCTATCCCGCCAAACTTGAGCTTACTCAAATGCGTACATTTCTTGATGAGTTTTTGGATGCAACTATACTGAATCGTTCGCAGAGAGATGATATCCGCATAGCGGTTGGTGAGACATTCGCTAATGCGATTACTCATGGCGCCAGAGGTGTCGCCCATCCCTATGTGCGCGTAGATTTGCGTCTTTACCCGCATGAGTTTGTCGCTGAAATTTATGACAATGGCGTAAATTTTGCGGGAGATTTTGAGCCGCCTTCTGATATGTTTCGGGTTCATGGTCGTGGCATCTTGCTCATGAGAGAACTTGCTGATAGTGTTGAATTTATTACTGATGTTGATGACCCCCTTAACCAGGGCACAACGGTTCGCCTTGTGAAACGATTGGATTAGCTCTTGAACCCCATTAAAACGGTATTTTTCGATGCGGGCAATACGCTTTTGTGCCCGTATCCTTCTGTCGGCACCACTATGGCTCGTATTGTCAACGAGGCTGGATTTCTCCATACCGCACAGGATTTTGACGAGCATATGCCAGCATTTTATGACTATTATGCGCATGTCTATGAGCAGGACGAATCTTTCTGGTCGGAGCATGAGCGCCAGCAGAAAATGTGGGTTGACGGCTACAGTATGGTTCTTAAGCGGGCAGGGATACCTCCCGAGTCAATTGAAGAGATTGTCAACGATATATACAACGCGTTCGATGAAGCTGAAGCATGGAAATTGTTTGATGGTGTTGAAGATACTTTTGCCGAGTTAAAGTCGCAGGGGATACGTATCGGCATCATTTCAAATTGGGGCCGCGGACTTGACGTCATTTTGGCTGGGCTCGGTCTTGCTCCCTATACCGATTGCGTCATTGCTTCTGCCGAGGTTGGTATGCATAAGCCTCAACCTCAAATATTTGAGTATGCGTTGGGGCAGTTGGATGCGCATCCTTCGTCTTCGCTTCATGTTGGTGACCACATCATAGCTGATGTTGAGGGCTCAGCTCGCGTGGGGATCACTCCTGTGTTGATTTCGCATGAAGAAAAGACCATGTTTGATCCAACAACACGGTCTTACGCGGAAGGCGTACAGTGCATTTCTTCAGTTCCAGAAGTGCTGCCGATAGTCAGTGCGCGGATGCTTTAGCAGCATCTCAGGAAGCCTTTTAAGGCATATATATTAGAAATAAAAAAGACTCCCCAAAAGGGGAGTCTTTAAGTTTTCTGGAGGCGATGCCCGGATTTGAACCGGGGATAAAGGCTTTGCAGGCCTCTGCCTTACCACTTGGCCACATCGCCACAATGTGTTATGCAATAAAAAAGAGACCGGCTCGGTGCTTTTGAGCCCCAGGAACCGATCCCTAGTAGTATCACTGGAGCGGAAGACGGGATTCGAACCCGCGACCCCAACCTTGGCAAGGTTGTGCTCTACCAACTGAGCCACTTCCGCGCGAGAAAATATATTACCGAATACAGCCGAAGTTAGCAAGTACTTCACACAATTTTTCTGAAAAATTAAACTTTTCTTACCTGCATCTCAACAATATTTTAGGCAAAACATGTAAAAGAAATGAACTCACGAAAAGAAAGTGGATTTGGCGTGATATTTGAGGTGAGTAGCGGTATGCTTTCATTACAGAAGGAAGTACTGCTTCCTTTACCTGTGGTTCTAATCAGCAAGTTGAAAGGAGCTCTTATGCAGGTCAAAGTATCGGGACGCCACATGGCGGTCACAGAGCCCATCAAAAGTTACATCGAAGAGAAAATCCGTAAAGCAGAAAAGGTGATTGACAGCGACTCCCTCGAAATCGAGATCGTCATTAGTCACGACAAAAACCCGTCCATTCCCAATCAAAATCATGTAGAGATTACGGGCTTTTCAAAGGGCTACCGTTTGCGTGTTGAGGAAAGCGCGCCTGATATGTATGAAGCAATTGATCTTGCCACTGATCGCTTTGAGCGGCAGGGGCGAAAATATAAAACGCGCATTCTTGCGCGCAGACATGCGCGCGGGGAACTGAGTAAAGCTACTTTAGAAGAAGTCGAAGAGAGCTTCAAAGAACTTGAGCCCATGGGTTCGGTTGTGCGTTCAAAGCGTATCGAGCAAAATCCCATGACTGAGGACGAAGCGATTTTAAGAATGGAGATGCTTGGGCACGATTTCTTCATGTTCGTTCTTGATCCGACGGGCGAGAAGGCTGTGGTCTACCGCCGCGCGGCCGGTGACTATGGTCTTTTGAGAATGGATGACTAATTGCCTAAATCTTCCATTTATTTCATTTAAATGACGACACGTTAATCGGCTCTTAACATTTTCTTAAAAACCAGCGCCAAGCGTTCTTTGGCGCTGGTTTTTTCTTGACACTCATTCAGGTTGTATTACTCTGTATCTACATTTTTACTGAGGACGGGGGAGTACATGGAATACCAAGATGATCTTTTGTTCGAAAGCGCCGGCACGCAACCAACGGTAAGTAAGATCTCTGAAGTCGAGTCAATGCTTGTCAAGAAAAAATTGCACACGATAGATTTTGAAAAACAGAGCACATCCATCGATCAACTATGCAAAAAAATTGGGTTAGAGAGGCTGGTATCACATCCCTATCTGCTGGCACTTTGGTCTCGAGCGAAATATGCACTGGGCGAATATTATGAATCGCTTCGACTATCGCGCATCGTCAGCTCAATCGTTGATGAAAGCAGCCAATGTGAACTCCTTTGTGATGAATGGATAGTGCAGGCCCAATCATACCTGGCCCTTTCTGATCTGACTCAAGCTGAGTCGGCACTCAAGAAGGCCACGCATCTCTGTGGAAGCGATCCTCGACAACTGCATTTAGTTGAATTCTTGAATTTACGTATTTTGGCGGCACGGGGTGATTTTGACGGCGCGCTCGTCAAAGCGACGCGTATGCATGCGGAAAGCAAAAATTTTGTACATGATATTCACCTGCGAGCAATAATTTTTGTCCTTGCTTCACTGGGCTCTCAGGGGAAGACTCTCTCGTTTGAAAGTTTGGGTGATATTGAGTGCAGCGAACCGGATCAACTCAATTTACCTTATGCGGTTAGGCAAGAATATTGTTTTGCGCGCATGATACTTGCGCACGAACTCATTTTGCGGGGAAGCGTCGAGCGTGCGCGTGATTTGCTTCCTTCAAGTGAAGAAATGCCCAAACGGTTCCTGCCGCTGTATAAGGTTATTGAGATTGAGATCGAACTGCTTTCGGGAAACTTTGAAAAAGCGCTCATCGATTCGGAAGTAACGACGCTCGGAAGCGCTCATGGGCTGAGCCGGACCGAGTTATTTGTTTACAGCTGGACACGCCTCCTCGCCCTTTTGGGCCACTCAACACCTGAACTATTTAGCATGCAAGCTATGCGACTCAAAAATGCTATTGAGGGCACACAGAGTTCTCTCGTGCGAACACGAACGTTTCTTTTTGCTGCGCTTGCGTGTTGTTTAACGCATGATTATGAGCAAGCTCATTTGCTTATGCAAAGCGTTCAAAATGAGGGCTCTTTTGAAAACGATCCAAATAACAGGCTCATGAGTTTTTTGGTGCGAGCAATAATGGCCTATCGAAGAGATGAACTTGATGATTTCTTTCAGACGTGGATGAGCCAGAGTTCCTGTAGCCTTGTTACCAAAGAGAATCATCTTTATGCTTTTGTGTGTCTTCACGCTCATCCCTTATTGGCCGAGCTTATTCTGAAAGCACAGATGGTCGATGGTTCTTTGCATAAGATACTTGACCACGCTCAGGAAGAGATTCTATTTGAGCGCGCGCACCTTGGCATATTGGAAGAGAAGGATTGGCTAAAAATTCAACGGCTTTTTGGCGACCTCAAGAGTGAGCAAACGGGCCAATACAACAAAAAAGTCATGTTTAGTGTATCGATGCTAGGCAGTCTCAGTATTTCGTATCGTGGACAAAAAATCCCTTTAAGTGGGTGGCACCGCGGGAAGACGCGCGAGCTTTTTTGCGCAATCGCTCTGCAGGCAGGCCATGAAATATCGCGTGATGAGGTAATTGAGCGCCTTTGGCCCAATCGTGATTTTCTTCAGGCGCGCAACAGTTATTACGTGGCTTGGTCATCAATGAAACACTATCTTATGGGGATTGATGAAAACTTTAAGATGTTGGTGCCTCCTTATTCAAGCGGATCTCATGGGTATATCGACACAACAATGTGTTCAGTGGATGTTCTCGATTTCGAAAGCGAAATTATGCAGGCACGAAAAGCTCAAAGTCGCGGGGAAGATACGGTAGCTTTGCATCACTATGGACAAGCAGCCAGCCTGTATTGTGGAGATTTGCTTCCTGGTGATCTTCATGTAGATTGGCTCACTCAGCCCCGAGAATACTATCATTGCCTCTATATTGAGGGCATGATTGCAGCGGCTGAGATATGCCTCAGCTCGCAACAACCACAAAGGGCAATCGAGTTTATCGAGAGCGCTCTTCACAAAGATAGATCTCGCGAAAAACTTTATGAAATCGCAATGCGCAGTTATGCCCAGGCATCGCGGAGAGAAGATGCGCTTAATGCTTATCTTGCATGTAAAAAATATCTCAATGAGGAGTTCGGTCTTGATCCAAGCGCTTCTCTTCAAAAGTTTTATGTTTCTCTCATTTCTGAGTGAAAATTGTTGGTGGTCGTTTTATGGAGGGCTTGGGCCCTCCAACGACCAAAACTTGATAATGCGTTACAATTAAGAGTCCATTGGTGAAGAAAGAGATATGACTCAAAACTCTCAACATAAAGCGCTTTCACTCAGGTATGCGTTTGCTTACGCAGGAACACTTGCCCTGGTTGCTTCAGCCGCTTTTTTCCCTTCGGTTTCAGCTGACGCGACTTTTTCTTCGCTGCGTGGTTTTGTTTTTGCCCATGGTGGCAATTACGCTCAGAGCGCTATTCGCTCTCAAGAGTTGGGGCGTTCTACTGTTCGCTCATATTATTCCTGGGTTATGCTGCTCGCTCTTATCGGTGGCTGTGTGCTTGCCTCGAGGTATCGTGCCGCTCATCCCAAGACGCAGTTCAATACGGTTTCGTGTGTAAATAGCCCAGTTCATTCACGCGGGTATTTTTTGCCGCTTATTCGAGGCCCCTCACTCTGAATTTGTCTCAACACTATACGCTGACAAATAAGGAGCAATAATGGCAAACTTTCTCAAAAAATTACTGACGGCCGGAGAAGGCCGCCAGCTTAAAGAGTACGAAGCAAAGGTCGAACTTATCAACGCGCTTGAAGACGAGATGCGCGCCTTGAGCGACGACCAAATTCGTGAACTCACGGAAAAACTAAAAAAGCGTGTCCAAGAGGGCGAAGAAACTCTCGATGACATTTTGGTTGAAGCTTTCGCTGCAGTGCGAGAGGGCTCACGCCGCGTTCTTGGCATGCGTCATTTTGATGTCCAACTTATTGGTGCGATGGTTCTTAATGATGGAAAAATCGCAGAAATGAAAACGGGTGAGGGAAAAACGCTGGTAGCGACAGCTGCAGTGTACCTCAATGCTCTTGCGGGAAAAGGCGTTCATGTTGTTACCGTAAACGATTATTTGGCCAGCCGAGACTCTGCGTGGATGGGCAAACTCTATAACTTCATGGGTTTGAACGTAGGCCTCGTTGTGCCAGATATGCCCGATGAGTTTCGCAAAGAAGCTTATGATGCGGATATTACTTATGGTACGAACTCAGAGTTTGGTTTTGACTATCTTCGCGACAATATGGTTACCACATCTGAGGGGCGCGTACAGCGCGGATACCATTTTGCGGTTGTTGACGAAGTCGACTCAATTCTTATCGACGAAGCGCGTACGCCTCTCATTATTTCTGGTGCGGGAGCAAAGTCTGCGCATATCTACAAGGACTTCGCTAAGGCGATTCCTCGCTTACAAAAGGATATTGATTTTGAGCTCGACGAAGCCCACAACACCTGCGCGCCAACTGAGGCTGGTATTGAAAAGGTTGAGCGCCTCTTAAATATTGAAGATATTTATGCAGACCCATCAGGCCAACTGGTGAACCATTTGCAGCAAGCACTGAAGGCGGAGTACTTATTCCATCGCGATGTGAATTATTTGGTTGCCGATGGCGAAGTCTTGATTGTTGACGAGTTTACTGGACGCCCGATGTATGGTCGCCGCTACTCAGAGGGTCTTCATCAGGCAATTGAAGCCAAAGAGAAGGTTTCGATTCGCGAAGAAAACCAAACCCTCGCGACGATTACCCTTCAAAATTACTTCAGAATGTATGAAAAACTTTCAGGTATGACTGGTACGGCTATTACCGAAGACAAAGAATTCAGAGAAATCTACAACCTTCCGGTTATGGTTATTCCGACGAATCGTCCTATGGTTCGAGATGACCGCAATGATTTGGTTTATCGCTCTGTGGAGATTAAGTTCAATGCGGTCGCTGATTTCGTGGCTGAGCGACATGCTGCTGGTCAGCCCTGCTTGCTCGGTACGATTTCTATTGAAAATTCTGAGCGGCTCTCAAGGTTGTTGAAAAAGCGGGGTATTCCTCACAACGTTTTGAACGCAAAGCATCATGCTAAAGAAGCCCATATTATTGCGCAGGCGGGACGTTTTGGCGCTGTCACCATTGCGACCAATATGGCTGGTCGTGGTACTGACATTTTGCTCGGCGGTAATCCAGAGCTCTTGGTTGATGACTTCTTACGCAAAGATGGTATTGATCCCGCTGAAGCTACTGATGAACAACGCGCAAAAGCCCTCGTTCAAGCACAGGAAACTTGTGCGGAAGAGCGTGAAAAGGTTGTAGCGGCGGGCGGTTTGGCTGTGCTTGGTACCGAGCGCCACGATTCTCGCCGTATCGACAATCAATTGCGCGGTCGAGCTGGCCGTCAAGGCGACCCTGGTCTATCGCAATTTTACCTTTCTCTCGAAGACGATCTTATGCGTCTTTTCGGGGGAGACCGTATGGACCGCATTGCTTCAATGTTGCAGTCAGCAGATGTTCCCGATGACATGCCCATTCAGGCGGGTCTTGTAAGTAAGGCCGTTGAGTCGGCGCAGCGTCAAGTTGAAACTATGAACTTTGCGTCACGTAAGTACGTTCTTGAATATGACGACGTTATGAATAGTCAGCGCGAGGCCATTTATGGCGAGCGTACAAAGATTCTTGATGGCAAGGATATTCATGAACGAGTTCCTGAGCTTATTGGCGACATGATAACTAAGCGTCTTGAAGATTATGTGCCTTCGCAAAGCTACAAGGACGATTGGAATCTCAAGGGTCTTGAGGCATGGTATCGAGGGTTTGTTAACATCTCTGATGCGGTTATCCCTTTGGCCGAAGCGAGTGATTCTCCCTATGAGTTGGGCGATAAGTTGACCGACCTCGCTCTGCAACATTACGCAAAGCGGGAAGAAGAAATCGGCGTGGATAATATGCGTGAGCTTGAGCGTCAGGTTATGCTGCGCGTGATTGACACGCGCTGGATGGCTCACCTTCAAGAGATGGATTATCTCAAAGAAGGTATTGGTCTGCGCGCGATGGGCCAGCGAGATCCAATTGTTGAGTATAAAAATGAAGCCTACGATATGTTTGCGTCTCTCGTAGATGCCATTAACGAAGATTTCCTCAATACGATTTATCATGTTGAGGTCGTCGAGGAGCCTCAGCCCGAGCCAACCTATCTGAAAAATGCAAGCTACTCTGCTCCACAGGAGACAAGTGCGTTTGAAGGTGTTCAGGCATCTCCTCAGCAAAATGCTGCCATGGCGGGTTCTCCCGACGCAACCGTCAAGGCTTCGACGGTCAAGAAAGACAAGGATGACCCCTACGCAAACGTTGGACGTAATGACTTGTGCCCCTGTGGAAGTGGCAAAAAGTTCAAGAAATGTCATGGAGCGTAGCATTAAAAGATGCTAGAAAATTATCAACAAGAGATTGAACAACTGAGCGCGCGCATTGAGAAGATGCACTCCTTCTTGCACATTGATGATAAGACGGACGCGCTCGTTGAACTTGAAAAGCAGAGTGCGGAGGCCTCCTTTTGGGATGATGCCCAAAAGGCCTCTGATACCATGACCCGCATAACGCGCATGCGCAATGAGATTACGCTCTACGAACGGGTTGTTGATCAGCTTCAGGATTTAGACACTGCTTATGGATTGTCGCTTGAAGAAAATGATGAGACGCTCAATGCTGAGTGTCGCATTTTGATTGACGATCTCCAAAAGTCGGTTGATCAACTCGAAATCGCGAGTTGGTTCACGGGCGAATTTGATGAGTCGGACGCGATTGTGACGATTGTCCCTGGCCAAGGGGGCTTAGAAGCCCAAGACTGGACGGAAATGCTTTTCAAGATGTATGTGCGCTATGCCGAGTCAAAAGGTTGGAAAGTCGATGTACACGATGCTCCAGCGGGAGATGTGATAGGTCTCGATAGGGCTACTTTTACGGTTCATGGCCTCAACGCATACGGCATGTTGCAGGCTGAGCAAGGCGTTCATCGGTTGGTGCGCATTAGTCCCACTGATGTTAAAAAACGTCGCCAGACAACGTTTGCCGGTGTGACAGTCCTTCCTGTTCTCCCTGATGAGGTTGAGGTTGATATTAAGGATGAGGATTTGCGCATCGACGTCTATCGTTCAAGCGGCCCAGGTGGCCAATCGGTTAACACGACTGACTCGGCCGTGCGGATTACTCATATTCCTTCAGGCATAGTTGTTACGTGTCAAAACGAAAAGTCTCAGCATAAAAACAAGGATTCCGCCCTCTCAATTTTGCGTGCTCGACTCTATGAAGCAGAAAAAGAAAAGCGCGAAGCTGAGCTTGAGGAGTTGCGAGGCCCACGCGCGGAAATTACATGGGGCAGTCAAATTCGCAATTATATTTTGTATCCCTATCAACTGGTAAAAGACGTCCGAACAGGCATTGAAACGGGCAATGTTGATGCCGTGCTAGCGGGAGACATCGATAACTTTATCGTTGCGTTTCATCAGCAGCGCGCTGCTGGAACGCTCGGTCAACATGCGGTCAAGGAGTAACCATGCTCAAAGCAGACCTTCATATTCACACCGTTGCCTCGGGACATGGCTATTGTACGTGGACCGAAAACGCCGAGGCGGCTGTCAAAAAAGGCATGGAACTTATTGCGTTCACTGATCACGGCCCTCATGTTCCTGAGGGTGCGCATCCTTGGTATTTTTGGGATCTCAAAGTGACGCCTTCAGTCTATAAGGGCATGCGAGTTTTGAACGGGTGCGAGGCAAACATCGTCAATGATTCTGAGACGGGTCTCGACTTGCCGAATGACCTACTTGAGGCTCTCGATTTTGTTGAGGTAGGTTTTCATTCTTTATGTGGCTTCGATGGCAAAGATCGCGCAAGGAATACGGATGCCGTGGTTCAAGTTTTGGAAAACCCTTTTGTTGATCAGTTAAATCATCCGGGCAATGACGAGCGCTACCCCCTTGATCTTGAGCAGGTTATTGTTGCCGCAAAAAAGAACAATGTCATCATTGAGCTCAATAACCACTCTTTCGATCCGCACGGTTCAAGAGGAGGCACGCACGAGCGCGAAAAAGAGTTCGCTCGCGCTGCGTTTGAGGCAAACATTCCAATCGCCGTTGGTTCGGATTCACATTATTTCAACACTATTGGCATTTTTGACGACGCTCTCGCCGCGGCGGATGAAATCGGGATTCCTCACGATTATTTTGTTAATCGTGACGCGCAGAGTGTTATAAACCATCTTGAAGCAAAGCGTCCTCGTACGCGCATCAATTGGGGCCCAATTATTTCATAGAATGGTCGCAATATGGTGCCAACGACGCTCATACTTTGATACGATGAAATTACGAAAGTTCACTCCGGGTAAAGAAAGAGAAGACATGCCAAATACTACGTTCGATTTCGAAACGGTTGCCAGAAAAGCAACTCGTATGCGTATCGACATTATCGAAATGCTTACCGCTGCTGGCTCAGGCCATCCGGGCGGTTCGCTTTCGGCAGCAGATATTGTTGCAACGCTTTATTTTGGGGGAGTGCTCCGTTACGACGTTGCACATCTTGATGACGCAAATCGTGACAGATTTGTGCTCTCAAAAGGTCACGCGGCTCCTGTGCTCTATGCCGCACTGGCAGAGGCGGGGATTATTGAACGTTCAGAATTGAGAGGTTTGCGCCAGTTGGGGCACATGCTCCAAGGTCACCCTGACGCCTTAAAAACCCCTGGCGTTGAAGTATCGACTGGTTCGCTCGGACAAGGTCTTTCGATTTCATGTGGTATGGCTCTTGGAATGAAGCTTGACAGTGCCCCCGGAAAAGTATTTTGTTTAATGGGCGATGGCGAGCTCCAGGAGGGTCAGGTATGGGAGGCAGCCATGTTTGCCGCCCATCGTAAGCTCGATAACCTTGTGGCTATTGTTGATAATAATGGTCTCCAAATAGACGGGCGCGTTGAAGACGTTATGTCATTGGGAGATTTGCCCGCAAAGTGGCGCGCGTTTGGTTTCGATGTCATCGAAATCGACGGCCACGATATTGAGGCAATCCATCAAGCCCTGACGACGCCGATTTGCCCAGGAAAGCCGCGCGTAATTATTGCGCGCACGCACAAGGGGCAAGGTGTTTCATTTATGGAGGATCAGGCGAAATGGCACGGAAACGCTCCTTCTGAAGAGCAAGGTAAACTCGCGTGCGATGAGATTCGCGCGAAGGGAGGCGATTGTTCATGTCAGTAGAGAAGAAAGCCACGCGTGCCGCCTATGGTGAAACGCTTATTGAATTAGTTGAGCAGGGTCATAATATCGTAGCTATTGAAGCTGATCTTTCGGGCTCAACAACAACAAAAAAGCTCGGTGAAGCTTATCCCGATCGCCTTGTGAATGTGGGTATTGCCGAGCAAAACATGACCGATATTGCTGCTGGCCTTGCGGCAACGGGACGCATTGCTTTTACGGGCTCCTTTGCTGTGTTCGGTGCGGGTCGTGCTTACGAGCAAATTCGTAACACGGTTTGTTATAACAACTACGACGTAAAAATTGCGCCTACTCATTCAGGCATCACGGTTGGCCCTGATGGTGGAAGCCATCAGATGGTGGAAGATATCGCGCTTATGCGTGCTCTTCCTCGGATGCGCGTTCTTGTTCCAGCTGATTACGCATCGGCTAAGGCGGCAATCGCGCTCGCGGCAAAAACGCCTGGCCCCTTTTATATTCGCCTTGGACGCGCGGCCGTTCCGCAAGTTCATGAGGGTGGCTTTGAGCTTGAGTTGGGTAAGGCATACGTTTTGCGCGAGGGAAGCGACGTAACGCTCGCTGCTTGCGGTATTGAGGTCGCTCAGGCGCTTGAGGCTGCTGAAATATTGGCACAAGAGGGTATTAGCGCGGAAGTCATCGATATGGTGAGCGTAAAACCGATTGACGTTGATACGCTAGTTGGTTCCGTGGCGAAAACAGGGCGTATTGTTACTTGCGAGGAACATTCAGTTCTCGGGGGCTTGGGCTCTGCGATTTCTGAGGTTCTTTCTGAGGTGCGTCCAACACCTACGCGTCGTATTGGTATGGCGGATTGTTTTGGTACATCAGGATCTCCTGACGAGCTCATTTCTTACTTCAATTTGGATGCTGAATCAATTGCTCAAGCAGCACGTGAACTTGTTGGGTAATAAAAATGGAGTTTTTTTAGCCGTTAGGTAACGATAGGTTTAAGAATGTTTGAAAAGGCGCCGAAGAATCGGCGCCTTTGCTACACTTTAAGGTACATGAAAGAAATGTGTTACGTCTTATCAAAGGAGACACACTTTGGCTGACATTAATTCTATTGAGGAGACGCTTGATAACATCATTCCCGATGTCAATCGTCAAGCTGTCCCTACGGCTCCGCCCCGCTCAAAAGGCGCGCCCATGATTCTGATGCGCAATGTCGAGAAGCGCTACGTTGCCGAAAAAGCTGCCCTTGAGGGTGTGAATGTTGAGGTATCAAGCGGCGAGTTCGTGTTTATCGTTGGCCATTCAGGTTCAGGTAAATCCACGTTTATTCGCATGCTTCTTCGTGAAGTGCTCCCCACAAAGGGCCAGATTGTTGTAGCAGGCTATGACTTGGCGAATATGCGCAACTCGCGCGTGCCTTATTTGCGCCGCAACATTGGTTGTGTTTTCCAAGACTTCAAACTTCTTCCTAATAAGACAGCTTTCGAAAATGTTGCTTTTGCTCTGCAGGTAATTGGCAAATCGAAGCATGTTATCAACACGCAGGTTCCTGAAGTGCTGGGACTAGTGGGACTCAAGGATAAAATTAATAGTTACCCCAACGAACTATCGGGCGGTGAGCAGCAACGTGTTTCTATCGCGCGTGCTTTTGTTAATCGTCCGCCCATGCTTCTCTGCGATGAGCCAACAGGTAATCTCGATCCGCAAACATCGTTGGGCATCATGAAACTTCTTGAGCGCATTAATAAAACGGGCACAACCGTTGTTATTGCAACGCATGATCGTGAAATGGTAAACAATATGCGCCGTCGCGTTATTGCGCTTGATGGCGGACATGTTGTACGCGACCAGGATAGGGGTGTTTACGGTTATGTCGACTAACCCCGCTTACTTCTTGCGCGAAGCTGGAACAAGTTTCAAACGCAATTGGGTCATGAGCCTTGGTGCAATTATCACCATCTTTTTGTCACTGCTTCTCATTGGTACCTCGATGATGGCGAGCAAGGTCATTAATTCACTGGTTACCAACGTTGAATCAAAAGTATCAATTCAGATTTTTATTAAAGATGACGCTGCCACGCAGGATATCGAGGTTTTACAGCGTAAGTTGGTGACTGATTCTTTGGTGAAGTCGGTCAACTTTACAACCAAAGAGCAGGCGCTCGAGAATTTCAAAAATACAATGTCTCAGTCTCCTGAGGTTGTAGAAAACCTTGAGGGCAATCCGCTTCCCGCATCGCTCGATATTGAGCTTAAGGATGCGCGTGATGTTCAGACGGTTGTCGACACCATCAAGAAATCTGAAACATTTGCAAAGATTGCAGACCATCCTGAAGATCCGGAAAAATCGCTCAAATATGGCCAGCAAATCGTCAAGAAACTCTTCGCCTTTACGCGTATTGTGCGTATTGTTGGAGCCCTCTTTGTTGTCATGCTTGCCCTTGTATCGTTGATATTCATCAACAATACCATTCGTCTTGCCATTTATTCTCGACGCCAAGAGATTGCGATTATGCGTCTCGTGGGTGCGAGCAATTGGTTTATTCGGGCACCGTTCATGCTTGAAGGTATATTTCAAGCGCTTATTGGAGCTGGTCTCGCTATTGGCGGCATGCTTACCATTCAGTTCGCGGCGATACCAAAACTTCAGTCGACCATCTCGTTTATGCAGTTCAATCTCGCGACATCAACGACTCTTGGCATATCGGGCATGCTCATCATTTTGGGCTGTGCTATTGGTGCTTTTGGATCGTGGCTTGCCATGCGTAAATATCTCAAGATTTAATACTGTTTGTTAACGTGTCTTTAAAGTGCCGAGCTTCTTGCTCGGCACTTTGTGTTACTTTTATAGAAGCGTCACCATTGCTCGAGCAAACTGCTATTCTTGCAAGAGTATTACCTCGTAAATCTGACTATCTTGTAAAGGATTCTTATGTCGCGCGTTTTTAAGATTGTCATCTCAGTTTTTCTTGCCTGCATTATCGGACTGGGTGGATTCATTGGCGGTTTTTTCGTTTCTTCCTCTATGAGCAATATGCGTTCAGTCGGCACTGAATCAACCTCTGGTGTAATAAAAAATACCGGGATGATGGGCCAAATGCAGTCGGGCTCTCAGAAGCTCACCTTGAGCGATACGGTGTCTGCTGTCTATCAGCTTATGAAAGACAGTGCTTATGAGGTGCCTTCAGAAACAACCGCGACGGCGGGCGCGATTAACGGTATTCTTCAAAGCACGGGTGATACGCACTCTCGCTATATGCCTGCAAAAGAATTTAGTCAATATTCTGAAGAAATAGATGGCCAGTTTGGTGGCATAGGCGTTGTCATGTCAGAAAAGAATGGGACCGCCTATGTTGTTGAGGTCTACAAAAACACACCAGCTTCAAAGGCGGGCATAAGAACAGGCGACCTTTTTTATAAAATTTCGGGCAAAACCTCAGATAAGTGGACGACGCAGCAAGTTCAAAAATTGGTAAAAGGTGAGAAAGGCACTAAGGTCACCCTCACTATGATTCGCCCCAAGAAGACGGATGCAAAATTTACTTCACTGAAAGAAGTTGAGGGTAAGAAATATACTGTAACCTGTACGCGTGCAATGATTACCGTACCTAATGTGCGTTCGTCAATGAAGGCAGGCAACGTGGGATATATTCGCCTCGGTGAATTCAATAATCTCGCATCAAAGCAAGTTGGCAATGCCGTGAAGAAATTGCAAAAGCAGGGCGCGACATCACTTGTTCTTGACCTTCGCGAAAATCCTGGCGGCCTCATTAAAGAGGCGGTAAACACTGCTTCACTCTTTATTGATAAGGGCGTCATTGTAAAGACTCATTCTCGCAACAAAGTTTCGAATGAGACGTTTAAAGCAACGGGTAAAAAGATTACTAATTTGCCGATGGTTGTCTTGATTGATGAGAACTCAGCCTCTGCTTCAGAGATTGTTTCGGGTGCTTTACAGGACTATAAACGAGCAACACTTGTGGGTACAAAATCTTATGGAAAAGGAAGCGTACAAGCGCAATATCCTTTGACCGACGGAAGCGCGATTCTGCTGACAATTCAGCATTATTTGACACCAAAGAATCAGGACATTAATGGCAAGGGACTCACGCCTGACATTCTTGTCAAAATGGATCCTATGAAGCAGCAGAGCACTAAGACGGATATTCAACTTCAGCGAGCGCTGAAAGAGGCGCAAAAGAAAGCAAAATAGCGCCCAAAAAATAAAGGAGCTCTTGTGAGCAAAAAGAAACGGTCGTTCCACAAAAAGTCACAGTCTCACGACTTTTTAGTGGGGCGACTTTTCGTTACAAAGCGGGGCAGCGGATTCGTTACAGCGCACGATCAAGAATATTTTATTTCGGCAAAAAACTGTAATGGCGCCATGCATGGCGATACCATTGCGTTTCGCCCGCAGGGGAAAAATCATTTGGGCAAGACGGCGCGCGTGGTACGTGTCACCGAGCGAGCGCATACTGAGATAATCGGTCGGTTTGAGCACTTTGGCTCACTCGGCG
>OBID01000556.1_pt1 | contig 15230 bp, 15 predicted proteins | sample 1519781 | NCBI WGS metagenome assembly OBID01 (sample SAMEA3991478, study PRJEB22521) | metagenome | biome: anthropogenic terrestrial biome; feature: sewage plant; material: sludge | place: Sweden | collected 2012-09-26 | reverse complement strand
TTCCTATAATTGATTTGCTTCTTTCATAAGTGCCTATGAATAATATTGAACTTATATTCAATATCTGAATAAAAATTAAAAACACAAATTTTACAAATTTAATATTTTAAAATAGATATTTAAACTGTGAATACCCACCAACGTGGCTTCTTTCTCCTCGCAGCTCTTCTCTGCCTTACTAGCTATATTCAGCCACCGGTTGCACTGTTGATTGGAATTATATGCGCACAAACTTTGCCCCACCCCTTTCCCAAAATGAATTCCAAAATAATCTCCTGGCTACTAAAATCTTCAGTCGTCGGATTGGGTTTTGGTGTCAATTTATTCCAAGCCATTCAAGCTGGAAAAGAGGGATTTTTATTTACTATCAGTTCGATAATTTTAACCTTAGTAATTGGCTGGCTTCTTAGTTGTTGGACGAATTTGGAATTCACAACTTCTTATTTGATTTCTTGTGGTACAGCAATTTGTGGAGGCAGCGCCATCGCTGCCATTTCTCCCATAATCAATGCCAACGAAAAACAAATGAGCGTTGCATTAGGGACCGTATTTATTTTAAATGCAGTTGCGCTGTTTACGTTTCCTCCAATAGGCCATTATTTAGATATAAGTCAACATCAATTTGGCCTTTGGTGTGCAATTGCCATTCATGATACCAGTTCAGTGGTTGGGGCAGCTGTAAAGTTTGGAAACGATGCCCTCCAAGTAGCTACTACAGTAAAATTAGAACGTGCATTATTTATTATACCACTTTCTGTTTTCACAATACTAATCACCAAACAAGCGACAAAAAAAATAAAATTTCCATACTTCATCGGTCTGTTTACTGTTTCCATTTGTATTGCACATTATTTTCCTCAATTCGACAAAGCATATACTTTGATCGTTTGGTTGGCAAAACGCGGACTTAACTTAAGCTTATTCCTAAATTGGATCAGGACTGAGCTTGGAAACTATTAAATCAGTTGGTCCAAAGCCCTTTGTACAGGGACTGATTCTATGGTCAATCATTAGCATAATCTCACTGCTATTTATTATTAATACTTAATTTCAATCAACTATTTAATAGTATTCAGGTATGCTGTTCCTTGAAATAAAATATGGTAAGAGACTTTAAGTAAAATATTTTTACTTGATTCTATTTCAAATATTCCAGAAATTCTGTTTCTTAGCTATGAAAATGGACAGGATTTACTAAACTGAAAATTAATTTTACCCAATGATTTCTAATCTTAAACCCGTTTATTTGTTAGGCTTAGGAATCCTAAGCATATCATTGGCTCAAATGAATGTTTCCATGGATCTTGCAGGATGGATTGCTTGTGTTCCATTGTTAGTCTATCTGCGACAAACTAAAGGGGCTAAATCAAAATGGTTGTTTGTAGTTGGACTCATCGCGGCCTGGTCTGTATGCATTGCAAAAATTGTCTCTCCACCAATACCGTTTGCAATGATCTTTTTATTTTCCATACCCATCAGTTTATTTCAGTTGCCCGCATATTTAATTTGGGATCATTACAAAGACCGTTCCTGGGCTTTGCTTCTGTTTCCGAGTGTGCTGGTCATCATGGAATGGATTCAATACAGTTTTACACCGTTTGCGAGTTGGGGTGTTGCAGCATATACCCAATCACACAGTTTAAACATTATGCAAAGCCTTTCAATCTTTGGAATGCCCGGATTAAGTTTTCTTATTTATTGGGTGAATGGTTCAATTGCAGAATGGCTTGTGAAAAAAACTACTACAAAACTTAGTTTTGAATTTCCACTTACCCTCCTTCTGTGCTTGCTTTTATTTGGTTCTTTACGATTTGAATTAAATAAAGCAAAATCTAAAGAAATGATCAAAGTTGCAGCTATAGGAACGGATTCTGATGTAGGAGGTTATCCGTTACCTTCAAAAGAACGCAATGATTCCGTCAAACAAAACTTATTTCAACGCAGCACATTAGCTGCTCAAAATGGAGCCAAATTGGTTGTATGGAATGAAGCAGCAACATTCATTTTACCAGACGAACTTCCACTGTGGACCGATTCCCTTTCTGAGTTGTCAAAACGACTGGAAGTTGCATTGGTTGCTGCTTTTATTATCCCATTTTCGGAGTCTCCCATTCAGTATAAAAACATGTATTTATTCTTTGACAACAAAGGCAATTTACTTTATACTTACAATAAACATCAACCCGTTCCTGGCGAGCCTGCAGTAAAAGGAGAAGAACCATTAAAAGTCTTTAACATTTCAGGAGTCAAAACGTCTGCGGTAATTTGTTATGATTATGATTTTCCATACCTGGCAAAAGCTTATGGAGATTTAGATGCAGATCTCATAGCGGATCCATCTTCAGACTGGAGAGGCATTGATCCGCTCCATTCAAGAATGGCTGCATATCGTGCAGTAGAGCAGGGCCATTCCATAATTCGTTCTACAAGATTTGGCATGTCCGCAGCGATCAGTCCGTATGGTGAATTTCTAGCTCAAATGAGCAGTTATGACATTCACGACAAAATGATGATGGCTCACCTACCAGCTCAGGGAGTCAAAACCATTTACAGTGTGATTGGCGATGCAATGGTCTATTTGTGTTTTGGATTTGTCTTTTATTTCTTTTACAATCAAAGAAACAAGATTTAATCGTGAAGGGATATTAGTAGATAGTTATAGGAGGCTTCCAAAAAAAGTCCCGTAAGACTCCAAAATCAGAAATTCTAAAAGCTTACAAAATAAAAGATGAATATGAAAAAGAAGAATAATGTAAAATCCTTAGATCAATTTGTGAATGAACAATATGGTAAGAAAGGAACTCCAAAAAGAGATAAGCTTGAAAAAGGGTACGAATCATTCAAGCTTGGAGTAATACTGCAACAAGCAAGATTAGAAAAAGGACTCACTCAAGAAGAATTAGCCGATAGATGCGGTACTAACAAAGGCTACATTTCCAAAATTGAAAACGATATCAAAGAGGTTAGAATTTCTACATTACAAAAAATTGTTGAAATGGGCCTGGGCGGTCAGCTTAATCTTTCTATAAAACTTTAAGAAAAAATATCCGTAAAAGAAGCCTCCTCTAACATGAGATTAATGCAAGCAGCGCAAGAATTTTTCATTCAAGAAAAATCCATAAATTAGGTCTAGGTTTGAGACTTTTTGCTATCATCTAAAAATGCTCTGCCAGCATCAATCTCTGAACCGTATGCGCGAAGATTCAACGATACTTCGCCTATGCCCAATAGATATTGGTTCAAAGTTTTACGTTCCTCCTTCATCCAATTTTTAAAAAAATACTATTTTTGCTAGCATGAACAATCCAATTGACTTAAATTACTCCACATACTTGCAGCGCCTCCGGTATTATTTTTCCATTGCACCAATGGAATTGAAAGTATTCTTTGCTTTTTCAATAATAACTGTACTCACATACTTGATTGTTATCTTATTTTTTAGCAGTATACTTAGTGAGTCTATAAAACCAATTGTTGGAAATAACATATTTATTCCGTATTTATTGACTTGCAGTTTTATAGCTGAAAGTATGGCAGGAAAAAGCTTTCTACATCCAAATCTAAGATCCAACTATACTTTAATTATATTTCTTCTCATTTATACAGCATTTAAAATTTATGATTTTGTGGCATGGAATGGTGAAGATTTAGGAAACTCTTCCATAATTAATACTGAATGGCAGCTGGTTTGGACTATCCTGATTCCTGCTTTCTGGATTTTAGTGTTGTTGTCTCCTAGAATTAAAAAATATTATCAGAACTTAAGGCTTGCATATGAAAAACTTTAATTGAGTTTTTCCTAGCATTTCAAGATTTAAAATAAAATGAATTAAATTCCAAATAGTTTACCAGTCCCTGGATTGTTGGCCCTTTAATTTATTAATTCCATTAAATTCCAAAGTATAAACTACTCCTACAAACAACATCAAAATAACCAGCGAACCGAATTGCCTAAACCAGAAACTCAAATCCATCAGTGCATAGACCTTTGGGATTGCTATACTGATTAAAACACAAACGATGAGGTAACTACTCATCCTCCATAATTTATACGGTATCGGAAAATACTTTTGTCCCTGATAATACGACATTGCACAAATAAATAAATAGCAAGCAAGATTGGCATATGCTGCCGAAGCATTGCCTAAATAAGGGATTAAAATAATGTTTAATAAGATCATTAAAAGCATTCCTGAAAAACTAATCCAGGCAGCCAGATAATTTTTATCTGCCAATTTATACCAACTTGAAAAATTAGAATAAATCCCTGCAAATATGTTGGCAAGTAATAAAATATTAATTAAAAATAATTCGCCCCGAAAATTCTTATCGAGCAAGTATGCAAACAGATCGCGGTATAATACAGTAAACAAATACACAAAACTGCAACTGATGACAAAATACAAGGACAAACGAGCGAAATCTGTTCTGGAATTCTCAGCATGTTTGTGCCTGAAAAAAAATGGCTCCGCTGCATAATTAAATGCAGTGACAAATAAATTCATAATAACCGCCAGTCTCGCAGCTGCATTGTACGTACTGCTCTTGTCCAGATTTTCCAGAATACTTCCCGGCAAAAAATACTTTAACAAACTGGTTGCACCGTATTGGATAATAATAAATGAAAAACTCACAATGACTAATGGACTTGCATAGCGCATTACTTGCTTAGCCATTGTCCAATCTGCTTTCTGAAAACTTTCCCTGATTTCTGGAATCAAAAAGACAAAACTGATCATCGAAGCAATGAGGTTAGCCAGCAACACATATTTTAATTGTTCTGCCGGACTTCCGGCAAAATAGCTAACCATGCCAATGACTAAAATAACATTTAATAAAATGCTGGATAATTTAATCCAAGCATATCGTTGCGCTTGTTTTTGATAGCGAATTTTTGAAAAGGGAAGTGCACTGATAACATCTAAAACACAAATCCATGCTGCCAAATAGATATGCATTCGCAAATCAGGATAATTCAATAATGTTTCTATAGGTTCAATAAAAAGATAAACACCTGCTATAAAAATAATACAAGCAATAAAAACAACCTGACTGGCTAATGGATAAATCTTTGTCTTTGATTCTTCATCTGATACAAATCGGAAAAAAGTAGTTTCCATTCGTAAACCTAAAATTCCAAGAAACAAGGCAATAAAAAAATAGATCTCTGTATAAATTGAAAAGTATGCACGATTATCAGAAAAAACGCTGGTAAGGAAATTTGTGACCAATAAAAAATTAATCAATCTTCCCAATGAATAACTCATTCCATAGATAAGTGTTTCCTTTGCCAGAGATCTCAAACTTGTCATAAGACAAAGGTCATAAAAATCAATCGAATACATAGTACGAAAAGGCATATTTATTGTTTTAACTCAGATCCTTTATTTTTACATTTCGGAGAATGTTATGGTGGATATTAATTTATTAAAGCAAATTTGTTCTTATCCGGGTGCTCCGGGTTTTGAACATGCCATTCGCAGTTTTTTAAAAGATCGCTTGGTTAACTATTGTGACGATTTGCAAATCGATCCAATGGGTAATTTAATTGCTTTTAAAAAAGGACGAACTGACCATAAACTGATGATTTCAGCACATATGGACGAAATTGGCTTCATTGTCCAACACATCGATGAGGAAGGCTTTATCCGCTTTCTGCCTTTGGGTGGATTTGATCCAAAAACATTGACAGCTCAACGAGTAATCATACATGGGAAACAAGATGTTATTGGAGTCATGGGATCAAAACCCATACATTTAATGACACCGGATGAACGTTCCAAGGCCCCTTTATTAAAAGATTATTTTATAGATACCGGTTTGGAAAAATCAGTACTACAATCTTTAATTTCCGTTGGAGATCCGATCACACGCGAACGCGAATTAATTCAAATGGGTAAGTGCATTAATTCAAAATCATTAGACAACCGAATTTCTGTTTACACCTTGGTTGAATGTTTGCACAGTCAGGAAAAAACAATACCAGAAACGGATTTGTATTTTGTCTTTACCGTTCAAGAAGAACTCGGATTGCGTGGTGCAAAATCAGCAGCACATCGCATCGCACCAGATTATGCAATAAATGTAGATACAACCATAGCCTTTGATGTGCCCGGTGCTCAACCACATGAAATGGTAACAAAACTAGGTCATGGTGTAGCTATTAAGTTATTTGACAGCAGTGTGATTCCAGATATTCGCATGGTTAATTTTTTAAAAGACTGTGCTTATAAATCAGAAATTAAATGGCAAGCCGAATTATTGACTGGAGGTGGAACAGATACAGCTGCTGTACAAACTTCCGGAAATGGTTGCATTGCAGGTGCAATATCAATACCAACCAGGCACATTCATCAAGCCATCGAAATGGTTCATGAAGAGGATGTGTATGCTGCTTTAAATTTGTTGAATTCAGCCATTCGGAATTTAACAAGTTTTAATTTCAAATTTTAAACAAACGAAAAATTAAATAGAAAATTATGTGGCATGAACACAACAACAAACTGGAAGCACGATTAGAATTCAGAGATTTTGGTGAAGCATTTGCCTTTATGACAGAAGTAGCATTTCAAGCTGAAAAATTAAATCACCATCCAATATGGACCAATTCCTGGAATATTGTTGATATCACGTTGACAACACACGATGAAGGAGATACCATTACCGAAAAAGATCATCGAATGGCCGGTGAAATAGATCGAATTTATAAAAAATATACAAAGTAATTTGATCTCTTAAGCATGCCCTTTACCAACGAAAGTAAATTGCCGCTGTCTGGCGTTTCTATTTTTGCGCAAATGACTGCTGCTGCTATTCGCAATCAGGCAATTAATTTAGCTCAAGGATTTCCTAATTTTAGACCACCATCGGAATTATTTGAATTTCTTAACGAAGCAGTAAGCAATGGATACAACCAATATGCAGCAATGCCCGGATTGGATTTGTTGCGAAATCAAATTGCTCAACGAATTCAACGTGACTATCAATTTAATGCAAACCCGGATACAGAAATCACGGTAACAGCAGGTGCAACTCAAGCAATCTACACGATCATTTCGAGTATCATCCAACCGGGAGAAAAGGCACTCATATTCGAACCAGCTTATGATTCGTACGGTCCTTCTGTTTTGGTCAATGGTGGCATTCCTGTTTATTTGCGTTTGGAATTACCTGCTTTTAAAATTCCCTGGGATGAATTGGAAACCATTTTGAAAAAGGAAAAAATAAAAATTATTCTGATTAATAATCCGCACAATCCTGCCGGTCGGATTTTAACAGCGGAAGACATTACACGCATACATCATCTCACCAAAGATTTAAATACTTTAATTATATGGGATGAAGTGTATGATCTGTTGATATTCGACCAACTTAAACATCAAAGTGCTTTGTTGTATCCAGAATTAATGGATCGTTCGGTCATTGTTTTTTCAATGGGTAAAACGTTACACAATACCGGTTGGAAAGTAGGCTATACCATAGCCAATCCCAAAATCACCGATGAAATTCGAAAACTCCATCAATTCACCGTTTTTTCAGTCAATACACCAGCCCAATATGCGATCGCAAAATTTATGGAAACTCAATCCACATTTTTTAATTCGCTTCCTGCATTTTACCAAGAAAAACGAGATTACTTTTTCCAAAAAATGAAAGTGCTTCCATTCAATTGGCTTTCCTGTGAAGGTTCTTATTTTGCATTGGCCGATTTCAAACACCTGAGCAATCTGAGCGACCGTGAATATGCTATGGAACTCGTTGAAAAATATAAGGTAGCTGCCATTCCACTCTCTCCTTTTTATCATGATGGCTTTGATCCAAAATTACTCCGATTCTGTTTTGCTAAAACTAATGATACCATTGATAAGGCAGCAAACCAATTACGAATTACGAATGATTAATTAGGCATTCGTAATTCGTAATTGAAAATTCGTAATTGAATGAGTAGCGTGGGGGAGGGTTGAACTCCCGACCTTGTGATTATGAATCACACGCTCTAACCAGCTGAGCTACCACGCCATCAATTCGGATACGTCTAAGCCTTTTATAGGGTTAAACGCTTTATAAACCTGTAATAATCAGTCCTTTGTAAAACATTTGTTACAAAACGGGTTGCAAAAATAGGGGTTTTTGTGAATTTTCTTTAATTTAAACGTGACAATCCTGCTTTGGCTTTTTGGTGGATGGATCGTTGGTATTGATCCGGTTGTGTCCCTAATGCTTTTTGATAATATTGAATGGCCTCTTGTTTTTTACCTTGATTCTCATAAATGATTCCTATTTGCAATAACGCATTGCAACTCATGTAAAATGTATTGCTTGGATCAAATTGCAATACATCTTCAAATTGATGGATTGCTTCTTTAAAGTTTTGTTGCAGCTGAAAAATTCTACCGAGGCGGTAGGCATATTCCAATTTTAATTGATCGTTTTGATAATAGGTATTTTTAAAAGGAGCCAAAACCTCTAAGGCTTTATCTGGAAAATTACCATCTGTTAGCAATCGGGCTCTTAATAAAATGGAATCGGGGATCACTCCAGATTTTGCTTCAAAATAGGCTTGCTTATCTTCATCTAATTGTACATTTCCTCGGTTCAAACATTTTGTAATGTGCAATCGGTACATTCCAATATTTCCCCGCATGCGTGAACACCATGCCAACTTTTGATAACTTTCTTTAAGATGATTTTGTCCCTTATAAACTTGTAGGTATTGATAAAAACTTGCTTCTGCACTAAAGTCAAGTTTATTCAATTTACATAAACCAAGTAGATAATGCAAATAAGGAAATTGATCGCGTTCATAAATTGGTAAGGATTGCAAAATATTAATTGCAGCATCTGTATAACCACATCGAATGGCTAATCTGGATTGTACATAAGCATATAAGGGATTGGGATCTGCATATCCCATTTTCTTAACCCAATACGCATAGGCGATTTCTGGTTTGTTTTCCAGATAGGCCGTGATAAATGCCAACGCTGCATAGGATTCTTCTAAAAAAAGATCTTGGGTCTGCTCTGCATATTTAATAAATTTCTCTAATTCTTGTTTACCCTGTACGATTTGTCCTTTCAGTCCGATCAATCGGGCTGCCCACTTGTAGGTATCTGGAATTCCTGCTAATAGTGCATGCAGAATTCCTAAAGATTTATAACTGTAAATAAAATCAGGAAATTCCTGGATATTTTTTTCCAAGAGTGAGGTTGCACTATAAAAATCTTTAAACCCTGAAAATTGTTCGCCTGATTTAAATGACATCATTGCACTGTGCAATAAGAGTTCGGATTCTAAAAATCGTCGCCACTGAATTGGCAATTCTGATTTTTTTACTGATTCAATAAATTGATCCCGTTGCAGATTCAATGTTTTGGAATCAATCCATTCTTCCAAAATAAAAAAGCGATAAAAACTTAAACTGCTGCGAAGTAATAAATACGCATTGTTCGCTGAACTGTCTGAATTTGCATCTAAATGCGTTTTTGCTTTTGAAAGTTCTAATGAAATAATTTGACGGTAAATGGATTTTACCTTAGGACTAAATACACAATAGGCTTGTGAATGAACTGAAAGCGACCCAATAAATAATAAAAAGTAACTTAAGGCAAACCGGCAGATGCTGCTCAGGTTCATAATACCTTATGAAAATTCCTAGCCTTCAACTTCCATGATCTGGTCATCGACCAAAACGCGTCCACAATGTTCGCAGGCAATGATTTTCTTACGCAGGCCAATTTCGAGTTGAACTTGAGGTGGCACTTGGTTAAAACATCCACCACAGGCATTTCTTTTAATGGGTACCACTGCCAAACCATTGCGGTATCTTTTCCGAATGTTGTTATATGCAATCAACAAACGAGATTCTATGACTTTTCTGAATTTTTCAGATTTCTTACTCAGGGTAGCTTCCTCTTTTTCAGTTTTTTCAATAATTTTACCGAGTTCCTCCCGTTTTTCTTCCACTTCCTTCTGCTTTCCTACAAAACGTTCTTTAACTCCTTCTAAAGAAGCTTGTTTTAATTTTATTTGCTCTACCATTTCTTTAATTTTCTTCTCAGAAAGTTGAATTTCAAGACGTTGTAGGTTAATTTCCTTATTCAAAGCATCATATTCACGGTTATTTTTAACCCCGTTCAGCTGCTTTTCATATTTTTTGATGTTTTCTTCATATTGTTTGATGTTTGTCTTATGGTTGACATGGTCTTTCTCCATGTCCACAATAGAAGACTCCAATTTGGTGATCCGGGTGGTCAACCCAGCGATTTCATCTTCCAAATCACTTACAGCCACAGGTAATTCACCTTTAACGATATGAACCTGATCAATTTCAGAATCAATTTGTTGAAGCTCATATAACTGCTTCAATTTCAAGCCAATAGATATTGTTGCCGGTACAGTTGCTTTAGACATAATTAATAATATTGGATTGGATTTGTATTAATTTTCGTACAATGGGTCGCAAAATTACGGAATTTTTGTGAAATTAGCCCGTATAAAAGTTCAATTGTAAATTGCTCACTTTCAAAATGTCCGATATCGGCCAAAATGATCTGGTCATTGGATTCAAAAAATTCATGGTATTTCAAATCAGCCGTAAGAAAGAGGTCCGCTCCCTTAGAAATAGCTTCCCGAATTAAAAACGAGCCTGCACCTCCACAAACTGCAATACGCTGGACCATTGGCTTTATAATTGCACTGTGGCGAATTGTGTGGCACTGCATTCGCACTTTCAGACTGTCTAAAAAATCATAACTCGCTACCGGCTTTTTAAATTCACCCAAAACACCGCTTCCTATCATTGTTTGAGTGTCTTTAGGTTTAAGTATTTCAAGATTTTTCAAGCCAATACGCTGGGCAATTTTCTCATTCACCCCATGGGTCAATACATTGTCCAGGTTGGTATGGATGGCATACAGTGCAATGTCATTTTTTATAGCTTTTATGAGTGCCTTTTCAACATAATGAGATCCATTAATTTTTTTAAGACCATAAAATAAAATCGGATGATGACTTACAATTACATTGCATTTTAAATCAATTGCTTCCTGAATCACCGCTTCTGTACAATCCAATGAGCACAGTACGCCTTTAATTTCCATTGCAGGGTTTCCAACAATCAAGCCACTGTTGTCATAGGCTTCTTGCAACTGGATTGGAGCGATGCTCTCTAAGTACTCGGTTAGTTCATGTACAGCCATTAGGATTGGTTTTTAATTTTTTCTTCAATGGAAGTTGTTGAAAATCCATTGTAAAACGGCAATGAGTATACATGCCCACCCTGTTGTATCACAAAATCCGATCCAACAATTTGCTTTACATCCCAATCACCTCCTTTCACCAATACATCGGGAACAATTAATTGAATTAATTGCAAAGGGGTATCTTCTTCAAAAACGATGACAGCAGACACACATTCCAATCCTGCCAGTACATATGCACGGCTTTGTTGAGGATTGATCGGTCGTTGAGGTCCTTTTAACCGGCTCACCGATGCATCTGCATTCAATCCTACTATTAACCGATCTCCTAAATTGCTTGCTTCATTCAAATAGCGTACATGGCCTTCGTGCAATATGTCAAAGCAGCCATTCGTAAATACCAGTTTCAATCCTTCTTTTCTCCATTTTGAAATTAATTCCAAAACAGCAGCGTCTTGTAATATTTTAGAATCAGGTTTGCGCATTTGAAACGGATGTTTTATTAAACCAACTGATGGCTATTAAAGATACAAAACCAAAAATGATTAAAGCAAAAAATTGTCCGAATGCAAATGCAATGTTTGCAAAAGAAAATGAATCTGCTTGATTCAATCCGTACAATCCAAGCCCAATGATAACCATAAAATGATAGGTTCCCATGCCTCCTGGAGATGGAATAAATACACCAAAACTACCAAATACATAAACCACAAGTATTTGAATAAGACTTAATTCAGATGTCGGGCCATAAGCTTTACAGGCAAATACAAACATGAAATAAAACCAAAACCAAATCAGAATGGTGTGTAACAAAAATAAATTTCTGTTTTTTAAATTTCGAATGGAAACAATGCCTTCCCAAATTCCAGCCAGCATGTGCATGAGCTTTTTTACAAATACCCAATTCCTTATGATGGTTCTGAAAAAATAAATCGCTGCAAATAGGATCCCCAGCGAAATCAAATAATAAACATTAAAATTTATAGTTGGTACTTGTGCATAGTTTGTAAAAAAATTTTGAAAGCTTGCAGTATCCAATGCAAGTGCTACTAAGACCAACACAAGAAAAGAAATCATATCAGCAATCCGATCCAATACTACGGTACCAAACACTTTGTCAAAGGGCAGTTTTTCATATTTGGCGTAAATAACTGCGCGAACAAACTCCCCGATTCGGGGCAATCCCAGATTGGCCAAATAAGCAATATTAATACTCAGATAGGCATTTCTGAATTTGGCATCGTGTCCAATGGTATTCAAAAGGATTTGCCAGCGCTTGGTTCTCGAATAATTTGTCATAAAAAATCCAACAAACACCAAACAAATCCAAAAATAATTTAAGGTGCTAAAATCAGATTTTAGTTTATTTAATAAACTGCAATCCGTTAAAGAAATCTGGTTTGCTTCACAATAAACTAAATAGGATTCTTGATTTTTTTGGTATAAAAAATACATGATTCCTAAGCCAACACTTAGAAATACAATTAGCTGCAAAACTTTTTTAATGGTAGATGACAATCCGTTTTACTTTATTCGGTTTTTCTCATCTACATGAATAGATACCGGATGAAAATGTTGTGCTTCTTCTGGACTCATAAAAGCATAAGATATCACAATTATTATATCCCCAACTTCCGCTTTACGTGCAGCTGCTCCATTCAAACAGATCACTCCTGAATTTGGCTCTCCTTTAATAACATAAGTTTCAAATCGTTCGCCATTATTATTATTGACTATCTGCACTTTTTCTCCTTCATACAAATTTGCGGCTTGCATTAAGGATTCATCGATGGTGATGCTCCCAACATAGTTTAAATTAGCTTCGGTAACGGTTGCTCGGTGAATTTTTGATTTAAAAAACTGAAGTAACATGGGGCAAAATTAGCGTATTTATAGAGTAAATCCATATTCACCCTAAATAGTTCATTGCGGGGGCCCTTTTAGTACCAAATTATCAATTAATCGAACATCTTCTGCCCAACAGGCTACACATGCCACGATATACACATGTTTTTCAGGATTTTTTACGTTTTGAAGGCTAATTCCATCTACAATTCGCAAATATTCCATTCGTAAGCCTGCATTCGTCAATTTTTCCATTTCTTGAGCCAACAAATGATCTAGATCCTTTATATATAATTGTTGCTTTAATTCTTGTAAAATGGTATAAATAATCGGGGTAATTTTTCGCATACGTTCTGACAATCTCAAATTTCGCGAACTCATTGCCAATCCATCCAGCTCTCTCAGTGTTTCTCCCACAATTAATTTGACTGGAATTTTTAATTGTTCAATCATATGATACACTAAGGTAAATTGCTGAAAGTCTTTTTGTCCCATAACCAACACATCCGGCTTAACGATATCTAACAGTCGGTAGACAACTTCCAACATCCCTTTAAAATGCCCGGGACGAAATTCTCCCTCAAGAACTTCATCCAAAATACCCAGTTCAATAGTTATTGCCGGATTCAAGCCGGGTGGATAAACTTCTGAAACAATTGGAACAAATAATACATCACAATCGACCGCTTCTAAAAGATTGGCATCTTGTTCAAGCATGCGAGGATATTTTATTAAATCCAATTGGTTGTTAAATTGACTGGGATTAATAAAAATACTTACTACCACGGTATCCGCATGTTCCTTCGCTTTTTGGACCAAAGACAAATGGCCCGCATGCAATGCGCCCATCGTGGGTACAAAAGCAATTTTTTTTCCGTTGAGCTTACTTTGAGAAATTGAATCTTGAAGATTCCTTACTGTGGTAAATAGCTGCATATGAACTCCAAAGATAGGATTGGAATTTTTATTTAACCACGAAATTGAACTAACAAACCGAATTTATATGAAATCGAATAAATTAAATTATATTTCTTTAAACACGCTATTAAAAACTTGCGGACGATTGCAAATATGGGGTATTAAAAAATCTCCTACAGCTTAATTGCAATCGTTGCAGACAAGGTTCTTCCATCAGACGGCCAAATGCCCGGACCAGGATAAAATTGAGGTCTTTTTGTAAAGTAATCTTTGTCTAAAACATTGTTGCAATTCAACTGAAGGCGAATCTGATCATTGAAATAGTAGCTAACATTTAAATCCAATAAAAAATAGGATGGAACCAAACCCGATGCAGCATTTGCTGTTGGTTTGACCGTGTTGATTGCATCTGCAAACGTACTGGAGGTAAAGCTTCCCAAAATTGATGTGCTCCATTTGCTGTATTTAACATTCAAACCATTGCGACTGATCCATTCTGGTACACTTTCTACTTTATTGCCACTTAAATCAACATTTTCATTTCCATTTCGCAAACTCGCTTTTTTATACCGGGCATCCATGTAAGACGTTGAACTAAAAATACTGATGGCCAATTTTTTACCTGGATAAAAATCCGTTTGAACAAAACATTCTATGCCCTTTGTTTCAGAGTTTCCAATATTGGTTCTAAATATAATTAAATTACCTGCACTGTCTTTTTGTGCAATTGTACCCAATCTGTTATCGTACTCAATTAGAAATGCACTTAAGTCCCATTTCAAAAATTTCCAGTTCCCTCTGAAACCCATTTCTATATTGTATCCATGTGCATCTTTCAAGTTTCTATCTGAGATTTCATACAAAGATCCAGGTATGATATCTTTTAAGATTACAGGTCGATAAGCCTGTGACCAACCTGCATAGATATTATTGTATTCATTGAATTTATATTCTGCATTCAATCCAAACAATGGAAAAGAATGCTTAATTTGATTGGGAAGTTGGTCATCCGGATAGTAATTAATTTTCCCGCTTAAGTCGCTTTGACCGGTTTCATAACGCATACCAGCACTGATAGAAAAATCAGTTAAAGGATTCCATTTGTTTTCAACAAAAAGAGCCAGATTGTTTGTTTTAAAATGTAAATCCCGTCCCCATCCAGGTGTAACTAAACTGAGGTCAAAATCACTTCCGGTACTGCCCTTCCCCAATTGCCTGCGGTTTAAATCATTTCGGATTAATTGAAAACCTGTGGCTAAATTGCTGTG
>OBID01000555.1_pt1 | contig 15239 bp, 8 predicted proteins | sample 1519781 | NCBI WGS metagenome assembly OBID01 (sample SAMEA3991478, study PRJEB22521) | metagenome | biome: anthropogenic terrestrial biome; feature: sewage plant; material: sludge | place: Sweden | collected 2012-09-26 | reverse complement strand
ACCGGCACCACCGGGTAGGGAAGGAGTCTGCTGTATGGCCGTCCATCACCTCCCCATCAGACGGAGGCAGGACAATGCCCTCGATCCCAGCATCCTCAACGTCCTGCCGGCCAATATCGCCGTGCTCGACGCGAAGGGGACAATTCTAGCGGTCAATGAGTCCTGGGAACGGTTCGCAGCCGCGAACGGCTTTACCGGCGAGGGCTACGGTGTCGGCCTCAACTATCTCCACATCTGCGATGCGGCGGGACCTCAGCCCGACGCCCAGCACGTGGCCCAAGGAATCCGGCACATCCTGGACGGCACCATCCGTGCGTTCGACTATGAATACGAGAGCTCAAGTCCCACACTCCGACGCTGGTTCCGGGTCATCGTCACCCCGAAGCAGGGCAGCCCGAGCTACGGCGCTGTGGTCATGCACATCAACGTGTCGGACCTCAAACAGGCGGAAGCCGCCATGCATCAGAGCGAGGCCCGGTTGCGCGCGATCGTCGACACGGCGGTGGACGGCATCGTCGTCATCAACGAACGAGGCATCATCGAATCGCTCAATCCCGCTGTCACTCGCATGTTCGGGTACACCCCGGACCAGCTGCTGGGGCAGAACGTGAAACTCCTCATGCCCGACCCCTACCACACGGAACACGACCGGTACCTGACCAATTATTTGCAGTCGGGCCAGAAAAAGGTCATCGGCATCGGCCGTGAAGTGCTGGGACTTCGACATGACGGCGTGTCATTTCCCATTGAGTTGGCCGTGAGTGAGATGCTCGTCGACGGCGTCAGAAAGTTTACCGGTATCGTACGCGACATCTCCTCGCGCAAACAGGCCGAGGCCCAGTTCCGTCAAGTGGTGGAATCCGCGCCGAACGGCATGTTGATGATCGATCCCCTCGGCAACATCACGCTCGTCAACAAACAGGTCGAAACCATGTTCGGCTACAGCCGAGAGGAGATGCTCGGCAAGCCGGTCGAAATGCTGATTCCGGAACGGTTTTGTCCCGACCATCCGGCGCATCGGATACTTCTCCGCCCCGTCGTCCCGCGCCATGGGAGCCGGCCGGGAACTCTTCGGCCTGCATAAGAACGGGCAGGAGTTTCCCGTCGAGCTCGGACTCAACCCGATCGATACGCCGAACGGAAAACTGGCGCTGGCATCCATCGTCGACATCACCATGCGAAAACGCACAGAAAGCGCGCTGTCGAAAGCGGCCCAGGACCTCGAACGGAAGAACTGGGAGATCTCGGAAGCCCGCGACCAAGCCGTGCGGGCCGGCCAGGCGAAGACCGACTTCCTGGCGACCATGAGCCACGAAATCCGTACCCCGATGAACGGGGTGATCGGCATGACGACCCTCTTGCTCGACACCGAGCTGACCGCTGAGCAGAAGGGCTATCTGGAAACGCTGAAACATTCCGGCGAATCGCTCCTCCGCATCATCAACGATATTCTGGACTATTCCAAAATCGAGGCCGGCAAATTCACCATTGAACACATCCCCTTCGACCTGCGGCTGACCATCGAAGACACCCTGGACATCCTGGCACCGACCGCCCAGGGACGCCAGTTGGAACTGGTCGGGCTCATCGATGCGCAGACCCCGCGAACCGTGATCGGCGATCCCGGACGGATCAGACAAATTCTGACCAATCTGGTCGGCAATGCCATCAAGTTCACCGAGAAGGGCGAAGTGCTGATTCAGGTGATGCAAACGGATGAGAGTTCAGGCTCCGTCACCCTGCGGTTCGAGGTCATCGATACCGGGATCGGCCTGACGCAGGAAGCCCAAGCCAAGATGTTTCAAGCTTTTTCTCAAGCCGACAGCTCGACCGCTCGTAAATACGGCGGCACGGGGCTCGGCCTTTCGATCTGCAAACGCTTGGTAGAACTGATGGACGGGGAAATCGGGCTGCAGTCGATGCCGGGCCTGGGAACCCGCATTTCGTTCACGGTCAAGTTTTCTACCCCGGAAGAAGGCACCGCCCCCATCACGCCTCCGCTGCCTGTGAAGAATCTCAGCGGCCTTCGCGTCTGCCTCGTCGACGATAATGCCACGAATCGGAGTCTGCTCCAGTACCATGTCTCAGCCTGGAACATGCACCATGAGAGTGCCGTCGATGGTCCGTCAGCACTCAACCTCTTACGGCAGGCAGCGCAGGAAGGCACCCCCTTCGACATCGCCATCGTCGATGTCCACATGCCGGAGATGAGCGGACTGGAACTCTGCCGGCTCATCAAGGAAGATCCTGCCATCGCGAAAACCCACGTCATTCTGCTCACGGCCTCGGGCCAGCGCGGGGACAGCATGCTCGCGAAAGAAGCGGGCGCCGCCGCGTACCTGACCAAACCGATTCGTGAGCGCCATCTGGCCGATTGTATGCGCCTGACGCTTGGCCGGGAAGGCCGTGAGGAGGAGAAGGCGCAATTGATCACGCGGCACACCCTGACCGAGGTCAAGGCCCATACGGTCCAGCGTGTGCTGGTCGTGGATGACAACCCCATCAACCAACGCGTGGCCGTGAAGATGCTGGAGAAGCTGGGCTGTCGCGTGGACCTCGCGGGAACCGGAATGGAGGCATTAGCCGCCATCTGCCGGCACCCGTACCCGTTGGTGTTCATGGACTGCCAGATGCCGGAACTCGACGGATTCGAAACCACCAGGCTCATTCGTTCGCAGGAACAGCCGGGTACCCGTCTTCCCATCATTGCCATGACCGCCAATGCCATGGCCGGCGACCGCGAAGCCTGCCTGAAGGCCGGTATGGACGACTTCATCAGCAAACCGATCATCGCCGCCGACCTCCAGGCGAAGGTTGCGCACTGGCTGCCCGATGTCAGACCCGAAGACCTCAAACCCTCTGTCGCGAACGACGCGCCTGCGGGGGGCTAGTCGGCCAGGGCATCACGCCTCGCGACCTCACGATTGACAGAACTCCACGCGCCGACTAGGATACGCCCTGAACAAGGAGGGTCCATACCGGCGTGAGTCATCCGTCTGCACCCCATACCCCGTCTCCACCGTCTACAGCAGCCCATCGTGTCGAGCAGCTCTTCGAAATCCTGATCTTCGGCAGCCGCTGGATTCAGGCGCCGCTCTATGGCGGGCTCATCATCGCCGAACTGCTCTATGCCGCCAAGTTCCTGACGGAACTTTGGCACATGATCGTCCATTTCCGCGAGGAAACCGAAACGCTGTTTATGCTGGGTGTGCTGTCGCTGATCGACGTCACCATGGTCGCCAACCTGCTGACCATGGTCATCATCGGCGGCTACGCGACCTTCGTCAGCAAACTGGATCTGGAAACCCACCCCGATCGCCCGGAGTGGCTCACCCATGTGGATCCAGGCACCATCAAGATCAAACTGGCCGCTTCGCTCGTCGGCATCTCCAGCATTCATCTGTTAAAGGCCTTTGTGGACGTGACCAACGAGAACCCCGAACACATCAAGTGGAAGATCTTTATTCACATGACGTTCCTGGGTTCGGCGATCTTCCTCGCCTACACCGACAAGCTGATGCAGCGGGACCGCAAGCATTGACCATAGCGACGCCAGGGTGCCGTATCACTTGAGATACGCGCTGTATCCGATTCGATAATCTCCACAACATACCTGCCCTACGCATTCGCGTCTATTTCCGTATCCGCAGACGGCACGGAACGCATCGACAGGGTTGCCGGGCCGCGTTCTGTTCTACCGTCCTTACTGGGCATGTGGTTTGCCTTTTCCAATCGTGGTATGACAGGCGCCGACACGGGCGCTTTCCGTCGAGACAACGCCACCCTCACCATGTTCCCCTTGGAGTCACGATGACTACTCCCGCTTCGCCGGACGACCCGCTGACACTCGCAACGATTCTGGAGGAAGAAACCGAACTGCTGCACGGCCCCCTGCCCAAGGATCATCCGGTGGGGGCCCCCGATGCGGTGCGCACGGCCGCGCTCTTCCGGCACATCCACGCCTGCCACCCGAAACGCGCGGGACTCTGCTTCTCCGGCGGAGGCATACGCAGCGCGACCTTCGGACTCGGCGTCTTGCAGTCTCTCGCGCGCCTGCAGCTTCTGAACAAGTTCGACTACCTTTCGACCGTCTCCGGCGGAGGCTACATCGGCAGCTGGCTCACCGCCTGGATCCATCGCCATCCGCAGGGATTGGACGGTGTCATCGAGGATCTGCGGGTCACGCCGAAAACAGGCGCCACCGAAGTGCCGCCGCCGGTCCAATGGCTGCGGAACTATAGCAATTACCTGAGTCCGCACCTGGGATTCCTCTCGGCCGACTCATGGACGCTCTTCGGCATTTACTTGCGCAACCTGCACCTGAACTGGATGGTGCTGCTGCCATTGCTGATGGTACCCCTGCTCGTGCCACGCTGGACCATCGCCCTGGCCCAGCTGAATACCCCCGGACGGACCTTGCCCGTCTGGCTTCTCCAAGCCGTGTTCATGATCGGTCTCGGGCTGGCCGTCATGGCGCTCATCTATCTGCACCTCTGTCGTCCTACGCTCCGCGAGTACCGGCGCAATACCCGGTGGCAGACATTGGAACGCCAACACTGGTTTCTGGTCGCCTGCCTCGGTCCTTTGATCACATCGGTGCTCTTCCTCACCACAGTCTGGGCCTGGTTTCGCAACGGAGGCGGCACGCTGGAACAACTCAGCCTCCCCCACGCCATACTCGGCGGCGTCTTCCTCCACACAGGCAGCTGGCTCTTTTCCGTCCTCGCGCTGAAACGATTCAAAGCGTTCTCCCCCTGGCTGTTCTGGGAAACCGCCGCCGTCGCCGCCACCGGCGCGCTGGGCGGATTGTTTCTCCGATCTATCCTGATGAAGACTCCCGATCAGCTGGTCGTCGCCACATTTGCCGAGTGCTTTGCCACCTTCGCCGTTCCGGGCGTCCTCGCGATATTTTTGCTCACGGCGACCGTCTTCATCGGCCTGGCCAGCCGGTTCACCGAAGAGCAGGATCGCGAGTGGTGGGGGCGCACCGGTTCCTGGGTGTTGATCGTCATGGTCATCTGGTCGGGGCTCTCCGCCATCGTCGCCTTCGGTCCCGGTCTCATCGCCTGGACGCCGAAAATCGCCGCTTCCCTCGGCGGACTCTCCGGATTGCTGACCCTCGTGCTTGGATTCGGCTCACGCACCACCGCGCAACAGCAGGAGGAACGGTCACAGACCACCGTGATCACCGACTTCGCGGTACGAGCGGCAGCGCCCTTCTTCATGCTCTGCGTCCTCATCGCACTGTCACTGGGCACCAGTTGGCAATTAGACCTCTTCGCCCATCACTACGAGATGCACCTCAACCATCTTACGGGGCCTATGCAGACCGGATTAGGAATCTGGCCGGATCCCTGGGGGCACGATCAGGTCCTCCACAACACCCCCCTCTGGATGCTCTTCCTGTTCACCGTCGCCGTGACGTCATTGGGCCTGCTCATGTCCGGGCTGATCAACATCAACCGGTTCTCGCTGCATGCGATGTATCGCAACCGCCTCATCCGCGCCTATCTCGGAGCCTCGCGCATTCAGGCCGAACGGGAACGGAGCTTCAATCCCTTCACCGGATTCGACAATCTGGATAACCCGGCCATGGGCGACGTGCGATTCGACGACGTGCGTCTGGCGCGCTGGATGGTCAGAGAGGTGTTTTCAACGGACACCCGCGCGCAGCTGGATGCGTTCCATGCGCTCACGGAGCCGACATCGGCCCAACTGCAGGCCATGATCGCACACCTGACGCAGGAACTTTCCCGTTCGCTCACGAACAAAGCGCTGGTCACGGCCGCCGAACAATTGCGCGTCGGACCGGCCTGCCGCGCCAAGATCGCCGCCTGGCAACAACCGGAGACGCCGGCAGGTCGTGACGCCATCACCTGGCTCACCACACTTTTTCTGAATAAGTTGCACGACCAGAGCCCGCGCCCGCTGCATCTCATCAACATCGCGCTCAATCTGGTCAAGGGCGACAACCTGGCCTGGCAACAACGGAAAGCCCAATCGTTTACGATCAGCGCGCTCCACAGCGGCAGTTGGAATCTGGGGTATCGCCGCTCGGAGGAGTACGGATGCAACCATTACCTCGCCCAACCCCTTTCTCTCGGGACCGCTCTGGCGATCTCAGGCGCCGCCGCGAGCCCCAACATGGGCTATCACTCATCTTCAGCCGTGACGTTTCTCCTCGCGCTCTTCAACATCCGCCTGGGCTGGTGGCTCGGAAACCCGGGCCGTGCGGGCGCCGACACCTATCGCAAAGCGTCACCCAACGTCTCGGTCGGCCCCTTGCTGTCCGAAGCCTTCGGCCTCACGGACTCCTGTCATCCCTACGTCTACCTCTCCGACGGCGGGCATTTCGAAAATCTCGGCTTGTACGAAATGGTCTTGCGCCGCTGTCACTGCATCCTCGTGGTGGATGCCGGGTGTGACCCGCAGCTCAACTTTGAAGATCTCGGCAACGCCATCCGGAAGATCCGCATCGATCTGGGAATCGACATCGAACTGAATCTCGACCAGATCAAGCGGGCCACCGACGCCAAGACCAGCAGTCGCCACCACGCCATCGGCATGATTCGCTACGACAAAGTGGATGCCAACGCCACCGCCGGCACCCTGATCTATCTCAAACCCTCGCTGACCGGGAACGAGCCGTCGGACGTCCAGGACTACACCGCGCGTCACCCCTCCTTTCCCCACGAACCGACCTCGGACCAGTTCTTCGACGAAGCCCAGTTCGAGTCCTACCGCCGCCTCGGCGAACATATCGCTCAACAGGTGCTGCGCCCCGCCATTCAGCGAAGCGAGCAGGACTTCTCCTCGCTCTGCCATGCACTCCGCTCCTACTGGCTGACCACCCCGCCGGGCATGCGTGAATCCTTCCTCGGCGAAACCGACGACCTGAAGGATCTCGAACGCCTCCTGCGCGACGATCCGGACCTGCTTCGTTACGACCTGGAAATCTATCCTGAACTCCGCTCGGTGTTCGGGATCGATCCCGGGGCCATCGCGGTCAATCCGCGAGCCGCGCTGCACACCTGCAATCTGCAGATCCAACTCATGGAACAGGTCTACCTGGCCGTGAACCTCGAAGAGTTCCACAATCACGCCCTCAATCGCGGCTGGATGAACCTGTTCCGGCGCTGGACCTCAGCCGAAACCTTCCGTCTCTTCTGGCCGACGCTCTGCGGCATGTACAGCCAACAATTCGTCCGCTTCGCCGAGCAACACTTGAATTTAAGTATCGATGAGGTGGTCGTGTTGGAAGCGATGGGGCCGGCCAGTGATCTCTCGTCGCTCGCCAGAGACCTGTCGATTGAGTGGGATTCCGTCCCGGATTACGCGGAGACGTTCATGCAGGCGCTCCACAAACCGTTGCCGTTGGAGGAACCGACCGGCGACCACACGCGGCGAGCGGCTTGGCACATGCGACTGAAAGCCAGGCCCTCACCGGACGATTCGGCCGGGCCGGGAGAAATCCTGGCCGTCGTGGCCGCGACCCGTCTTTCGGTGGCCGGACACCGGCTCGCGCTGCATGGGTGGGTACGACCGGCCTATCGAGGCTTGGGCTTGGGACACCGCCTGTTCAGACGTGCCATCGAAGAATTAACGGCGGCGTACTCCGGGCACAATCTGATCGTCGATTTGGGGCCGGACAATCCGGCCTGGGCCGGCACGTCCATCCGCAACGTCGGCTGGCTCCGTTTCTACGAACAACTCGGGTTTACGCGGGATCGTTCAGATCCGGCCCGCTTCCAGATGACCCGGATCTTGAGGTAACACAGGTAGACCCGGCCGGCTAAGGATGGACGAATTCATTCTCAACGTTACACAGTGGCCCTGCTTGACCGGTCTGTCAGGGATGTGGGGAACGGCAGACAGCGTCACGCAACACGGGGATGCGCGGGTCCGATGAGCGCCCGCACTCCGAGCAGCAACCGGTCGACACTGAAGGGTTTTTCCAGCGTGCCATGCGCGCCGAAGATCGCCGCTATTTTGAGAATATCGTAGCCCTGCACCGCTTGCCCGGAGATGGCCAAGACCTTCACGGGCATGTGCCGGCTATGCACTCGAAGAATGGTTTCCAACCTGTCCTGAACCGGCAGGTGGACATCAAGAATGACGAGATCGGGAGACTGACGCTGAATGGTGTGGAGAGCCTGCCGTCCATCCGCGGCTTCGATGACCCGATACCCTTCCAGTTCGAGTACGGTTCGCAGCCACCGACACACTTTCTCATCGTCGTCTGCAACCAGAATCAGCGCCACCGGCTCCTCGCTTCCGCATCAGGCACAGTCTTCGGCAGGAATCCCCCCGCTCGGAAGCGTCCTCGCATACAGCGTCGCCACCTGCGACCGCCGCGTAACTCCTAACTTGGAATACATATTGGAGATATAGTTCTTGACCGTTTTATCGGAGAGCGACAGGGCTACGGCAATCTCCTTGTTCGTCCTGCCCTCTGCGACCAAGGGCAAGAGGCGTCGCTCTTGCGGCGACAAGTCGACCATGCACGCCGTCGACAGCCCATTGGCCATCTCCCGCACTTCCATCAAGACCAGTCCGATCAACTGCGGCCCAAGGACCACTCCACTACCGGCCGCCCGGCGCATCGCATTCCGCCACATCGCCACCGGCGTATCCTTCAACACATACCCCTGAGCGCCCGCAGCGATCGCCTCCCGGATGACAGCGGGGTCGTCGTACACGCTCAGAATGAGCACCCGCGTGTCCGGCCTGCCGGCGACCAGCCGACAGCAGGCCTGCACACCCGACCCGTCCGGCAAACTGATATCCAGCAGCACCAGGTCTGGATTCAGCCTTTCGATCAGCTCAAGACCCTCCGCAATCGACGCCGCCTCGCCGACAATACGGAACTCCGCCGTTCGATTCAGTTGTTCCCTCAAGCCAAGGCGGGCCATGCGGCTATCATCAATCAAAACAATGCGATACAAATGCTGTGCGTCCATCGCCGCTCCTAGCTCGCCAATCGCATGGCGATTTTTGCGAGCATAGTCTCGGCGGAGGGCGCACGCAGGAGTATAGGCAGAAGGTGGATTTACCTGTCAGTATTCGGCTGACAGGACGGAGACGGCTCGCTCAGAGCGGGTCGCGGAAGCGCCGCGGCTAGTCGATGAGCCGCGCTTCGATCGCGTAGCGGATCAATTCACCCGTGCTCTCACAGGACAGTTTTTCGAGAATCCTCGCCCGGTAGGTACTGATGGTTTTCACGCTGAGGCGAAGTTCTTCGGCGATCGTCGACACCGATTTCCCCTGTCCCAGCAATCGCAGCACTTGCAGTTCGCGATCCGACAGTCTGGCATGCAAGGAATCGTCCACGCCGGTTTCGATCACGCTCGCCATTTGCTCGGCCAACGCCGCAGTAATGTACCGGCCTCCCTGCAAGACCCGCATGACGGCTGCCAGCAACTCGGAGGGCGCACTCTGCTTGGTCAAATACCCCGACGCTCCGGCTTTGATCGCTCGCATTGCAAACTCTTTTTCCGGATAGAGACTCAGCATGAGCACCGGGAGCCGAGGCTGCAGGAGTTTGGTTTCCTTCAACACCTCCAACCCGTGCTTGTCGGGAAGGGCAATGTCCAGAATCATGAGATCCCAGGGCTGACGCCGAACGGCCGCCAAGGCCTCCTCCCCGGAACGGACTTCGCAGATCTCGGAGGAGAGTTGCTCCTCCTCCAATAGTTCACGGACACCCCTTCGTACGATCGGATGATCGTCTGCGAGCAGACAGCGACACTTATTCATGCACCGGTTTCCTCCGTCGCGATGCCGAGGCTGATGGCACCCCCGCTGCAGCAGCCCCGTCAGCCGTGGTGCCGACAGGAATACACACCTGGACCGTGGTGCCGGAATCGACCCGGGAACTGATCTCCACATGACCGGCGAGAATCTCCACCCGTTCCCGTATGCCTCGCAGTCCGAACCTCCCCAAGGGGGAGAGACCCGCGACATCGAATCCCACGCCATCGTCGGTGACCGTCAATCGCCATTCCCGCCGACTCTGCTGAACCAGAATGGACACGGTCGTGGCCTGCGCATGGCGGATGACATTCGTCAGCAGTTCCTGGACGCTCCGATAGAACGCCGTCTCCAACGTGGGCTGACGCGCGCCACGGCGTGGTGCCTGCTCGAACACCAGTGCACAGCGCAGACGAGTCCTGGCGTGCACGTCTGCGATCAGAGCCTCTAGACCGGCCTTCAGTCCTAGTTCCTCCAAGACCGGAGGGCGGAGGGCTCGGACAATACGACGCAGACGCGTAAATAACTGGTCCGTCGTGTCTAACGCACGAGCGAGACGTTCCTGCCCGCGTACTCCCACGCCCGCAGATCGTCCCGCGACGCTTCGCTTCACCGACGTCAAATCGAACTTCAACGAGGTCAGCAATTGGCCGACTTCGTCGTGGAGTTCGCGCGACAGCCGGCGACGTTCGTTGGACTCCACCGTGTGCAGTTCCTGCGACATGGCCTGAAATCGTCGATAGGCTTCCTCCAGGGACGCATAGGCTCGCCGAGGTCCCGTGACGTCGATCATAGCCCCGATCATTCGTACGGCCACCCCGGCCTCGTCCCGTACGATATGGGCGCGATCCAGAAAGTACCCATAGGTGCCGTCGGCCAGTTGAAAGCGGTATTCGGCGGAGAGGGTGCTGATCTCTGTGTGAATGGCGTGGCCGACCAGGTCGAGCACCCGCTCCCTGTCTTCCGGGTGCAAGCGGCCGCTCCATGCGTCGATGTTCGGTTCCTTGTGAGGATCGTACCCGAATTTCTCGCAGGCATTGGGACTCCACCAATGATCGCCCGTCAGCAGGTCCCAATCCCACAAGATGTCGTTGGTGGCCTGCGCCACGAGGCGAAACCGCTCCTCACTGGACCGGAGTAGGGCCTCGGTCTGCTGTCGTTCGGTAATATCACGACCCACCCCGGTAATCCCGACGACCCGACCCTGCAAGTCCGCGAAGGGCGCTCCGTTCCAATGGTAGCGAAGGGGACGCCCGTCTTTTGTCAGGAGGTGGCCTTCCAATTCCGCATATCCTGTTTCAAGCGCCCGCCGGATAGCCGCACTGGTCTGCTCAACTTCTGTGGCGGGCACCATCTCGAGGGCGGGCTTGCCCAACAGCTCGTCGCACGTATAGCCGGTGACCGTTTCCAATCGAAGATTCCACTTGCTCAGACGCCCGTCCAAATCCAATACAAAGATAACATCGGGCACCGTTTCCATGATGGTCTGCAAATTGGCCAATGCTTCCGCCCGTTCACGCTCCACCTGTTTGCGCTCAGTGATATCGGTAATGGTTCCGACCATGCGCAACGGACGTCCCTGCTCATCCCGGGCCACGACTTTGCCGCGATCAAGATACCATCGGTATTCGCCGGACTTGTGGCGTAAGCGCAGTTCGAGTTCCTTCAGGGGCGTACGACCATCCAGATGCGCTTGCAGAATCTCCGTCATGCGATGAACATCGTCCGGATGCAGAATCGAATGGAAGAACGCTGTCGATCCGGTGACCTCCTCCGGCAGATATCCCAGAAGCCTGATCCACTGAGGACTGAAATAGACGACATTCGTCGGAATGTTCCAGTCCCACATCCCTTCATTGATCGCTTCGATGGTAATGTGGAACCGTTCCTCACTCGCCCGCAAGGCCGTTTCGGCCAGCTTGCGTTCGGTGAGATCGGTATGCGACCCGAGAAGCCGGACTTTCCTCCCGTCCGATTCTTCGACAAAGGAGGCCCGTGCACAGATCCAACAGTAGGAACCGTCCTTCCGGCGCATGCGAAACTCTTGCTCATAGGGGCCGATTGGATCGTTGAGATAGTTCTGCACATAGGCCAGGGCTCGGTCGTGGTCGTCGGAGTGCAGCCGCGATTCCCATTCCTCAAACCGGCCGTCGATTTCCTGGCTTGAGTACCCGAGCTGCTGCGCCCATTCGTCCGAAAAAAACACTTCATCGGTTTCCGTATTCCAATCCCAGAGTCCCGTGCTGGACGCCCGAAGCGCTTGCCAGAGTTTCTCCTGCGTATGCGCCAGGGCCTGTTCCGCCTGTTTCCGCTCGGTGATATCCCGCACGAATGCGCAATGACATTCCACCTGGTTATAACGGATAAACATCACATTGACTTCGATCGGAATGAGCCGGCCGTCTTTGGCCCGATGATGCCCCTCAAAGAAATCCCTGCCCCGTCGCTGCACATCGTTCCAAAAGGCCGGCCACCTGTCGGCCTGGAATTCCGGATTGATGTCATGCACTGTCATGCGGCGAAACTCGTCTTTCGTGTAACCCAGCATGTCGCAGGCGGCATCGTTCGCATCCAGCAGCTCCGCACCGGCCCCTACCCAGTAAATCGCCTCTGTGGCGTGATCGATCGTGTATTTGGCGAGGTACAACGCCTCTTTGGTTCGTTTGCGCTCGGTGATGTCCTGCACCATCGCCAGCGTATGGCGTGCGCGACCAGTGGCATCCCGTATGACCGAGAGTCCCACTTGCGCCCACACGATCTCTCCGTCTTTTCTGATATAGCGTTTCTCGAAGACGTCGCCGTCGGCCGTCCCTTCCACCAGTTTCTTGATCCGTTCAAGATTCTGGCCCAGGTCGTCGGGGTGCGTGAGCGATTGAAACGTACGGGTCAACAGCTCCGCCTCCGAGTACCCGAGGATCGCACAGAGCCGCTGATTGACTTCCTCGATACGGCCGTTCAGGTCGGCGATCGACATCCCGACCGTCGCATTCCGATACGCAGCGCGGAACCGCTCCTCACTCTTCCTGAGCTGCTGTTCGGCGAGATGGCGTCCTAACTCACTACCGGCGCAACCGGCAGCCATGCGCAGCAGCGACTCTGTCCTCCTGCCGTCCTTCAACGGTGCCCTGGCAAGCAGGGCAATCCAGCCGATGGGCTCACCGGTCGGCGAAGGAAGCGTCAGGGCCATGTATGACTCAATGGAAAGATGTCGAAGCAGGTCATCCTGCGGAAACGAAGCTTGCACGGCGCCCGGATAGTGACAGAAGCCTTCGTTCAAGACGTGCTCGCAGGGCGTCCCGGTGAGATCATATTCCAAGGTGTCCAGCGGACCATCCGGCCCATATCCGGCGATGGTGATCGCGCGCTGCCCCGACAGGGGTCGAATACAGAACGCGTATGCCCCGCCGATCGAGTGCGCCAGCGTGTCGACAAGCTCCCGCAGAAAGTCCAGCCCGGTAGATCGACTGCTCCCGGCCATGAGGCGGACCATCTCTTCGTCCTGTACGCACCGCTCCTCCACGGCCGGTTGCTCGCACCGCAGCATCCGAAGTTCCAGCAGCGCGGCCGCCTGTCGAGCCAATCGTTTAAGGGCCAGACACTCCTTCTCCTCCCGCCTTCGCGGCACAGGATCCATCACGGCGATCGTCCCGACCGCATAGCCATCCGTCGTGACGACCGGCACCCCGCAATAAAATCTGACGTATGGGTCGGACGCGACCAATACGTGGGACGAGAACCGCGGATCGTCCTGCGCATCCTCCACCACCAACGGTTCCCCGCGTTCAATGATATGGGAACAGAGTCCGGACGAGCGGGCGGTCTGGGTAACTTCCAGCCCAACGGCAGCTTTGAACCACTGACGATCCCGGTCGATGAAGGTGATGACGGCGATCGGAGCACGACACACCGCCGCAGCCAGATGCGCCAAGTCATCGAAGGCGATGTCGGGGAGCGTGTCCAGAATCCGGTAGCGCGACAACGCGGCTATGCGGGCAATTTCGTCGGAAGGCGGGGCGGGCGTCGCCATACGTACAGTCCCACGCGCGAACAATCGAGGGCTTTGGGTGTACCGATTTCGCCCAGAGTCTTACCACAAATGCCCCGCATCGAATAGGGCCATCTGGAACGGGGGCGACGCCTGCCGCTTCCCTCCGTTGGCCTACTTGCGGGCGACGCTATGACCAGGCAGGGAGTGACGTTCCATCGGCCGCGCGCCAATGGGGCACCCAAACGAGAGCCACGAGCTTGATCGAGATGTTCGATTTGCTAGGTTTCAACGACAGGGTTTCCAATTTTTCCGTGAGCGGATCGGTCGCCGCAGCCAGGGCATCGGCTTCCGCTTTAAACTCGGCCTCGAGCGCCGCCAACTGTTGCTGCAACGCCGCCACGTTGTCTTCCGCCTGACTCACGTCTTTCGACTCTTTCATCGCCCTGCCGGCGCCGCGGATCGCCGTCGTCGCCTTACCGATATTGCCGGCGCTGATTGCTTTCCGCCCGAGAAACGCCCCCAGGATAGTGGCGCCGACCGAGATGGCCGCCTGGATCTGACTGCTGCGGGACTCGGCCTGCTGCCGTTCCACCATTTGTTCTGCGCGCCGGATACGATCCTGCAATGCGACGATCTTGGGTGAATACTTCTTTCGCAATACCTCACTCTGTTGATCGCGCTGCTCCCGTCCCGCCTGTTGCAGCCGCACACGAAAGTCACGCTCCGGCTCCCCGGGCATCGAAAGCGCCTTCGTGCTCGGACTACGGAATAGTTCAACTTTTTGCGTCCGGAATAACCAGCCTGACAAGTCGTTCTTCCAACCGTCAAACTGCTTGGCCTTGCCGGCGGCAGCCGGCAGCGTGGCGAACTGAGCCCCGCCTGCAGGATCGCGCTCCAGATCCGCTACGGCCAAATCGACGATCGTCGCATGATCCCATTCCACCGGCACGGCTCCCTCGGTCAGCGGAGTCAGTAGGGTGAGGGGGTCGGTCACATCGACCGCAGCCTTGTTGTCCACCACCCGTACCTGTGCCACCCCCAAGACCATCGGTTGATAGACGAGTGCGTGCCCCTCCGGTTGGCGTCCCCGTAGCGGGACAAAGTATTGCAGCACCTCCGGCGGCAACATGGGGCGTTGCGCATGGGGCGTCCCATGTGCAGGCGTCGATGCCACTGGTGTGCCTGTCGACTGGCCCGCTTCGGCTGGTCTCTCCCGCTTAATGGGATCCATCAATTGTTTGATTTGTGTCCGCGTGAGCGGCCCGCGCAGATAGGACAGCGTCCATCGGGTCTGGAAAACTTCCGGCGCATCTTCATGCACATTATTCAGCAGGAACACTCGGTTCCCAAGCCCCGCAAGAATTTGCTCCATCTGTCGGCGATCGAATTTCTTGCCGCTGCTGGCCGCCGCGCCCTCCAACCCTTCCATCACGCGCGCCTTGTCGCGCTCCGTCTGCAACCGACCGATGAACCAGGTACCGGTATTGGCCAGGCCTTTGTA
>OBID01000552.1_pt1 | contig 15258 bp, 11 predicted proteins | sample 1519781 | NCBI WGS metagenome assembly OBID01 (sample SAMEA3991478, study PRJEB22521) | metagenome | biome: anthropogenic terrestrial biome; feature: sewage plant; material: sludge | place: Sweden | collected 2012-09-26 | reverse complement strand
GGAGCAGGTACCAAATTGGGTTTAATCTATAAGGCAAACACACAAGATAAAATACCTTCTTTTGTTCCCTTGCCTCAAATACCCAGACCAAGTTCAATACAAAACAATATCGTTGCACTTGGTTACAATAAATTCAGCGAACCCATAGCAGGAATTTATCGCACGGATGCAACACAACCTTGGTTGTTTCGATTTAATACTCAAAAAATGAGCTGGGATACAGCTACTTCCCAAACCATCCCTTCATTGGGTGGACATTGCATAGCTACTGCATCCAATGGAACCATTTATGTAGGTACCCGATGGGCTTATATTTATAAATCTACAGATGACGGAAGAACCTTTACAGCAATCGACGATAGCAAATTAATAAAGGATGCATATCCTTGTTATTTACCAAGTTTCAACGGATCGGTCTACAATGGTGCTATCTTTTCTATTGCAATAGATCGCAATGGTAGAGTATATGCCGGTACCGAAACAGCTGGGGTTATTTATTCTGATGATGAAGGAATTAGCTGGCACCCTGCCGATTTAATGGCTTGTCAAGCAAACGATAATACACAAAAAGATACCAGCAGCAGTATGAAGGCATTATCAATTAGTGGAAATGTAGCAGCTTTGGGTTTTACCAAGGATCAACAATTGGTTTGGTCAGGAGTTGATATGTGGTCATTGGGCTGGAAAAACAAGATGGGTTTTGCCAATTTTAATTCGAAATCTGTTATGGAACTTAATGGATTGCCAGATTACTTAGTTCAAACGGGTCAGCAAATTTCAAAAATCGTTACTACAAATTCCGGACAAATGTTTTTTCATTCAGGAAATTCTAATGGAACCAATCAAAGTGATGTTGGTATTTATACATCCCGCGATGGCATCAATTGGAAATTGTTTAATGATGGCATCACCGGTCAAAACGATGGACGCTCTCAAGGTTCATTGGCAGTTGATGGAAATAAAGTATTCATGGCTACTCAAGACGGTTTGGTATGGATCTATGAAGACAGCCTTGGCATCAGTAATAACAATGAGATTTATAAAACGCTTTCCCTTTCTTTGTATCCGAATCCTGCTTCGGATATGCTGCACATAACATTGAAGTCCCAGAATTCAACTCCGGCAGACTTGTTTATTACAAATGCAATGGGTCAAATTGTGAAAAAAATTTCCATTCAAAACAAACTTGAATTTGATCTTGATATCAGTGACTTGCAAGTTGGTTGTTATTCAATCTCTTATATGGGTTCATACAAATTTGTAAAAATTTAAATTTGGAATCCAAGTTTTCAAAATTAAATGCTTGCCTACATTTTATCTAATTTTCTATGAAACTGCAAACTGAAATTGAAATAAGACCAGCAACTAGTTCAGACGTTTCTGCAATTGGTATTATTGGAAAAACAAGTTTTATAGAATCACATGGCCACAGCGCTTCCCTAAAAGATATTAACTGCTACATTGAAACTGTATACGATGAAAATACGGTACTGTCGGAGCTGAATGATCCATCCAATATGTACCATCTTTTGTTTTACCAATCAAAATTGGCCGGATATTCTAAAATCAAACTCAACACTGCATGCGATTGGGTTCAAATAAGAGCAATAGCCAAACTCGATCGCTTGTATCTTTTGCAATCGTATTACGGACAGAAACTGGGTTATCAACTCATGGATTATAATTTGCAATTAGCACGCAATGGTCAACAGAAGGGGATATGGCTCTTTACATGGATTGAAAATCACAGGGCCATTTCATTTTATAATAAATTCGGTTTTAAAATTGTCGGGAAAGCGGATTTTAGAATTTCAGAAAATCATGTGAATCCAAATCATATCATGTTCCTAAATTTAATTAATGCATGATTGATTTTTTATTACCATTGATTGTATAAAAAAGCAGAAAAGTTCTTTAAAGTTTTTCTAAAAGCCACGTCTCCAACTTTCTTAGGACCTTACTTTTGGAATGCTTTTTTCAACAACAATTGAATGTCTTCATCCGGCTCAATTTGATCCATTTGTTGCATGATCCAGGGAATGCGAAAAGAAACATAGGGTGAAACTGGTTTTACTTTGTAACGCTTCGGATTGGGAAGACAAGCAGCAATTTTAGCAGCCTCTTCCCGACTCAGGTATTTGGCATCTTTATTAAAATATTTTTTGGAAGCAGCTTGTATACCAAATACACCATCCCCCATTTCTGCAATATTCAGGTATGTTTCAATAATCCTTTTCTTACTCCATAAGGTTTCTATCATTAAGGTGAAATATACTTCCAATCCCTTTCGGATCCAGGAGCGGCCTTGCCATAAAAAAACATTTTTTGCAACTTGTTGGCTAATGGTTGAAGCACCACGCATCTTTTTTGGTTTTCGCTTATTGTATTCCAGTGCTTTTTCAATGCTTTCCAAATCAAATCCATAATGTTCAGCAAATAGCTGATCTTCTGCTCCCATAACCGCTAGTACAGCATTGCTTGAAATATTTTTAAGACAGACGTATTCCCTTTTTAATCCATGGCCACTTACCAGACTCCCAAACTGGGTGGCCGTAATCGGTGGAAAAAATAGCATCAAATAGAAGAAATATAAAAAATGGAGGGACACAAGGGTCAATACCCAAGTCAATATCTTGTAGTACCAGGCCCAGGACTTGTAAGCATGGTAGAACCGAAGCAATTGATACTTAACAGAATAGAGTATTTTCTTCGGAATCGTTTTCATAAATATTCTCTGCTCAAATTTATATACATTTGGCAGAAAATCAATTGTATGATTTGGCTATTACGTGTAATTGCCTTTTTTGGTGCTTGTTTCTTTTTATTGCCTTTTTTCAGAGTGGAAGATCCGTTCCGCTCGATTGCCTTGCGTTTCTTTTCAATTCCAGGCAAAGCCAAAATTTATAATCACAGCTGTGAAGGAGATCGTGTGTATTTATATGAATACAGTTTTAATAGCGATAGCTTCCAACAGCGATACGATGGATATAATGAAATACTGGATTATAAAATTCCGGAAAACATTCGTTGCAAAGGAACTGTATTTCCACAAGTTGATATCGACATTCGCTACTTCCCTTATTTCAGATTCTGGAGCGAACCCATGGATGCTGAACGTCCCTCCTTTATTTTGTTTCTAATGGTAAATGTGGTTAAACTATGTTCAATCCTATTGTTGATTCTTACTTTTATAAGAAAACGGAATTGACAATTCTACAATTCTGAAATTCTGCAATTCTACAATGCTGTAATGCTACAATGTAAATGCTCTATAAAATTCAGCGTATTTATAATTATTTATAATTTTATTTTTTTATACAATTGTATAATTTTTACTTTAGCCTTTAGCCTTTAGCCTTCTTCCTTATTGAACCATTGCAGGATTGAACCATTCTAATTCCTCCTGTTCATCGGGTGAAATTGCAATACCGTTTCACGTAAGTAATTTAAATCTAAATGCGTATAAATTTCTGTGGTCGTAATACTTTCATGTCCTAACATTTCCTGAACAGCTCTTAAATTGGCTCCACCTTCAACCAAATGGGTTGCAAACGAATGTCTAAACGTATGTGGACTTACATGTTTTTTTATTCCGGCTTTTGCAACATTTTCTTTGACCATTTGAAATACCAGCGTGCGGGATAATTTTTTTCCAAACCGATTTAAAAATAAATAATCTTCATAACCTTTTACAACCGGCAAGGTGTTTCGATAGGATATTTTATATAATTTAATTTGATTTAATGCTTTTTGACCAATCGGAATCAATCGCTCTTTATTGCCTTTTCCAATCACTTTAATCATGGTCTCTTCTTCAAAAATATTGGAACACAAGAGTTCGACCAGTTCACTGACACGAAGGCCACACGAATACAAAGTTTCTAAAATGGCCTTGTCCCGATGTCCAAAATCCTTACTTAAATCTACTGCGGCAAAAATTGCTTCAATTTCTTCAATATGCAAGACATCAGGAAGGTTTCGTTTAAGTTTAGGCCCTTCAATCAGTTCAGTTGGATTTATTTGTATGAGCTCTTCAATCAATAAATATTTATAAAACGCTTTGATGCCTGAAAGGATTCGGGCCTGCGATCGTTCTTCTAAACCAAATTGTTGTAACCAGGATAAAAAATCTTCGACATCATCCATCTGAATCACTTCTGGACTTAACTGAGGGGTCTTTGACTCTGCATAATGTTGTAATTTATCTAAATCACGCAGGTATGCATCTACGGAATGAATGGCCATAGAACGCTCTAATTTCAAATAATTTACAAATCCTTCCCGTGCAGAATGCCAATCCATACGGTAAAAGTAAAGGGAATATCAATTAAAGCGTTAAGTCGTTTGTGTGAACATTTATAATTAGTTCTATTATTGTTGTAAATCCCAAACTTGGGGTTTAAACCCCAAGTTTGGGATTTGCAAATGCTCGTTTAGATTTTTACATAAATGGCTTTAATTTATATAGCGCTATTTTCTTATGATTTAGTAAAATTCATCAAATCGAAAGTCTCTTTCCTTTCAAATCGCTTATTTTTGGCTTTTTAATTTGTATGGATTTAAACCGAACAGCAGCTCAACAAATGGACGAACAGGATCCATTGAAGCATTTTAGGACTCAATTCCTGTTACCAAAAACCAAAACTGAAAAAGAGGCCATTTACTTTTGTGGAAATTCATTAGGGCTTCAACCGGTTAAAACCAAAGCTTATGTCGAACAAGAACTAACAGATTGGGCAAATTTTGGTGTCCACGGTCATCATCAGGCAAAACATGCCTGGTTGCCTTACCACGAATTTCTTACTGATTCTATGGCCCGTATTATAGGTGCAAAGCCAATTGAAACGGTGGTGATGAATACACTTACCGTCAATTTGCATTTAATGTTGGTTAGCTTTTACCGACCGGAAGGAAAACGAACTAAAATATTGATTGAACACAGTTGCTTTCCTTCAGATCGCTATGCTGTAGAATCTCAAATTCGATTTCATGGCTATGATCCAGCCACTCAGTTGATAATTCTCCAACCAGAACCAGGGGAAGCCTATGTTTCAAGAGAAACCATTGAAAACGTTTTCAAAAATCAAGGCGATGAAATTGCATTGGCTTTAATTGGTTCTGTAAATTACTACAGCGGACAAGCATATCCTATAAAATTTATAACCGAATTGGCGCATCAAAGCGGTTGTATGGTTGGATTTGATCTGGCACATGGCGCCGGTAACCTTCTTCTTAAATTGCATGACGATGTTCCTGATTTTGCAATCTGGTGTGGTTACAAATATTTGAATGGGGGTCCAGGGAGTCTTGCCGGGTGTTTTGTCCATGAGCGACATGCTTACAGTTATGACATGCCGCGTTTTACCGGCTGGTGGGGACACAACAAAAAATCACGATTTAAAATGAGTCCGCATTTTGAAATCATGTCCGGTGCAGAAGGTTGGCAGTTGAGCAATCCTCCCATTTTACCTATGGCATGTTTGCGTGCATCCTTTGAATTATTTGATGATGCCGGTATGGATAATTTGCGATTGAAATCCATGCAATTGGGAAATGTCTTGTTTAATTTAATGGATGAAATGGATCACCCCAAACTGAACATAATTACACCCCGTTCAGAAGCAGAAAGAGGATGCCAAATTTCCATTCAATTGAAAGATGCCGATAAAACGATTTTTAATAAACTTACAGAAGCTGGTGTCATAGCAGATTGGCGCGAACCAGATGTAATTCGTCTTGCACCGGTTCCACTTTACAATAGGTTTACAGACATTTTTGATTTCATTCAAATTTTAAAGCAAGCGCTAAATGATTGATCAAAATAAAACCATTCAAATTGCAGGTTGTGGTCTGGTGGGAAGTTTACTTGCCTTGCGTTTATTGCAACGAGGATTTGATGTTACCGTGTACGAATCCCGACCGGATATGCGCAAAGCAACAATCAGTGCCGGACGATCGATCAATCTGGCACTTTCTCATCGGGGAATCCAAACATTAAAACTGGCAGGACTCGAAACGGAATTATTGGCAAACGCTATAAAAATGGAAGGCCGTTTAATACACGACCTGGAAGGTCAATTGGTATATCAGGCATATAGTTCAAGACCTGGTGAATATATAAATTCCATTTCAAGACGCACCCTCAATGTGATCTTGATGGATGCCATTGAAAAAATAAAACCGAATGCGATTCAGTTTAATACCCAATTAAAAAAAATTAATACTCAAACAAATAAAGCTTTTTTTGAAAATGAATCTAAAATTTCAGAAGAACGATTATTTGATTTAATAATTGGGACCGATGGAGCTGCATCGGCATGCAGGCAATATTTTATGGAACAATCTGCCCGTTTGCATTTTAATTATTCACAAGTATTTCAAAATTATGGATACAAGGAATTAACGATTCCTCCAGGAGCAAATGGCGAATTTTTATTAGAAAAAAATGTGTTACACATTTGGCCACGAGGCCATTTTATGATGATTGCACTTCCAAATCCCGATGCAACATTCACTGCAACCTTGTTCTTGCCTTATCACGGATCTGAAAGCTTTGAAGTTTTAAATAATGAAAATCAGTTAGTAAACTTTTTTGAAACCTATTTTAAAGATGCCATTTCATTAATTCCCCAATTAACGAGTGAGTTTTTCCACAATCCTACCGGACATCTTTATACAGTAAAATGTTCACCATGGCATGATGAAGATAAAATTCTTTTAATGGGAGATGCGGCTCATGCCATTATTCCTTTTTATGGCCAGGGAATGAATTGTGGTTTCGAAGATGTCTTCGTATTTGATAAACTGCTTGATGAGAAAATGGATTGGCAATCAATTTGTAAAACATTTTCAGAAATTAGAAAACCAAATTCGGATGCAATAGCCGATTTGGCGGAAGATAATTTTATAGAAATGCGAGATAAAGTTGCAGATCCTGTTTTTCAAAGAAAACGCAAACTGGAGATGCAATTGGAAAAACAATTTCCAGAATATTATTCTAAATATGCGATGGTTACCTTTAGGCCGGATATATCCTATCGCGATGCTATGAATAAAGGCCGAAAGCAAGATGAACTGCTCATGAATATTTGTACATCTGAAAAAAGTGAATGGACAGAATTCGAATTATTGGAAATTTATAAACAGCTTGTAAATTTAAGTCTGTAGAGAGGAAGTCTATAGAGAGGAAGTCTGGAGAAATTCCAAACTATCAACCATCGCCAAAAGGATTTCACGCAAAGTCGCAAATACACAACGAAATGCGCTTCAATTATCAACTAACAACTAACAACTAACAACTGACACCTATCAACCATCAACTAACAACTGACACCTGTCAACTAACAACTGACACCTATCAACTATCCCCTATCAACTATCCCCTATCAACTATTCACCTGTCATCCATACAACTCAAACCGTATGTGTTCTCGTGGGACTTTAAATTCAGAAAATAAATTTAACACAGCTTCATCAATCATGGCACTCCAGCCACAAATAAGAAAAGTACTTTTTGTTGAATCTATAGTATTGTTTTGAAGCAAGGTTTTATAAACTGGGTGTACATATCCGGAATGGATAAAAACAGATGGTGAAATAAATTCAACCAATTTGGATTCACGTGATAGGCAAATATGGGTACTGAAATTTAAAACATCCTGTGGCCATTGCAATAATTCAGATTTATAAATGATATCCTCCAGGGTTCTGGTTCCATAAATTAGCTGGATGGAATCAAATGTGATTTTTTGTTCTATGATTTTTTGAATCATGGCTCTAAAAGGGGCAAGTCCGGTGCCCGTACAAATTAGAATTAAATTTTGAGAAGTTTGATCGGGAAAGATAAACGTACCTTCCGGACCTTTGCATTTAAATTGATCTCCAATAGAAATGTTTTTAAAAAAGTATTCAGATGCCGGTCCCCCTTCCTTATAGGAAATGCAAAATTCAATTTCGTGATTTCCTGGATTCCAGTTTGCAATGCTGTAACTACGCCAGCGTTGTGCTCTTTTTTCTCCAATGGGAAGATCACAGGTTAAAAATTGACCGGCCTCATATTCAAATAAGCTATCAGATTCTATACGAAAGATGAATCGACGGGTAAATTCCGTTTCATGGATAATTTTATCTAATTGCAGAGGATACCAGATAGCCGAGGGCATTGTTTAGGTTTCAGAATATATAACAGGAAAGCAGCCTAAAGGATTAATTCAGCATAGGGAATTACCTTTTCGTAGCCTTTAGCTTTAAAATAAGATTCAAGTGCTTCTTTGCCGTTGCTTGCTGTAGCCAGTACAATATCTCCACCCCAGGCACCCAATGATTTAATTTCGCCTTGAAAATCCGGAAAATTTTGGTCTTTTATGCGTTGGATGCCCGTATAATTCGAAATCAAAGACTCATGTTGTGCAATCCAGTTTTCAAATTGTGTTAATGAGTGTATGTCAAGTAATTTATTCGTAAGATCACTGGCTTCCTGGATAATTTTTTTATCAGGTTTTTGCTGTTTAGCCTTTTCTACAGCTTCTTTACTGCTTGTTTTTTGATTAAGGGGTATAAAAAACAATTTGTCTTGAAAACTTGGTTTGAAATCAATTTCTTCCAAATCAATGGAGCCATCTCCTAAGGTATAAAGTATGGGTCCTTCTGCACCGGCGCAGGCAACATCATAGCCGGAGCCCTGTTCAACGTCAAAATATAAATGGTATGGATTGACATCAGCCCACGAAGCCATATTAAAAATTAAAGTCGAACTGGATCCAAGTCCCCAGGAGTTAGGAAACTCGAGGTAGTGATCTACTTTATATTTTTTCCAATGAGATAAAAATTCTGAATTGTTTTGACAACAGGCCTTTAATAATTTTCTAAGAAATTTTCCGGTTTCAGGGTGACTGGATTCCGTCACATCAAATCCCATGAGGTCAATTTCTGCAGAAAACCACTTTTTGCCATCTGGTCCGTAAGAATTCCAAATAATTTCGGAACCGTTCAATTCCTGTACCTTCATTTTCTGGCCCAAACGGGTAGGCAAAGCTAAAGCGGTAGCACCAAAAAGTACAAGGTACTCTGAACTTAATAACACTTTGCCCCGGGCGTAAAATTCAGCTTTAATAAATATTGGATTTTCGAAATCCTGGCGAAGATAGGAATTTGTTTATATATATGTATTTTTAATATGATTTTGCGGTGCCAAGTACTTAGAAGTATTAAAATTATCCTAAAATAAGGCTAAAATGGCCCGTCAGCTATGGCTACAAGGCTTGGAGTGCGTTAGTTTATTTTACTTTGCATTTTAAATTGGAATACAAAATACTGCCATGAGACAAATAACCTGTTTGCTGTTACTATTTGGTTCAACGTGGCTTTTTAGCCAAAAAGACAGTGTTGAAATTCGCTGCAAGGTCCAAGGCCTTAAAAGCGGAACGGTCAAATTAATAAGTGTGTTTGGCGACCAGAATTTATTTGTGGATTCTACCTTTTCAAACGAACAAGGGGAATTTGAATGGATTCGTAAAAAACCCTACCATCCAGGTTATTATTATTTGATTTTACCGGATTACACAAACTTTCATATGATTTTGGATGCCGATCAACATTTTTCAATGGTTACTACCAAGGAAGATCTAATTGGCAACATGCGGGTTAAGGATTGTATTGATAACCAGCTGCTGTACGAGTCACTCAAACTTCAATTAAAACATGAAATAGCCATGGATTCTCTGAATACCATGAAAAATAATGCTCCAAATGACAATTTGACCTTAGATAAATTTGATTTGGGTATTAAAAAAATTATTGATGAGAAGAAACAACAAATGGAGGGGTTCATAAAAAAATATCCTGATGTTTTTTTTGTAAAATTTAAACGGGCAGGACAAAACCCTGATTTGATGAATCTTCGTAATGCTAAGGGAGAAGTCGATCGCGACCGACAACTGGAAATGTATCGGCTTGCCTTTTGGGATAATGTTGATTTAAGTGATACGCGTCTTTTGTACACTCCGGTATTGGTCAATAAGTTGAAGAAATTTATATTGGAGTTAACACCACAACATCCGGATTCTATCATTCGACAAGCTGATTATATTATTAAGAAATCTTTGGTGAATAAAGAAATATTTCAGTTTGTCAGCAACTGGATTGCGTTAAACTATGAACCAACCAAGACGAAGGTAATGGACGGGGAAGCCGTTTTTGTATTTATTTTGGATAAATACTTTACAAAGGAAAATGCATTTTGGATGGATGAAAAAGAATTAGCTGCAATAAAGAAAAAAGTATATGAAATGCAATCCAGTTGTTTGGGTTGTCAGGGACAAGATATTATTTCAACAGATTTAAACGGAGCAACACGTTCCATTTATGAGCTGAAAGAAGATTTTGTGATAGTGTATATGTATGATCCGGACTGCGACCATTGTCAGAAAGAAACGCCCCAGCTGATTCAGTTTTATAAAGAATGGAAAGCTAAAGGAGTCGAAGTATTTGCGGTTGTATTAAATTCAACAGATCAAAAATGGCGCGACTTTGTAAAAAAATATCAAACGGATCTTTGGATCAATGTTCACGATCCAACCAATCGAAGCATATATGCTAAATATTTTGTTGATATCACTCCTGAAATTTATGTTTTGAATAAAGAGCGTAAAATCATTGGTAAAAATTTAAAACCAGATCAAATTAAATTAATTATTGAGAAAGATCTGGCCAGCAGATCAAAATGAGGGATCCCGTTCAAAAACAATGGGTTGAAACCCATTGTTTATAAACGGGGCATATTGCATTGATATTCAAAATGATACTCCCACACTAGTTTGATAAAATTTGCCCATTCCAAATCTGGGGTTGAAACCCCAGATTTGGAATGGATACTTGTAGCTTTCTAATTTATCTAAGATTAATATGATAGAACCAAAAGAGCTTCTGGGTTTAATAAAAAAACCGGTCAACAAAGTCAACCGGTTCCGTTCACAATATGAAGAGGTTCTCAGAGCCAATATATGAGAACCATTAAAATAGGTAAGTATATTTTAGAAAAGACATTTCTTATTCATATCAAAAGAGATCCCAATTTATCAATCTAAGCAAGGAATAATTTTTTTAATCCAAGCAAACCTTCTAAAATAGCTCGTATTATTATTTCAAACTTTATTAAATTTCATAACATAGATTTATAAATGAAATCCCGATAGATCCATAAGGAAATACCGGGATTTTCTCGTCACAAATTTCAATATTACAGCCCTAGCGTTCCAGGCTGCCACTAATTTTTAGTTTTTAGAGCAATGGTTGCTCGATAAAGAAGTTTAGATTTTTCATATATGTTTAAAATGTAAGTACCAGATTGAAAGCGATCATTCAGTTGAAGGATGCTTTGTTGACCGATCCACTTTTGTGATAACAAAACACGACCATTTAAATCACACAATTGAATATCCTTTTCCGGAGACAGCATGTCAGTTTCCAAGATCAGATAGTCTGTCCCCGGATTCGGATAAATGTTCACATTTAGTATTGAAGGATCGGCAACTTTAATTGAAACAATAATAAAGTCCCTGTTTATTGTATGTATTGTTGTATTCGTTTGAATCGGTGCATTAAAATCAAAATAAATTGAAGCCGTATTGGATAATTTGGTTTCTAAAGGCGCTTTGGAATTGGGTCGAATGGAATACTGAACAAATCCTTGTGAATTGGCATCATCAATCGATTGGTAAGGGAGATAAATCGGGTCAAAGCGGAAGCTTAATACCCGATTTATCAAACTAAAACTAAAAGGGTGCGATGCATTCAGGATCTTAAGCGTACTTAGATCCATCCATTCACTTAAGGTATCAACAATAACTACTTTAAATGCAGTGTCGTTTCCAGTATTTTGGAAACGGATTTTATATTCTAAGGTTCGTTGGGATTCAATATAATGATCTGATTGATATCCCAAAGGACTTGCCGTTTTATCATTGGGATCAAATGAAGATCTGGAAGCTTGACAATCAATTGCAATGTTGGGATCTTCTTCATCTTCCGGAAACATTAAATAATAACCGGTACTGATTCCTCCGGAACCATTTTTACCACAGGCTTCCAAGGCTATAGAAGGATAAGATAAGCCAGGATGATTTTTAACCTGATCTGTAATCAGTCGATAGGTTTTTCCATTTGCTGGGTATTCAATATCAAAAAAACTGGCCTTATTTAATTTGATATCCTTCTTTAAACCAGGCATGATATCGTCTTCCACAATCCAATATTGAACCGGATCAGGCATATCCTGTGTGCCAATATTTTGAATACGGAATTTATTTTTTCCATTTTCACATTTGGCATCTAATTTTATACTGGCACCGGACCAGTTTGCCGGAATAATGCAATCTTTATGAGGCAGTATTTCTGCACTGACACAATGCGTTTGACCAATACTTGTAGAATCACAGTCTATGTTTACGGTAATCGTAAAATTTCCATGTTTAAAAATATCAAGCTTTCCTATTAGAAATTCTGCATAGGGCGCTTGAAAATTTGAAATCGGAATGCTGGCACCCTTCAAACTCATAAAGGGATCTAATTTAATAAGTACCTTAACAGAATCCGCTGCCAGGGTGCCGATGTTCTCATAATGTATATAATACGAGTAGTCCACACATCTGCGGACAATAGGGGTGTTTATTTCAACAGATAATTCCGGACAATCAACCACGGATTGCATGCCATAACTCAAACCGATAATTTTTGTAGTTGAATCAATCAACACCATTTGATAATTTGTACAAGAAGTCCAAAGAGAAGTAACCGGAAGTATTTTGTAATAATGCAATCCAAATTCTTGTTTCGTATAAAACAAGTTTTGTGGATTCTTATACGTGTTGATTTGATTATTAAAACTATCTAAAATGGTATATTGCGTAAATAAGTCTTCCTGAAATTCGTAGTTACAGTTTTTATTAATATCAATATAGGCATTAAAAAAACTTGGAACATTCAACAATGCATCACAGGAATTATAAAGTTTGACAATTTGTGGAATTAAGTTTGGATCTTTTATCTCCGTTGGAAGCGGGGATTGTACAAATTCATAGCAATGGGAGAAATTTGGATTGGATTTCCAAAGTATCCGAAATACCAATTGTCCATCTGGTATATTGAATCCATTTATAAATAATACATCCCAACTTACAGAAATCGTTTTTGAAATGGAATTGTAAGTAATATTCACACCCGGCTGAAAATTCATTAATTGAATTTGATCTACACCTGCAAAATCACCTTGATTGTTAATTTCTTTAAGAGAAAAATGCATCGTTCCCACTCGTTGAAAATGGGTAGCTCGTAACTCGATGATATTGGTATCTAAATTCCAACCCTTATCTATTAAATAAAGACTTACGGTGTTTTGTGCAATTAAAGCATTTTGAAATCCGAAAATCCCAAAAATTAAAACGCTTGTACTTAGTATAATTCTGATATATCTATTCATGGCTTTGGCCATTATTTCAATACAAAAGTATCTGAATCAATTGCCCTTAAAAAATAAAAATATTGTAATTTGTAGCCTAATTAACAAAAATAAAAAACTATAATACATTGATATACAATATTATAAGATATTAATTTGTATAAAAAAAATGAAGAATCCTCAATTTTTAGAGCTTTATCTTAACTTAAATCTGAAGCAAAAAGCAGGATTTAGAAGGTATTTGGCTTCACCTTATTATAATACCAACAAAAAACTAAGCCTAAGTTTTGATTATTTAGACCACTTGACAGATTTAAAAATTGAATTGCTAAAACCAGCCTTATTCGACAAATTGTATCCTGGTGAAGCCTATTCTGATGTCAAATTGCGTTTATTGTTTTCTGAACTATTAAAACAGTTAAAAAATTTCCTTTTTATTGAGGAAAAACAACAAAATGAATATGAAAAAGAACTTTTCTACATTCGATTTCTGAGGAAGACCAAACAAATCAAACTTTTTGAAAATCAAACAGAAAGCTTTCGGAATGAATTAAAAGGAACTAAGACCTGGAATCCTGATATTTATGAGATCCGGCATCAGCTGGATATGGAATTATTGCATTATGAATCGTTTAAAAATCGTTTTAGTTATTTTGATTTTAAGGAAAGTTCAGAAATCCTGGAAATTGATTCCTTAATAAAACGACTGCGCATCTATTTGGAACAACTTTCACATGAGGCCATTGGCGCCAGTAGTTTTGAATATCCATTAATTGATGCCTGGGTTGAATTAGCCGAAAAAAACGCTTGGGATCAAAAGCCGGAATTGGGTATTTACATGATGGCTTTGAAAATGTACCGTTATCCAACAGAAGAGCAGTATTTCAGAGACTATCTCAGTTTAATTAGCCGATATGAAAAGGACTTTGATTTTGAACGAGGCCGTGAAATTTATTTAACTGCTTTAAATTATAGCATTCGGAAAATCAATCAAAACGATCCTCGTTTTTTTGGACAAACGCTTCAACTATTTCAACATTGCGTTAAATTTGGTTGGCTGCTGGATTATGGAGTCATGAGTTCGCTTACATATAAAAACATTATTTCTTTGTGCATTCGGATGAATGATTTGGATTTAGCCATCAAACTTCTGGAGGATTATAAAAATTTGGTTAATCCTAAAGAACGAAATCCGATATACAGTTTTAATCTTGCTAAGATTTATAAAGAGCAAAAAGAATATGCCAAAGCATTGTATTTATTAAACACCAGTGTATTTCGTGATCCATTGATCGAATTAAATGCTCGTGTGGAAATGATTAAAATTTATTATGAAATAAAGGAAGATGAATTAATGCATAATCAGATTAAGGCGACCGCTAATCTTATGAAGCGTTCAAAAAAATTGGGCTATCACAGAGAGTATTACAATAATTTTTTAAATACGGCCAATAGATTGTTTTCCACAAAACAAATTCAGAAGATTGAAAAGGAAAAATGGCTAGAGGACATTCGAATGGACAACCGGCTCATTGAAAAAAGCTGGTTGTATTTAATGGTAGATCGTTTGAAGACGAACTAAGTCTATAGAAAGTCTTTAAGGAAATTTTGCAATGGTACAAATCTGCAATGGTACAATGGTATTTAGTCTATAGAAAAGAAGTCTTTAGAGAAATTCTGCGATGGTTCAACTCCGCAATGGTGCAATTTTAACAAATAAAACTAACTAAATAACCAGTTACCGACGGCGTCCCGCCGAGGTCAGAGGGGATTTGCTTTGACATACATAAAGGGGGCTTGTCTTT
>OBID01000551.1_pt1 | contig 15275 bp, 8 predicted proteins | sample 1519781 | NCBI WGS metagenome assembly OBID01 (sample SAMEA3991478, study PRJEB22521) | metagenome | biome: anthropogenic terrestrial biome; feature: sewage plant; material: sludge | place: Sweden | collected 2012-09-26 | reverse complement strand
TGACTTTAAATGCAAGATTAGAATTTAGCAAAACTTCCATCTCATCTGGAATACATGAAACTTCACATATATTTTTTCCATTAGCTCCTATAATCTCAATCAAGACATCACTTTTGTTAGCACTAGCAAAATCGTAAGCTGCTATTTGTTTATCAATTGAACTAGATTTGAAGTCAATAAAGTGAACTACATCATTAATGGTCCATTTTAGTGCGATTTCTGCTTCTTTACCATAGACCCCTCTATATACAGTACCATGATATGTTGGTAGTTTATCCAAACTACTTTTTATCAAATCATTCAATTCTCTACTAAAATCACTTAATGTTCCGTCTCTCAATTCCGAATTTAAAGACTTGTAGATATATTCACCATTTCGTTTTTGGTTGCTTGTGTATACTTTAATTGCTGTTAATTCTTCAACCGATAGAGTTGGAAACTTATTTCTTAATTCAATATTAGCCAGTACCTCATTTCTAATTCTCTGCACAAAGGCATCCTCTAAAAATATTTTCCAGGATCCTTCGATTGCTTTCAACCCCCTTACAAACTCCAACTTATCCCCACTCCCATCAAAATCCTCCAAGACCTTCTTTAAATCCCCGGGATGCTCCTTCCCATATTCCAGGAGGCTTTTCAACATTTCCTTTTTCTCCTCCTCAGTAAATGGCAGGTCCCTAAACTTTAAGTAGAATCCAGATTCCAATAAATCAGCCTTCACACTTGCATCTTCGAAATGTTTTATCCAGTCATCCCCTGCTTCAATTTTTGAAGTTTTAAACAAAGCCTCTATATCAGTGGCATTGGGGATGTCTCCATGGAATAATTTGTACAATTTCCAAAGCGTACCATCGTCTGGCGAAAGGCCTGCTTTGAATAATGCTTCCGGTGAATCTGGAGATCGGATTAATCTGGCCAGACCTTCAATAAATTTATCCTTCGGTATAGTCCTGATGCCCGCGCCGATTCCTTTAATCCCACCTTGTATCAAGACCGCCCACAAAGCAGATGTAGAACAGGCATCTACATCAAAATGATCTCTGATCTTTCCTTCTGAAAAATTTCCATTCACAAAACATTCTAGGGCTACACTTACAGCTATTTCTCCGGCCGCATTTTTTAATTCTATCATGCTTTCGAATCCGGAGCTCAACGCCTGTGCAAAATCCAATTGCAGTGGTTCATCTGCATTAAATACATCATGCATCGCTCGTTGTACCAGCAGATCAAAAACATAGCCGATGACAAAGTCTTTACCTTTTTGTTGTAACAGGGCCGGCAATTCTGCTAAAAAATAAGCCCCTGCCGCATCGACTAAAGCGGGTGCAAACCCAATTTGTAGTAAGGAGCCAAAGACAGTATTAAAATCTTCCATCCACTGATCGGATGCTGTTGGAAGATTGTCAAAAGTAATAAAGGGTTGATTGAGCAGACAGGGATTGCGACAGATGACATCACGCAGCAAACTCTTTTCCTTGAGATAAGGATGGTCTTTAAATTTCTCTAATAGCTCAACGCATGCTCCTGAGTAACACCCACAGGGACCCTGAACTCCTTTGCCCGTCTCATAGGTACTCAGATTTTGTAAGGACAGTTTCTTTGATACCACAATGGAGTCTACACCTATATTGGCCAGCGTCAGACTGTGGAGAGAATCAAATAATATGGTTTGATTGCAGTCGGCATCCAGTCCCGATGCGGAGAATATCGTGCATTGGGATGATCCTGCAAGTCCAGTATAATAAGGCAAGATCGGTTCATTACCACCGGGCGTTTGGCGAACCGGGGCGTATCCGTAAAAATAATTATTGGCCGGGTTCCACCAACCCAGGTAGGTAGTTTTTTCAATACTAAAACCGGCCAGGCTGCCCTTGGGCCAGGCTCCACCATCAGAAGGATAAAACGAGGCGATTGCATTGGCAGGTAAACTTATTTTTTGACCTCCCGGCGTAATCGCTCCATAACACGATTCACCGCCATCGTATCGAAAATATACATATCGATCGTAATAAAATGCTTGTTGTACGATCTGTTTGCCCTCATCATCTCCCTGCATCCACCCCACTATCGGCTCCGGCTTCTGCACCAACTCCCACTGATAATGCAGCAGCTGACTCCCCTGGGGCTGGCTATAATCCATCAGATCCCCACTGCCGTTGACTCCGGGATAATCTTCCCAGATATGGGACAGACGAAAAGCTCCATGGCCCAGCTCGTGGGCTATCGTGGTCGCATCGGTGCTGACGATAAAGCCATAGGCCCGTTTTTTTGGCATAAAGCCCAGCAGCCCGGTCTCTGCAGTCGAAGAAACTATAAATAGGTGGTATGCCGTGGTGTCATCCCGTCCCTGATCGTAGGCCTGAATGATGCTACGCATCTCGGTGGTATAAGTCGATAGGATACCGGTCTTGATCGAGTCGAGCACCCCGTCATAGCCGGGTACCGTGAGGTTGGGTGCCAGGCTGACCTGCCACTGGGTTACCGCAGGGCTATAGATCTTGTTGAGAGCAGTCTGGATCGCGGCGGCATCCGGTGCCTGCGCTCCGGCTACCGGAATGAGCACTACCTTTTGGACCTGGGGCTCGTAGACGATGATCTTGCACTGGCCGGCGATGTGCTCGGGTAGCGTACTGTCTATGGGTGCGATGACAGCATACAATATATATAGGTGTTTGGCAGTGGAGGCAGGCAGGTGCAGGCGGTAGCTGCCGTCCGATTGGACGATCGACTCTACCCGGGTGCCTTCTTCCGTGACAAAGTAGATCTCCTCTGACTCAGGGGTGGGCAGTACATCGGGTTTGGCAATCAGGTAGTCTCTTTCTCCTACGGCCAGGGATTTGTAGGGTACATCGTATTCGTGTTGACCGATCGACAGCTGGTCATAATCGGATCGAAGTGGCGCAAACTGAGCCTTGTCATAAGAGTCAAATCCATAGCGTTGATCCGGGTCTGCCACAAACTTAATCTGATAGGGTGCATCGTACAGGATCTTGATCTCTGCGGTGATTTCCCCGAGAACTGATACGAGGTGCTCCTGGGCTTTGAGCAGGGCATCCGGATCCGTGGCATTTTCGAGGTCGTCGATCGCCTGTTGCAAGGCATCCTTGAGAGCGTCGTCCAAAAACAGACCGAGATAAGGTCGCAGATATTCTATGGCAGATTGGAAGGTGACTGTATTGAGGATATTACTGGCGCTCTGCATCGTCTCGATCAGCCCATCGAGCAGGGCCAGGTATTTGTCCGAGAGCAGTGGCACCCCTGCACTTTCGAGTTTGATCTCCCCCGCTGTCATCACATAGTCTTCATTGACCCGGATATGGCTAAAACTGCCTTTGACGACCACGCCGTTAAACATCGGTATGGCGATACCTCCCGTCCCGCTATAACTGCCGTCTCCGTTTTTTGTCGCCGAGGAGATGATCACCATATAACCATTGCTGGAGATGGTGTCGTTGGCATTCAATTCTTCGAGTGGGACATCAGAGGGCGCTGCTTCTTCGCCGGGCTCCATACCACAACTGTAAAATCCCCTGGGCAGGCTTTTGCGGTCGAGTTTGATTTTTGCGATCTCGCTTTCGACAGCCAGACTTTGGTAGCAGGTGGTCCCGATCTGTACCTCGAGGGGACCTCTGGATTTTTTGATCGGTATCGCATAGGATTGATCTGTCGTGGTGCCCCGGGTCCAGCTCAGTTCGTCTTTGTAGCGATAGCGGATCTCTTCGGCTCCATAATTGCTTGCCGTCGTCCAGGCGATATGCGCATGGCCATCCGGGTAGAGCCTGGCTTCTGTGATCGCCGGTACTTCACAGGGTCGTCCATATTGGAAGCTTTGTATCGTCGAGTAACCATCGTTTTTAAACAGGTTGCGCCCCAGCGCATCGCGAACCCGTACGCGCACGAGGTAGGTCCGGCCGATCTCCAGTGGCGGATCATCTGCCCGGTACATATAAGCCAGCCCGGGGGTAGTCTGCCGCAGCAGGGGTGCTGTATATTCCACGATCGCCTGGTCTCCCATGCCTGCCACTTGCTCATACATCGATACCTCATAGTCTACCGGAAATCCTCCAAAGTGCTGGGTATGCCACGATATCATCATGGCCTGTGGTGCACCTGGGGTCACCTCTCCTTCCGGTGATACGATCAGCGGTGGATCCAACTCCTGCAAAAATGCCAACGTACAAGCCATATCGGAGATCGGCGTCTCGTCGCGGATATAGTGGTATACTTCTACGCAAAACTGGTAGAGTCCTTCATTGAGTTTGTAGGGATTATTGGAGTTGGTTTTGAAGTTTTGCACCAGGGCATTGTCGGGTCGGAGATAGGGCAGCAGGTCTGCATTGGTCAGGGTCAGCGGCACATTGGCTTGCAACGTGAGGGGCAAGGTGGCTACTTTGGTGCCCGAAGCGAAGGTATATCCCTCCCCTTCGATATGCAGTTTGAGTTTGACCGGCAGACTTGGTTCTTTCTGATCCAGCAGTACCAACGTGATGCGGATCCGATCCTGACCCGGCGCTACATAATCTGACAAATACGGTGAGTACGGCGGCAGGACCTGGATCGTCGCCTGTACCGGGAAGCGCTGCGCATATACATCACTACTTATATAGCAGCTTAAGAGCGTAACAAAAAACCGTAGGTAGACACGGTAGTTCATGTATGGAAGATAGCAAAGATTTTGCATGCGGGGCGATGGGTTTTGTCATCGGTCTAAATACTTGCCTCCGTTTTTTACAATTGCTACATCAAGCTTCTGTGTTCAGCAATACTAGTTTTTTCTGATTTTTAATTTTTGCTTTCTTGACAATTTATTTGCACAAAAAGAATACATATATTCGCTAAATACAACATAATAATTGCTATTATCTTTGTATAAGAAAAAACAATGATATATTCATTCTAAGATGCCTTTATTGCTAAAAATAAAATGTAAACAATTTTAAATTTACACAACGATGAAAACGCAAAATGTACTTATTGCTCATCCTTCCAATGAAAACGAACTAAGCATAATCAAAGCTTTTTTTGAAGCCTTGAAAATAAAATTTGAAGTTGCTGAAGAATCGCCTTACAATCCTGAGTTTGTGGCTAAAATTCAAAAAAGCAGGAAACAAGCCATAGAGGGCAAAACTGTAAAATTAGCCCTTGACGATATATGGAAATAGAATTTACCATACAAGCCGAAGAAGATTTAGCCTACTGGAAAAAAATTAACAACATAGTCGTTCTCAAAAAAATACGCAAACTAATTGAAGTAATTATTGAAACACCTTTTGATGGTATAGGCAAACCCGATCCACTAAAACATACCCTAACAGGTTGCTGGTCTCGCAGGATCGACAAAGAACATAGGCTTGTTTATGAAGTTACAAATGACTTGATTACTGTGCTTTCTTTGAAAGGACATTATCAAAAATAATAACGCTATTAGGATTTTGATAGTAGTCTATTACTTCTCTTTCTAGTAGTTCATATATGGAAGATAGGAAAGATTTTGGATGCGCGGGGAATCACGATATAAAAGTCCAGGCCACGATCCTGCTCGACTTATTACCCTGAATCATTGGTATCGTTTTTACTTCAATAGCACTCACTGACTTTAAAGTCTTATATATATGATGAAGGCTTTTCTCTTTGGAGATCAGGGCTGTGAACCACCGGCACCTGGTTGAGCAAGCTTTACTTTCGAAGATCATATTGGAGACGAATTTTTCCTCCCCTCCGACACACCATAGTTCATTTTTTTGACCACCAAAGTTCAATATAGGCTGGGTGATTTTTTTGCGTTTTAAATTTTGCAATTTTCTCACAGATCCAGCCAGGGCCTCAGCCTGGGAAGCATGAAAGGGTGGATTGCAGATAGTCACATCAAAAAATTCTTCCGGTTGTATGATTCCATAAAATATCTTATTGGGATTGGTTTGTAATCTCAGCGTGACCTTGTCTTTTAAAGCAGGATTGGAGTCTATGATTTGCCTCGAAGATGCTATAGCCAATGCATCTATGTCCGTCCCAACAAAGGACCAGCCATATTCCTGGACGCCAATGATAGGATAGATACAGCTTGCACCGACGCCGATATCAAGACATCGTATCTGTCTTCCTGGAAGGATTGTTATTTTGGCAGGATCGTACAATAGATCGGCCACATGGTGTATATAATCAGCGCGTCCGGGGATAGGTGGACACAAATACCCCGGCGGTATCTGCCAGAAGTCGATATGATAATAGGTTTTAAGCAACGCCTGGTTGAGCGAAATGACTGCTTCCGGATCAAAAAAATCAATCGACTGATCCTGATACTCATTTAATCTCACATAAGTAGCAAGGTCCGGACTATCTTTTATCAGCAAATCAAAATCATAGCGTTCACGATGTTTGTTGCGGGGATGTAACCCGGGCTTTACTTTGGAAAAAGTCTTTTTTGTGTCAGGCATCTAAACAAGTAGTGAAAGTAGCTCCATCCTCCGTGATAAATAAGGTGTGAGTTTACTAAAAGCTATGGCAAAATAAGAACAAGTATATTCATTGGATCAGAAAAATAAAAGCAATTAAATTAGTAGATCACCATTTATTAAAACATTTGTAACTTTTCTATCCAATTCACTTTTATATTTAAGTGGAGTATCCCTCTCACTCTGACTCAGAATTATAGTATTTTTCCCATCTAATTTTTGTCAAACTATGTATAAATCTATCTTGTTCTCTGCCCTTTTGTTCATCGGAAGCATGAGCTATGCTCAGTATAATGCTTATTTCTTATCCAGCCCCTGCCTGAGTCCTGATGGTCAGACCGTGATTTTTTGTTACGAAGGAGATCTTTGGAAAGCAGCCGTCAAGGATGGCATGGCGACGAGGCTCACTGCCATGCAGGGATATGAGACCTCTCCCCGGGTATCGCCGGATGGCCGATGGATTGCATTCACCGGCAGACAGTATGGCAATGGTGATCTCTACCTTATGCCGGTAGAAGGCGGAGAAATCAAACAAATCACTTTCCACAGCAGCAATGATGAGCTATACAGTTGGAGTTGGGATTCAAACTACTTATATTTTAACAGCAACCGGATGGGCCAGGTCGCAGGCTTCAAAATATCCATCGATGGAGGCACGCCTTACAGGGTTTTTGGAGATTATTTTTTTCAATATGATCATAACCTGATCGAACTTCCCGGCTCCGGCGAATTGTTTTTTAGTGATACCTGGGAAAGCAGTAATCAAGCGGCCCGCAAAAGATACAAGGGCCCCTTCAACCCTGAGATCCAATCTTATAATCTAAAAACAAAACAATTTAAAAAATACACTGACTGGGAAGGAAAGGATTTTTCTACCACCATTGATCGTAAAGGAAACATCTATTTTATATCAGATCAGGCCAATGGTGAATACAACTTGTACAGCCTGGATCATGGTAAGAAAAAAGCACTTACTCAATTTTCCACTTCTATCAAATCTCCCCAGGTCAGTGCACAAGGTGATAAAATCGTCTTTGAAAAAGATTATCAACTCTGGCTATATGATACGCGAACTGATAAAGCATCCCAACTCAATATCGTGATCGTGCGCAACAATACCCTGCCCAAGGAAAAAGATTTTAATGTAAAAGGAAAAATTACTGCTTATGATGTATCCCCTGACGGAAAAAAACTTGCACTGGTATCGAGAGGAGAATTATTCGTCAGTGATATTGAAGGCAAGTTTATTCAACAAATCCATAGACCTACTGCAGAACGTGTCAAAGAAGTAAAGTGGCTTGCTAATAATAAAACTTTACTTTTTAGTCAGACTTTTGAGGGCTTCACCAATCTATATACCGTGCCAGCGGATAGCCTGGCAGCACCTGTGCAGATCACTCAGGATGCACGCAATAATCGAAACCTTGTCCTGAATACCAAACGCACCCAGGCAGTCTATTATAGTGGAAGAGATGAGGTCAGACTCCTTGATCTTTCAAGCATGAACAGTAAGATGATTATCAAAGATGAGATCTGGGGATTTCAAAACAGCGATCCTGGATTTTCTCCAAATGACGAATATGTAATCTATACTGCACGTAAAAATTTTGAACAAGACATCAAGGTCTACCATATTAAGGAGGACAAAATCATCAATATCACGGAGACAGATATCACCGAGACCAGTCCCATCTGGTCCCGCGATAGCCATTATATCTATTTTATTTCACAGCGATTAAAGCCCTTATATCCCTTAGGTTTGCCTGATGCCAAAGTGTATCGCTTGCCTTTGGAAAAGATAGACGAACCTTTCAAGATCGATAAATACCATGCACTTTTTAATGAGCAAAAAAAAGATACCACTAAGAAAATCAATAGTGATAGTACGCAATCCATCCACATCGATATGGATCTCATCATGGAACGCATGGAAGAGATCGGTCCCGAAGCAGGCACTCAATTTCTTCAGGCTGTATACCAAAAAGGGGACAAAACCAACGTACTGTATGTGAGTGATCATGGTGAAGGCAAAAGAGCCCTTTGGAAGACCACCATCGAACCTTTTGAATCCAATAAAACGGAGAAAATAGCTGGTACAGACAATGCTTTTGGTTTTGATATCGTGGAAGTAAGTGATAAATTATATTCGCTGCATAACGGCATTATCCATAAACTCAATCTGGATGGCAACAAGGCAGAACCTATTAATATTGATTTTACTTTTAGAAGGAATCTTTCAGCTGAGTTCAACCAAATGTTTTATGAAGCCTGGGCACAGATGGAAGAAAACTATTATGATGAAAGATTTCATGGCCTGGACTGGCTAAAAACCAAAGCACGATATAAACAATATTTGCCTTATCTCAATACGCGCGCTGATCTCCGCACACTGCTCAATGATATGCTGGGAGAGTTAAACTCATCTCATCAAGGATTTGGCACATTTGGTGATGACGAAAAGATTGACCTGCAAAATCAAACCATGGAGACCGGGATTATTTTTGAAAACGACCAACCTTACACCGTCAAAAAAATTCTTAAACGGTCAGCAGCAGATAAAAAAGGGATTGATATACTGCCCGGAGATGTTTTGATTAAAGTCAATGAAGAAAGTGTAAATCATGCCATCAACCGAAACGCTTATTTTACGGTACCATCCAGAGACAAAGAACTACAATTAAGCTTTAACCGCCATGGTCAGACCATCGTCAATATGCTGCATCCGCAGGCTTCATTGTTTGATTCCAACTATGATGAATGGATCGATCAAAATCAAAAACGGGTCGATGAGAAAAGTAACCAGAGGATCGCTTACGGTTATATGAAAAATATGGGTCAGTATGAGCTTGATCATTTTATCATAGACATGACACACGAACTCAATAAAAAAGAAGCTTTGATCTTTGATCTGAGGTATAATACCGGAGGTAATGTGCATGATGAAGTATTGAAATTTTTGAGTCAGCGCTCCTACCTTCAGTGGAAATATCGTCAAGGTGGCTTATCGCCTCAATCCAATTTTGCTCCCAGTGACAAACCCATCATCTTATTGACCAATGAACAATCTTTGAGCGATGCAGAGATGACTGCTCAAGGATTTAAAGCGCTCAAACTTGGTAAAATCATTGGCAATGAGACTTATCATTGGATTATTTTCACGAGTGGAGTTGGCCTCGTAGATGGGTCCAACCTGCGGATGCCTGCCTGGGGCTGTTACACGCTGGATGGCAAAGACCTTGAAAAATCTGGTGTCCAGCCTGATATCTTAGTGATCAATAGTTTTGAAGATAAATTGTCTGGTCGTGACCCGCAACTGGATCGGGCGATTAGTGAAGCACTCAAGATGCTAAAATAAAGGATGGTTAGTTTCTCCAGTACGGATTGCCGGCTTCTACAAATTCAATCTTCATCGAGGGATAAAATTTTTTGAGCCAGTCTCTACAGTATACCATACCGGACTCTTCGGAGTCGGCATGGCCCATGACGATCAATGCCCTTTGTTGACCTTCGGATATGGCATCCTGTACATAAGGCACCGTCTCCCATTCATTGCTTTCACCTACTATCAGGAGTTGGCAGTCTTTGTTTTTAAGCATATTAAAATGTGCTCCTGATCCAGCTGCACCTAGCACCAGACCTACCTTAGATATTTTAGTATTGGGGTTTCCCACTACCCGTATAGTCTTTGCTTTCATCTTTTGCTCCAATTCCTTCACTACTTTTTTTAATGATTTTTCCGGAATGTCTATGATATGCCAGGAGCTCATGGTATAAGCTTTCCAACCCAACCTGTCCAAGACACCCTCGTATACCTGGTCCGGATTGGTGCGGTGCAGGTGATCATGAAATCGCCATACCACCAGGCCATTGTCCCTGATATATTTCAACTTGGCCTCTTGTACCGGATCCCCTTCATGCAGCGTGAGATCATCAGTATGGCTATAAAAAGTAGGTTCGTGGGTGATAATAAAATTGCATCCCAAAGCTTTGGCTTTTTTCAATACATCCAGCGTAGCCATGAATGTAGTGGCTATACCGGTGACAACGGTATTGCCATCTCCCGCTTTAATATTATCGACCGTCTGAGCAGCCCAGTCGCAGGTCACCTCAGATTTTATTTTAGCTATGACCTCATTGACTGTGACCTGAGCCAGGATGGGGAAAGCCATCAGGCTGAGGATAAAAAAGCATAATCTCCCTCGATTGATTTTTTTCATTATTGCATTGTTGATTAATAAAACAACTATAAATGTAGCGAAGAAAAAATGAAGCATTGTATAACTGTAGAATCGTTGAATTGCCAATTAATGACTTCTGTCTTCTGCCTGCTGATTTCTGCCTGCTGACTGTTGATCCTACAGTTCTTTCCTCAATCTAGCCACGGGTATATTCAATTGCTCCCGATACTTCGCAATGGTTCTGCGGGCGATATTATATCCTTTGCGTTCGAGGGTTGTTTTTATTTTTTCGTCTGACAATGGTTTTTTCTTGCTTTCGCCACCGACCATGTCTGATATTATTTTTTTGACTTCGAGCGTGGACACCTCTTCTCCTTCCTGGGTCTGTAGCGATTCAGAGAAAAATTCTTTTAACCTTTTAGTTCCATATTCGGTCTGTACAAACTTGCTGTTGGCGACGCGGGATATCGTAGATATATCATAGCCCGAGATCTCGGCGATGTCTTTTAAGATCATGGGTTTGAGTTTTCGCTCATCACCTGTCTTAAAAAACTCCTGCTGATATTGCATGATGGCATACATCGTGCGGAACATGGTCTCCTGTCGTTGACGGATCGCATCAATAAACCATTTGGCACTGTCGATCTTTTGTTTGATAAAAAGGACAGCTTCTTTAGCCTGGCGCGAGGTCTTATTCGTTTTATAACTTTCTTTGTAGGAATTGAGCAGGTTTTTATATTGTTCACTGATATGAAGATCCGGGGCATTCCTGGAGTTGAGTGTGAGTTCGAGGAATCCATCACTGTTGAGTATGATAAAGTCAGGGATAATATATTGGACAGACTGTGCGCTGGATTCGTTGAATGCGCTGGCAGGCTTGGGATTGAGCTTTAAGATTTCATCCATCACATCTTTGAGATCATCCCCTTGCAGATTAAGACCGCGCTCTAATTTGTGAAAATGTTTTTTAGTAAATTCTTCAAAATAAGTGGTCAATACAGCTAGTCCCGCCTCTATTTTTTTCTTTTGGTCCGGACTGTTACCTGGCTTGACAGCTTTGACTTTGAGTTGTATGATAAGACACTCCTGAAGGTCACGTGCTCCGATACCCGGGGGATCAAATTGTTGAACGGATTTGAGTATACCGAGTATTTCTTTTCTGGTGGCATCAATGTTTTGAGTAAACATCAGGTCGTCGATGATCGCCAAAGGGTCGCGGCGAAGGTATCCATCATCGTCTATACTACCTATGATATGGACTGCTATTTTATACTCCCTTTCGTTGAGGTTGAGCAAGCTCAGTTGGTTCATCAGGTATTCATGGAAGGTCCGCTCCACCGGCATGGGAGTTTGTTTCTCTTGTTCAGGAGTCGGTGTCTGACCTGTGCTGGTTTTATAGGTAGAGGGATCGTCTTCGAGATAATCCATGATATATTCATCCAGGATTTCATCTTTTTCGTTTTGCTCGTCGGTAGCTTTTTCTTCGCCTTCTCCGGCGAGATCAAATACATCGGCAGATTCATCATCTCCTTCTTCCAAAGCAGGATTGACCTCTAACTCTTCTTTGATACGCTGATCCAGGTTGACAGAGGGTATTTGAAGAAGCTTCATGAGCTGAATCTGCTGAGGAGACAGCTTTTGAAGCATTTTTTGACTAATCGACTGTTTTAGCATGATACTCTTCTTTGAAATACGGTTATGATCGATGAATGGTTCATCTTATGACAAATATATATCTCTTTAATCATATATTACATTATTGTCTAATATTTATTTTATTATATATTAACATTTTACATTTAACAATTAGGAAAATCTAATAAAATATCCCTTAGCCAATGAGGGATGAAAAAATTGGTGTTTCTTTGCATAGATTTTCACAAGTAGATTTTTTATTCGAAATGGAAGAAGTAAATACAAATTATGGCAAGAAGGGTTCTTGTTTTGGACTTTTCATATTATTTTTCTTTCTTTTTATCTTCCTGCTGATATGGGTGTATAGAATGAATGGAAAACTGACCTTTTAATCAGGTCCTTAGAGGATGAGTATCCAATACTGTTCAGATTAATTTATCTTTATCCAGTATTATTTGATAATCCAAATCCTCTGTTTATGTCGATTAATAGAAGAAAATTTTTAGGTGCAACTGTTTTGGCCGGTGCAGGATCTGTCTTGAAGGCAACCAACCAACCCCTTCCTTCAAAATCAGCAACCCGGACTTTCGCCAATGGCAAACCGGGCATCGGGGTCTTAGGAGTTGGCGCCAGGGGTCGCAATCATGTAGAACAATTATTGTACAGAGATGATTGTGAGGTCGTCGCTATTAATGATATAGATCAGTTTTCAATTGATGAATGCAATAAACTGTTTACTAAAGTCGGCAAACCTTTACCCAAGGTTTACCTCGATGGAGACAGAGGCTATCTCGAGTTGTTGCAAAACCCTGCTGTAGATGCCATCATCATTGCCACCCCCTGGGAGTGGCACAGCGAAATGGCCATCGCCGGAATGAAAGCGGGCAAATATGCCGCCACCGAAGTCTGTGGCTCTTTCTCTATCGACGAATGTTGGGAGCTGGTCAACACCCATGAAACTACAGGCAGCCATTTGTTTTTCCTGGAGAATGTATGTTATCGAAGAGATGTGATGGCTGTACTCAATATGGTGAGGCAAAATCTATTCGGAGAAATGATCCATTTTGAAGGTGGATATCAACACGACCTGCGTGAAGTCAAATTTAATGATGGCAAACAATACTACGGTGGTGGTGTAGAATTTAATGAAAAAGGATTTCATGAGGCGCGATGGCGCACCCAACACTCCGTCATGCGTAATGGTGATCTCTATCCGACCCATGGAGTAGGCCCCATCGCTATGATGAATAATATCAACCGGGGCAATCGATTCATATATCTGACTTCTATGGCGAGTAAAGCCAGGGGCTTGCATGATTATATCATCAATCATCCCCGTGGTGGACCAGAGCATCCCAATGCTAAAATCGAATTTAAGTTGGGAGATGTGATCACTTCTATGATCAAGTGCAATAATGGTGAGACCATCACTTTGTTTCACGATACTAACCTGCCCAGGCCCTATTCGCTTGGATTCAGAGTACAGGGTACAAATGGGATTTGGATGGATGTCAACCAGTCTCTGATGATCCATGGAAAGACCAAAGACCATAGTTGGGAACCCGCCGAAGCCATGCTCAAAGTATATGATCATCCTCTCTGGAAAAAATATGAAAAAAAGGCCGAGAATGCAGGTCATGGTGGCATGGACTGGTTTGTCATCAATTCTTTTGTAGAATGTCTTAAGGCCAACAAACCAGCCACGATAGATGCATATGATGCGGCTACCTGGTTATCGATCACTACGCTATCAGAAGAAAGTATTGCCCTGGGCAGTCATCCGGTGACTTTTCCTGATTTCACCAGAGGTAGGTGGATCAAACGGAAGAATGAGTTCGCCTTAGGTGATATTTATTAAACAGTTGATCATCACTCCAACCTTGATGGTGTTGTATCAGTCCGTCACAGATAGCATTATGTTTTAATGTAAACAATGTGTGGAACAAACTCAGACCCACCTACCAATTGCGATTGTATCGGTGATCTCCAGGCCTTTGGAGTCAGTCGGCAGGAGGTTTTTTTCGGTCAGCTTCATTTTTCCTTTCACCTGGCTACGAAGGCGCATACAAGTCTTTTCGTCACTACCATAGATCTGGGACCCATCCCACCAATGGGTCACTTCATTGATATAATTGCGATTATAAGGACTGTTTGTGGTCGTCGTCGGGTCTGAGAGACTCTACGCACAAATAACTTGGCCTGATGATATTGAGCCTGTAGGAGCAGATCCTTCCACATGGTGTCGTCAGGACTCAGAATGACGGCCTGTTCGAGATGTATTACAGATGTGGCGTAGTCTTTTTGCAAATTCCATATCAATCCTTTGTACCCTATGGTAAAATGCATCCAGTTTGTGGGGAAAGCTCTTGACTTCCTTGCCGGGTTAGCCCATGTAAGCTCGCAAATCAAGTCATCAGCACACAAAGAAGTCAAGAGCTACAGCCGCCTTGCATCCCCACATACTTGACTTTTGCTGATGACTTCTGCTACTCCATACCATACGGATTGATGTAATAATAGTTTATAAGCGACTTGTGAGTGTCCATAAATGCCTCACGCCCTCCAAAAATTTCCAGTATTTTTTCTTTACATAATCTGGTGATATCATCACTTATGAGCGATTTGTATGATGTATACTTACAGTCTTCAATTTTACTTTGTAGCTTATGTTTGATAGGATTAGCATGAATATAAACAATCGTTTGAATGAGGTGATTTTCATCTTTGATACTAATTCTACGGAAAGGATTTACAAATAAAGTACCCTGCCTGCCATTTTTTTTATTAAACGCCAATGCGTAACTTATAAAAAAATCTTTCCATTGATACTCCATCGCATGTTCAAATGAAATATTACCCTCCAGGAATTCTCGTTGATGCTTTTTGAGTTGGGAAATATTTTGAATTCTCAAAAAATCCATTAATTCGTTCTCTGACTTACATTTTACCAGCCAGGGAACATGATTGTCTAACAGGCAATAACAATAGGTATCTACATAGCCTGATAAAT
>OBID01000550.1_pt1 | contig 15298 bp, 15 predicted proteins | sample 1519781 | NCBI WGS metagenome assembly OBID01 (sample SAMEA3991478, study PRJEB22521) | metagenome | biome: anthropogenic terrestrial biome; feature: sewage plant; material: sludge | place: Sweden | collected 2012-09-26 | reverse complement strand
CGTTCGACCAGCTTGGTGACGTGTTTGCGGTCCCCCAACCGGTGCATCCGCTTCAGCATGCCGTCGCTGATATGTTGCAACGGCATGTCCAGGTACTTGGTGATACGCGCCTCTCCGGCATAGAGATCCAGCAACTCATCCGTCACCTGTTGCGGGTACAGATAGAAGGGCCGGATCCAGCGCACATCCTTCACCGTCACCAGTGAGCGAAGCAGCGCCGTGAGCCCCTGTTTGAGTCCGAGATCCACTCCGTAATTGATCGTGTCCTGGGAAATCAGGTTGAGTTCCTTCACCCCTTCCTGAACCAACCGTCCAGCCTCTGCCACAATCGATTCAATCGGGCGGCTGCGCTGCTTGCCCCGCATGATGGGAATCGCACAGAACGCGCAGTTCCGGTTACAGCCTTCGGCAATTTTCAAATAGGCGCTGTGGGGAGTCCCAAGACGGATGCGCGGGGTCTCGGCATCATACAGATAGGGTGGTTGCCCAATCCAGAGTCGCTGCTGACGAGCTTTCGGCGCCAGCAAACTGCGACAGATCTCCGCGATGCGCCCGAACTCGCCCGTTCCCACGACGCCGTCCAGCTCAGGCAATTCTTTCAACAGTTCGCCCTGGTACCGCTGCGCCAGACACCCGGCGGCGATCAGGACGCGGCAGGATCCGGACTTCTTCAACCGTCCATGTTCGATGATGCTGTTGATCGACTCCTGCTTCGCCTCCTCGATGAAGCCACAGGTATTGATGATAACGACTTCCGCGGCGCGCGCGTCGCCCGTGAGTTGAAAGCCTCCGGCGACCAATGTGCCGAGCATGACTTCGGAGTCCACCTGGTTTTTTGAACAACCGAGGTTCACGAAGCCGATCGTGGGTTTGTTGCGTTTCGCCCGTGATGGGGTAATCAATGACGAGGCCATAATTTGGCAGTCTACGAGACGCCGGAAAACTCTGTCAAACGAGCTCTCTTGCTATTCCGTCTGCAGCTATCCTAAATTGAGCGCATGATCCGGACATTTCAGGGCATCACCCCGACCGTCCCGCAGTCCTGCTTTATTGAAGAGACCGCCGTGGTCATCGGCGACGTCGTCATGGGCGGAGAGTGCAGCGCCTGGTTTCATGCCGTCATTCGCGGCGATGTGAACTACATTCGCATCGGGCACCGCACGAACGTGCAGGACCTCTGCATGTTGCATGTCACACACGACACGCATCCGCTCATCATCGGCGACGACGTCACCATCGGGCACAACGTGGTCCTGCATGGCTGCACCATTCACAATCGTGTGCTGGTCGGAATGGGCGCCATCATCATGGACGGAGCGGTCATTGGGGAAGACTCGGTGGTCGGCGCCGGAGCATTGATCACCGAAGACACCGTCGTTCCGCCCAAGAGTCTCATCCTGGGCTCACCGGCCAAGGTGAAACGCCCCGTTACCGATCAGGAACTCGCCTGGATCCGAGAGTCGGCGCAAAACTACATCCGCTATTCCCGCCAGTACCTCTCTGGTCCCGATAAACCTCGCCCCGGATTCTGGGTCTAGTACTATTCACGCGCATACCCGCATTCGATACGTCGCTTCTCACCCGAGCCGAATAAGACAAATGGGATCACCGACCGTCGGTGATGCGAAGGTCTGGCGGTCTATCCGGTACCGGATGCCCCGCCGATGGCACCACTCGGCCACCCACACTGCCTCCTCAACCGTCGTCGTCACCGATCCCGGAATCACCAATCGACTCAGGCAACGATCCACCAATGTGGCAACCGTGCGCTGCTGAGGCAGAAATTTTCGCGCATCGAACGTCACCGGATTCGCGCGACCGTAGGACAGCGCCGATAACTCGGGGAACCGTTCGGGATCGTTCAGGACGCTGACCAGCCAGAGATGATCCACCCGGTCTTTCACCGATCCGGCATCCAGATGATGAAACCGGATCGGGAACCCGGCACAGGCGCGATTGAGAACCAGCACTTCCTGCCTTCGTAGATTACAGGCCAGCACATGTCGCCCGAGATCCAGGCTTTCCATGAGAAGGAGCGGAATCTCAGCCACCCCCGCGCCCACATATAGACTGGTGCCGCCCGGCTGTAGTCGCGGCAGGAGCGCCTTCGCCAGCTTCAGACCAAGCCGCTGACAAAGTCCGCGCTTCGCCGCCCAAAACTCATCCCCGCCTTCGTCACAATAAATCGGACCCAGTCGCGCGTAGTCGAGGCGCGCGAAGACCTCCCTCATCGCCCGCCGAGCGGCCGTCCCCACGTTCATCAGTTTACGGGCCATGATGCTCCACACCGGCCACACCTGTTGCCGCGATACCTGCGCCAACGACTACCGGGCTCATAAGATTGAGAGTTAACCTATCTCGCGTGTCGCTCGATTGACGGCAATGCGCATATCTGACATTCGCCGCGACTGGACACTACCGAGGACGCCGCCAGGGCCTGCGCCTTCCACCACGGCACGGCGCCGTCACCATCGCAGGGGCCCGCTCTGCGCCCCCACCTGTGGATGGTTGAGAAGCCGCGCCATCACTGGCTACGCGACAATTTCTGTGCCGATACCCTTGTGAGTGAAGATTTCCAACAGAATGGCATGGGGCGTGCGGCCATCGATGATGTGCGCCTTCCCCACCCCCCCGGCCAATGCATCCAGGCAGGCGTGAACTTTGGGTAACATGCCCTCGCTGATCGTGCCGCGCTTGACCATCCGCTGCACATCCTTGCGGGACACCGTCGGCAGATGGCGACCATTGGCATCGCGGATGCCTTTCACATCGGTCAACATCACGAGTTTCTCCGCCTTCAACGCTGCGGCAATCGCGCCCGCCACGAGGTCGGCGTTGATGTTGTACGTATTGCCTTCCCGATCCGTTCCGATCGGCGCGATAACGGGAATGTAATTGTCTTCCTGGAGCTTCAAGAGCAGCGTGGGATCGATCGATTTCACATCGCCCACAAACCCGAAATCGGCATCCGAATCGTCCGAATCGAGGTCCTTTTCAATGCTTTCCGCCCAGGCCTTCGCCGTCAGCGGCTTGGTCAACATCAACCCGCCGTCCTTGCCGCTGAGGCCGACCGCCTGTCCGCCGTGTCGATTCAAGAGATCGACGATTTCCATATTGATCCGGCCGGCCAGTACCATCTCCACAATTTCCATCGTGGCCGCGTCGGTCACTCGCACCCCGTGCCGAAACTTCGCGACCATTCCCAGTCGATCCAGCATCTGATCGATTTGCGGCCCCCCGCCATGCACGATCACGGGGTTGAGCCCGACATACTTCAGCAACACCACATTCTGGGCAAATCGCTCTTTCAGGGGCGCATCGGTCATCGCATGCCCCCCGTACTTGATGACGACCGTCTTGCCCTTGAAGGTGCGGATGTAGGGCAGGGCCTCGATCAGCACGTCCGCTTTCTTAATCAATTTGTTCATGCGCTCCCCCCGTCCAGCCTGCCGCTTACAGAATATAGCGGCTCAAGTCTTGATCCTTCACAATATTCTGCAAGCGCTCCCGCACATACCCGGCGTCCACGACGATGGTCTTTTCGTTCATCTCGGACCCTTCGAACGACACCTGTTCCAGCAACCGCTCCATGATCGTAAACAGCCGCCGGGCGCCGATGTTTTCCGTCCGCTCGTTGACCTGTACTGCCGTCGCCGCAATCTCCGCCAATCCGTCATCCGTAAACTCGACGGTGAGCCCTTCTGTCGCCATCAACGCCTGATACTGACGCACCAGCGCACCTCGCGGTTCGGTCAGGATACGCACGAAGTCGTCTTTGGTGAGCGGCGCCAACTCGACACGGATAGGGAACCGGCCCTGCAGTTCGGGAATCAAATCCGACGGCTTGGCGACATGAAACGCGCCCGCGGCGATGAAGAGAATATGGTCGGTCTGCACGGCGCCATGTTTCGTGCTGACCGTGGAACCTTCCACAATCGGCAGTAAGTCGCGCTGCACCCCTTCGCGGGACACATCCGGTCCCATCGCGCGCTCACGCCCGGCGATCTTGTCGATCTCATCCAAAAAGACAATGCCGGTCTGCTCGACCTTCGTGATGGCCTCCCGAACGACTTCGTCCATGTCGATCAGCTTTTGCGCTTCTTCCTGGGTGAGATGCTTCAGCGCATCGGGTACTTTCATCATCCGTTTCTTTTTCTTCCCTTGAAACATGCCGCCCAGCATGTCGCGCAAGTTCCCTTCAAGATCCTCCATGCCGCCGGCATTGGAAATCACCCCCAGCGGCAACGCTCGTTCCTTGACCTCTACTTCCACAGATCGCTGATCGAGTTTGCCCTCGCGCAGTTGCAGACGAAGCTTGGATCGCGTGGCATCCGGCGATTCGGTCGGCTCCGAAGCATCGGCACGCGCCCCGGAAGGTTCAAATCCAGGCGAAGCCGGACGGGACGGTGCACCAGGCAACAGGAGATCGAGGAGTCGCTCTTCTCCAAGGCGCGACGCCTTCCCCTGCACCTCTTCCAAGTGTTTGGTCTTCACCAAACTGATGGCCAGCTCGGTGAGATCACGAATAATCGATTCGACATCCCGGCCGACATACCCGACTTCGGTAAATTTGGAGGCCTCCACCTTGATGAAGGGCGCTTCGGCCAATTTCGCCAGGCGTCTGGCAATTTCGGTTTTCCCCACGCCGGTCGGCCCGATCATGATGATGTTCTTCGGCATGACCTCATCACGCAGCTCAGGAGCCAACCGCTGACGGCGCCAGCGGTTACGCAGGGCAATGGCGACCATACGCTTGGCATCGTGTTGACCGATGACATAGCGGTCCAGCGCTTCAACGATCTGGCGGGGCGTCAAGCTATTCACATTGAGGGGACGGGACGTCAATTCGGTCGTCATAGCAGGCAGATCCTAACGCGAGAGTGATTCGATCACAATCTGTTGGTTCGTATAAATGTCGATCCCGCCGGCGATCATCAGGGATTCCCGCACGACCTGTTCGGCGACCAGTTCGGAATGTCCCAGTAATGCACGAGCAGCGGCCAGTGCATAGGGTCCGCCCGACCCAATGGCCAAAATGCCGTCCTCGGGCTCAACTACATCTCCGGTTCCGGAAATGATGAAGGAGTGATCGAGGTCGGCAACGGCCAGCAATGCCTCCAAGCGCCGCAACACACGATCGGTCCGCCACTCCTTCGCCAGTTCCACGGCGGCCCTCGTCAGGTTTCCCCGATACTCGGCCAATTTGGCCTCAAACTTTTCAAACAGGGTGAAGGCATCGGCCGTGGCGCCGGCGAACCCCGCCAGCACCGTATCGCCGTGCATACGGCGCATTTTCCTGGCATTGTGCTTCATGACCGTAGTGCCGACCGTGACCTGTCCATCACAACCCATCGTCACCTGACTGTCTCGCCTCACACACAGCACCGTCGTGGATCGAATAATCATCGAGACCCCTTCTGCTTGATGACTTCGCTCGCCTCCGTGGTACGCACGGCACGAGGGTGAGTGCGATCGTATAACGCGAGCAGTTGGTCCGTCGCAAGATGTGTATATTTTTGTGTCGTACTGAGCGAGGCATGTCCCAGCATTTCCTGAATGGCACGCAGATCGGCGCCTTCATCCAGCAAATGCGTGGCAAACGAATGGCGCAAGGTGTGAGGATGAACCGCGCCTCCGGTCAGCTGCCGCGAATACTTGGCCACAATGCGCGCAATAGTCCTTGTGGTCAATCGTCCTCCGCGGCGGTTTCGAAAGACGGCCACGGGATCCGACGATCGCCCTGAGGACGGTCCCGCCACCATCGAGATCTGCGCGTGGTAGGCATCGATCGCCTCCAGCGCAATGCTCCCCAGCGGAATCACCCGTTCTTTCCGCCCCTTCCCGCGCACGCGCACCAGTCCTTCGCTCCGGCTGATATCGTCGCAATTCATGCCGACCAACTCGCTGACGCGAGCCCCCGTGGAATACAAGGTCTCGAGGATCGCACGATCCCGTACCCCTTCCCGCTCCGTTCCACCGGGGAACTCCATCAACGCACCGGCATCGTCTTTCGTGAGGACCTGGGGAAGGTGCTTGGGAAGTTTCGGGGCGCGCACATCCTCTGCGGGGTTCACTTCCAACTGCCCGATGCGCACCAGATACCGGAAGAAACTGCGCAGACAGGCCAGTTTTCTCGCCAACGAGGTCTTCTTTTCCCCCTTGCGATCACGGGCGGCGAGAAATTCGCGAATCAGAGCCGGTGCCACCGCGTGAGGAGCCAGCGGCCCGCCCGGCTTCAGCACCCCCAGCGCGAAGGCGTGGAACTGAGCCAGGTCGGACGCATAGGCACGAATAGTTTGGGGGGACGCGCTCTGCTGGACAGAAAGGACGTCTAGGAAAGTCCGGATTGCGCGATCCATGCGTCAAAATCCTCAACGGCTCGTTGCTGGATGAGACGCCGCTTCTGATCCTTGTCGCGCGTCTTGACGGTGACAGGCGGGAACAGCCCGAAGTTCGTATTCATCGGCTGAAAATGGGCCGGATCGCTCTTGGTAATATGCGCAATTAAACAGCCGTGGGCGCTGTTCGGCGGCGGAGTCACCAACGGCTGGTCCGCCAGGCCTCGCGCCGCATTGATGCCGGCAATCCCTCCCATCGCGGCCGACTCGGTGTACCCTTCGACCCCGACCAATTGTCCGGCAAAAAATACGGTGCCACGGGACTTGAGCTGGAGCGTCTCGCGCAGCAATTGCGGCGAGTTGATGAAGGTGTTGCGATGGAGACTGCCGAGCCGTAGAAATTCGGCATTCTCCAGCCCCGGAATGAGGCGAAACACCCGTCGCTGCTCCGGATACGTCAGTTTGGTCTGAAACCCGACCATGTTGTAACAAGTCCCATGCGCGTTCTCGGTACGAAGCTGCACCACGGCGTAGGGGCGCACGCCTGTCTTCGGATGCTCCAGCCCGACCGGCTTGAGCGGTCCGAACTGCATGGTCTGCCGACCACGCTCGGCCATGACTTCAATCGGGATACAGCTTTCAAAATAGGCAATTTTCTCGAACTCTTTCGGCTGGACCTTCTCGGCCGTCATCATCGCGTCGTACAACGCATTGTACGCAGCTTCATCCAACGGGCAATTGAGGTAATCAGCCCCCCCCTTGCCGTACCGTGACGCACGATAGACGATGTCCATGTTGATCGACTCCGCATCGATAATGGGCGAAATCGCGTCAAAGAAGTAGAGATGCCGCTCGTGCGTCAATTCGCTAATGGCTTTCGATAACTTTTCCGACGTGAGCGGACCGGTCGCGATGATGCAGACGGCGTCCTGCGGGATCTCCGTGACTTCCTCACGCATGATCCGGATGTTCGGATGCCCCTCCAGCGCCTGCGTGATCACCCGGGCGAACTGCTCGCGATCGACCGCTAACGCCGAGCCGGCCGGCACACGCGCCTCCTCCGCCGCACGAATCACTAGCGAGTTCAGGCGACGCATCTCCGTCTTCAGAATGCCGGGCGCATTGAGCGGATCGGCGGATCCAAGGGAGTTCGAACACACGAGCTCTGCCAGATCACCTGTCTTATGTGCTTTGGTCATCTCTTTGGGGCGCATTTCGTAGAGCGTCACCTTGGCGCCACGATTCGCTGCCTGCCAGGCGGCTTCTGTGCCGGCCAGACCACCCCCGATGATCACGATGTCTTCACGCATGAATGGGAAACCTTTGAAAAGATGGAAGGAGGCCCATTGTAGGAATCGCCTTTTCTCGATGTCAAGAAACGGAGGGCTTATTCCCTGTAGCCCTCGCTCCATGACGCCATCTGAAGCCGATCAATTAAAGGCGGGCAGGAAAAGGCCCTCCGAGTTTGTTGCTCCCTTTTGCCAGACCATGCTAGACTCTGGCCGCGTGGGCGATTAGCTCAGGGGGAGAGCGCTTCCTTCACACGGAAGAGGCCACTGGTTCGATACCAGTATCGCCCACCAATTTTTCAACGACTTCCAAGGCCGCACTCTCCGACACACGTAGCACTGTGGTCATTTTTGTGTCACGGTGTGACCGTCGGTCCAAAATCTCCACTCCATCTCTCAGGCTTTCCGGGTAATGATGCGCATAGCGTTGCGTCATCATCGGCGACTTGTGCCCGAGGAGCCGTTGAACCTTGTAGAGATCGACTCCCGACTGGACCAGCCGCGTCGCAAAGGTGTGGCGGAGGTCATGGAAGTGGCAATTCACGATGCCCGCCTTTGCCATGGCAGGCCGTAATGCCCGTCGCAGATGGTTGGGATCTAACCGTGTACCGGCAAGACTTGGAAAGACCAGTGCGGTTTTGATGTGCCGCACTTTGGCCTTCTCCGTCAGAAGCGCCATCATAGTGTGATTCAATGGCACAGTCCGCCGCTCCCCGTTTTTGGACTCAAACACAGTCGCAGTTCTTCGGAACAGATCCACGCCGGTCCAGGTCAGTGACAGGATCTCGCCCAACCGCATCCCGCTATGGAGTGCGAACACCACGAGCTCGCGCAACCACGACGGACAGGTATCGAGCAATCGCGCTTCCTCGTCTTCCATCAGCCACCGGTCTCGTTTCGTCACTCCCTTTTCGAGAGACACGCGGCTGACCGGATTGTCTCGGCACCATTCCCACTCTCGCTTAGCAAGGCTGAAGGCCTTCCTCAAACAGGTGAGCTCTCGATTGATCGAGGCAGGTTTTACCCCGGCAGCGTACCGTAGACTTTTATACTCCACGATCAACTTGGGGGTGATCTCGCCGAGCGTCCGTTCTCCGAAAAAGGCACGGAAGCGCTTGACGAAGGCATTCCCGGTTTGTCGGCTGGCCAATTTCACGAGGTGCTCTCGCTCAAAGCGATCCATCAATTCCGCGAAGGTTCGAGATTGCTCCTCCGCCCGTTCAAAATACTGCCCTTCGATCAATTGCACCTTCACCTTCGCCATGATGGCGTCAGCCAAGGCTCGATTCGATGACCCTGTCGACCGGCGAATGCGTTGCCCTTGAAACACAATATTCATCCACCAAATATTCCCTCGCTTAACGAGCCCCATCGTTGTTCTCCTTTCCAAGAGGGCTCGCTGTTGGTCTGGTTTCCCCGTGGCGAGTAGTATAGACGGCGCGTTTGGCCGCTTCAATGAGGTGGTCTACGTCGTCGGTGTGATGCCGAAGCAGACGAGGAGGCCTGTGACGAGAGGTGGAAGAAAAGCCGTTCAACCAGGCCTGGATCGCCTCAGGTTCAAAGCGGACGAGGCCATGAATGCGACGGCACGGGATTTTGTTCTGTGACACCCAAAGGTAGAGTGTGGACGGCTTGATATTGAGCCAAGCCGAGAGTTCTTTGACGGTAAGCATGTGCAGATACACCGGGGGAGTCTGCCGACACCCCCAGTCCCCCTAACATGGGCTGCCCGCGTGGCCGCCGGCAGTCCGGTGAAACCGAGTGGGTTGCTTGAGCAAGCTCCGGTGTCGGTCCTTCCACCTGGAGATGCCCCTGACAATTTCGTTCAGTAGCCATTCTTCCCCTCCAGGGGTGGCACAAATGACCGCCAACATCGGCGTCAGGGTGTCACTCACCCATCGTTTCACGTTCTGCAGGGTCTGCACCTGCTGCTCTTGGGCCAATCGCCCCTTTTGAAGTCCCTCCGTCAGGAGGGCGTACCACTCCAACATGGGAGCCCGGTACCGTTCTTCCTCTTCGGTGTCTTTGGTAATGTCTCGGAAATCCACATAGGAACGGAGCAAGCCGATCACCAACTCCTTCCAGTCGGTTTCGTCTAACGTCGCTAATGCTCTCGCACATTGTTCCGCGCGATCTTTCTTGAGCTCTAATTCCCATCGGACTCCATAGTCTTCCCAGTTCTCTTGTCCTTTGCTCTTGAGTTCGAGTCGTTTGTCGTAAATGCGCAACAGGGTCTGACTCTGGGGACTGCCGAAGTACATGGTCTCGCCGGTCGTCGCTCCGGTCCCATGCGTGAGGTTGGAGACGATATGCCGGACCTGGGCCGCACGCGTCACACATAGGCCAGCAGCGACGGCCTCTCGGATCGTCGAGACCGGGACCGTTCCCGCTCGGTCATCGAGCGCACAGTCGATGCGTGTGACATGCCCCTGTTGAGCATGCACCCACTTGAGCAGGGTTCGGATCTGATCCAGTGTCAGGGCGGACGCCAGGCCGCCCGAGAGATCCACGTGAATTTCATTCGGACGGCGAGGCGCATTGGTGCCCAGTTTGCCCACCCCGCGCAGACCGTCTGCCCTCATCCAAGACAAGGGATAGCCTCGGAAGCCGCCTTTGGCCTTACTCCAATCGCCGCCGAGGACCTTCATGGTATCTTGGGGGTTGCTCGCCAGGACCGTGAAGGCCAGCCAATCAATGGTGAGGGTGAAGCTGGAATCCATGGAACCTATCGAACTCCTGTACGGAGCGCTGTGGGTAGCGCCCCCGTGTTACCAAGACGGGGGCCATTCCGCTCCGCCCCGCAGCCTGTCGGCATGCGGCGCGGACCGGCTTCGTCTCCCGGCCAGGGACGACGGTGTTGCTCTAGACAGGGCTCCATTCGGATGGCCAGTGCTTCGTGTTGTCCGTTCCTGTGCATGCTCCGACCTTATGCAAACGCCACGACGCAGTAAAGAACCCTCTAGAGGACAGGAGGGGTCACGAGGGGACAAATCGAGGACAGATTATCGAACGGCAGTTGGGGGAAAGGAAGTGAGCATAAGGAGGCGTATGTGCGCTTTCGTGCGCTCAGAGCGGCAATTGTGCGCCTCGTTCACATGCGGGACACAGAGCGAACCAAAATCAGCTCGTTTTTGACCCCTGCGCGAAAAAAAAGTTTGGAAGGCATTTCTAGTGTTCTGGGGTGAGATCAGAGTGAGACGCCCCACGCATTCTAGCGGAGATGGTAGCCGTGTGACCCATGGCTCTGGATTAAGGACACACCTACTGGGACGTCGAGAGAAGGAGCGGATGCCTTGACTCCTCTTGTTATGAGGCGATCCTCATAGGCAAGGAGCAACCAAGGTCGCCCTACCTGGGCAAGGATCATTCAGATCGTCGCCGAAGTTAATCTCCAATCGCCCGATAAGCGAATTACCATTGGACTGTGTTTATCTGAAATGGAGACTTGGTGGGTGTTCCTTGGTCCGGGAAACGTTGATTGATTGGGGAAGTTGAGGAAACTCAGGGAGTCTTTCTTGGCTGCGCGGGGGACTTCGCTCTTCTTTCACGTAGGATCTAGCAGGATTTCATTGTTTGCAGGGAAAGATGGTTCGAAGCGCACTCTCAATAAGGTGACTGCCCGTCAAATGCCACTGATCTGGATGTTCATTCAAATACTTCGTTACGACAGCCCCGAGTTGAGCAATCGTGACATTATCAGGAAGACATACCGACGTGCCCAAGGCATCAGCAACTCCCGTGACGTACCCCATAAATCTCGACGCTTTCAAATAATCAGCCCCATTTTCAGAGCGCTCGGCTCTTTCTCCTTCCCGCATCATCGGTATGAGTTGATTGCCATCATAGAAGTAAGCCGAAGCGTCTGAGAGGATGTTTGAACTTAATATCGCAATGGTTATCAATATCTTGATCCGGACCATGCTTTATCTCAGACACCTAGCGTTTTGAAGCAGGCCGAAGCCTACTTTCTATGCTTGCGGAATCAGATCTAGTATCAGTTTCCATTTGCGTCCCTGGCCCCCTCAATCAGCGGGGCGACACTCTATCATGGGACACCTAGACGAGTTAATGCTCCAGTATAAATTCCCATCCATCACGCACGTTTTGAAGGAGATAGAAGAGGAGACATCGTCAGACGCCTATGTTTAGATGACGCCTGACGACGATCCCATTAGCGCATGCTAACCACAATACCTCAATTTATTCGCATTCACCCCTTGGACGAATGTGGGTCTTTGCTCCCTGGAAATGTGCGCTCCTCGTCAAATCTTCCATTCACTTTATGAATTTTTACTGAACCGCCTTCGACTCCGATTACATTTTTCAAAACACCTCCTTTGGTAGCATCCGCCTTGGTATCGAAATGGCGTAAAGTTCTACCGCTATCAAGATTCTTTAGCGCCCAATCATCATTTTTCTGATCAAACGTGAGCGAGAATTTCTTTAAGTTTGCCATTGATATCTCCAGTCATTCATATGTGTGTCCAATTAGGTAACTTAGTATTGGAGCATGAGGCTTGCGCACTCCCAAAGGAATGGCAAGCCTCAATGTCCATCCAGAGCTAGATCAAGCAATCTTGCTCAAAGCATTGGATGCGGCCCAATCACTGAACTCCGTCACAAGCACACGGTCATTCCTGTCGGTGAGTTTCATCACCCAGTCTCGAATTGCGGTCGCGGACCAGGGTGTGTTGATTACCCAAGCAGAGAGCAGAACCCTCCGAGCTCCAGACTTCTGAAGACCTGCAATCAGGTTTTTATAGTCTTGACCCGGTTGGGTGAGATCGTAGGAAATGAGAAATTGCATGGTGACCTTTCATATTTGTGATATTGACATATACGAAAGGGGTACCTAGAATCAGGCCCCTTTCGGGTGAACAGGGTGTGTGCCGTCAAACACGATCACCCTGCCCACTAGTGGGTGCCTGGACTATCGTGCCAGGCAAGGACGCCCGTGACAGGGAGGTCAACGTCTTCTCATAGAGACACCTCCTTTCCACACATTCAAAAGGCCTCGGTTCAACTTTGCGAGAGGGGAACCGAGGCCTTTTTGTTTCCGGACAAGAATCGTTCCAGGCTGCACATCTGACCATTACCTACTAGATATAGCGATCCTATTTTTTTGTCAAACAAAATGTTGTGGCACAACTGTGATTAGTGGGGATAAGCTGGTGATATCGCTGCGGCCAGATTGGGAGCGGCGTTTATGCATTTCTCACCAAGTTATCCACAGCTGGATAGAGAGTATGAAAGGACAATTTAGAGGTAGGGCCAGAAATTTCAGGGCGACGACAAAAAAATCTTCGCGCAGATGTAGGAGGAGACTCCGTTATATCACGCCGTCCACTCGCCCACCGTGTATTCGGTTCCACTTCCTCGTACTGTGGGGCAAGGCAGGGGATTAGTTATCGGTGCGTGAGCAGGCGGGCAAACTCGGCGGCTGAAATGACTGGCACTCCGCTGTAGTGTGAGGCCTCGAAATCCTTGTCTCCGGTCACGAAGTATTGGGGTGGGGGTGTGCTCGCCATGAGATCCAGGAACGGTCGATCATGTGCGTCACGTAGAGGGGTATTCGTGGGATGGGGATCGACGAACTGCACTTCCGCTTGGACGGTCGCCAGAAAGCTCGTGATATTCACCCCGGCTTGGTTGAACGCGCGTTGGAGTTTGGGGCGCCGCAGGACGGCTTCCAGTTCCGCGAAGGTCTCAGGGCTCATGACGGGGATGAGGCGACGCTGTAGGACGGCTTGGATGATCCGTGCAGGAGGCCCTGCGGCGGACAACAGACCAGACACGAAAATATTCGTATCAAGAACGACGCGCACGCTCGCGCCGAACCGCTGCAACTTCAGCGGCAATTTGTTCAGGAGTGATGCTTAGCTCGCGTGCGGCACGGCGCACTTTGCCGACCATGCGAGCCAGCTTCTTCCGACTGGCTGCTCTGGCTGGAGACTCCAAAATCAGCACGTCGGAGTCCCGGTGTGCCACCACAGCTTTCCCCCACCCCTTCATCCAGGAGGAGGGAATCACCACTCCTTCTTTGGTGTACTTCACGGCTTTCATCGGCAACGCATCCAGTGTATCCGCAGGCAGTATACCATGGTGCTGCGGCTCTGTAGTCAGCGGTCGGCGATTTTGCGAGCCGCTCGACTCTCGTTTGTCGCTTCATTCTCTGAGGGCTCGATTGTGATCGTCCCAGCCGAACCACCTCTTTTCGGCGTCGCCCGCTGGTTAACGATCTTGTCGTCCGAAGTCATTTCACTGTGGTCATTTTTGTGTCAGAAACTATTCAAAACCTTAAAATGCCCTGTACACAGTCGAAGCAATAGAACGCTCTTAAATAATTGATTTGTAAAGCTTTTGCGGGGAAACCATTGCAACAGCGAACATTGTAAAAATCTAGCTTTTCGCCTTCACACGGAAGAGGCCACTGGTTCGATACCAGTATCGCCCACCATTCATATCCCGACCGACCCAACACCACTACGATCCTGCAACAGCTCAATTTATCTCGACATCCTACGGCAGCCAGCTGCCCGCGCCCTCAACTGGACAGAATCAAGCTCCTGCGCTAGACTTTTCTCACAAGGAACAGACTTCGTCCTTACGAATGTTCCGACAGAAGAAAGAGAGGCATGGTATGCGCGGGACTGTAGCAACGATCATATTGGGACTGGTTCTGACCACGGGCTGCTCGACCACCAATCAGGTGGCGACACAAGACCAGAACTATAATGCGCCGCTCAGTATTTATAGTGCGATGGACAGCACCTCACTGGTCTATTCCGATCCCATGGCCGCCTCGCAAGCCAACGACCACCCTTATCGATGGGCTGCGTTCATCCTTCATCCAGTCGGCCACCTCGTTGACTACACCGTAAACCGCCCCCTCTACGCCATTGCCAAACACGCACCCTATCTCTTCGGTTATACGTCCGAAGATTCCATGATCGACTCCCAGCGACGGTAACCCTGCTCGAAACCTTGCCGGCCGGGACCTCTCCCGGCGGTGAGGTGAGCATTCCTCGCCCGCCTCTTGCCAGTCGCATCTCGCTTGCCGTTCAGGTATGCTCGCCACTTCGATCGTGCGCCACGTTGAACCGAGGCATCGAATCCGGCCATGTATCGCCGCCTCTCACTGCTGCCGTTCTTGTTCGCTGTCTGCGCCCTGTGGGCAGGATGCGAAACTCCGCCACCGGCCCGGCCCCCGCTTCCTCCCTCGGAGAGTGACCTTGACCTCCTGGGCCCCACAAAACTCTGCGATTCCCGCCAGACATTCCTAGCGGCACATCCTGAAGTCATCCCCCACTCCCACGCCTGGGGCAGCGGGCAGGAACTCCAAATCCCGTCTGAGCAAAGCCGCTCCAAGAGCGACGAGTCATATTTTTTCGACGAAAACGGAACGTTGGTCGGTATGCTGTTCGTGTTTCGTTCCGGACTCGATCTCGCCCCCTACAAAACACTCCGCTATACCCTCTCCCGGCTGAAACCCAGCCTGGAGTTCTATTTAACCGTGGCCCAATTGGCCGATCGTCAGAACATGGAAGGCAGCACCATCTATGACACCGGCGACGAAAAGACGACCACCCGATACCTCGTGCTGGGCGATCGCGGTAACCAACGCCTGCTCGAAGCCTCCTTTACGGTCGATCCCTACGTGAAGCTCTTTTC
>OBID01000549.1_pt1 | contig 15305 bp, 7 predicted proteins | sample 1519781 | NCBI WGS metagenome assembly OBID01 (sample SAMEA3991478, study PRJEB22521) | metagenome | biome: anthropogenic terrestrial biome; feature: sewage plant; material: sludge | place: Sweden | collected 2012-09-26 | reverse complement strand
ATTGGGGAAATGCCAGGTGATATAAAAAGTAATCTCCCGCGAACCGTGTGCGGGAATGGTGGCCTTTACTGCGAGGGAAGCTTGCGGATCATGGTCTGTCAATTGATCTTTGTCTGTAAGGATGCCGTCAGCGCTAAAATCGTCCCAAAAATCGAGGAGGGCATTTTCCCAATCATTGGATCGGGACGATCTGCGATAGCTCACTTGCTGATCACTATTGGTAGTAAGTGCCATAGTCCCCCAAGCTTCTGAAGTATGGGGGACGCTATCCGAATACATGAAGATTCCCTGGACACCTGCGGATTTTCTGAAAACATTTTGATTGTGCTTGGCCCCAATCGGCACCTGATCGCCTTTCCAATCCATCCTGGTTTTGGATCCATCATTACCTATAAAATTTCTCATTAGTCCACAAACTGATGCTTCAATCGGCTGATCAGTTTTATTCCTGACTTCATACTTTAAGATAGCTATGGGTATACCGCTGGAGGATGCGTCTGTCGGAATGAGCGGATTATAAGCCTTCAGGGTAACATCCACCGGCATATTATCATCCGAAAGATTGACTTGGCCAAATGGATAGGTAGCGTCAAAACTAGCGTGGCTAAACCGAGGGATGCCATGATTGTCAACAGGACGGCCTTCTTTATCCTGGTAATCTATAGCATCCAACGGCCCCATGAGTCCTTTGATATATTTTTTGCCATTCTTTTCCTGCACATAAATGGAAAAGAAAGGCACTCCATTGCCCATCTGACCTCCGCTAAAATTTTTAGCAGGCCGATTCATAATCTCCCAGTCCTTCAATTCGCCTTTGCCACTTAAAGAAACGGTTCCAGTTCCGATACCCCCAATCGGTAGGGCTATCCTATACAAATGATTTTGGTCGTAGTGTTTGAGCACAGGAAAATTCTGACTCCTTCCATTCACCGGATTCAAAATCAATCCTATCCATAAAATCAGGTTCTTGATATTCATTGAATTAGCTTTTTAAGCAGCTGCATAAAGTTCGCAAAGAATTGTGAGTCTGACATACATGAAAATGCTTTCTTGGAGCTTATTCAAATACTTATGGCATAATCGTTTAAGCCGTGCGTAACCCAGTCTCTCGAGATCTCTGTGGTCATTAATCTACCATTCAGCTCTATTTATTGATGGGGTAATTTGGCTCATCAACCCTGGATATTAAAAATAATTTTTCCATTTCTTTTACCACCGCAGGGTAAAGGGATGCAAGGTTTTTGTTTTCGGACGGATCACTATTAAGATCATACAGTTCACAGGCTGACCAGTTGATGCTGCGTTTGACGGCTTTCCATTTGCCCTTCCGGATGGCCTGATCAAACCCTCGCTCATGAAATTCCCAATACAAATAAGGATGGACCGGTTTAGATTGGGATTTGGATAATACATTCAAAAAAGATAGTCCATTGATATTGCTGGGTTTGTCGGCGTGGAGGATATCCGCAATAGTTGGGAGAATATCCCAATTGGCCAGGGGTTCATTGATGAGTTTTTTGGTCAAGCCCATTCCCCAGGCGATGGTCGGCACCCGGATACCACCTTCGTACAAGTCTCTCTTATAACCCCGCAATCCACCGGTACTCTCAAATTCTTTGATGTTTCTGCCCCCTTCCTGGTGAGCTCCATTGTCCGAAGTAAAAAGCACGAACGTATTTTTATCCAAGCCAAGCTCTTTAAGCAAAGTCGTTAACTTACCCATGTCCATATCTACTTGTCTGATCATGGCTGCCGTAGCCGCATTGGGCATAGGTTGTGAACTATAAGTCGGACTCATACCGGTTCCCTGGACAAAAGGGGTCTCTACAAATACACTTTTACCATTGGCCTTTAAAAAGGGCTTAATGGACTCTTCAGAGGGTATCGTCAGTTCAGCATGCGGTAAAGTCATCGGCAAGTACAATAAAAAAGGAGCCTGCCGATTAGCCTTGATAAAATCCAATGCTGCATTAAAAATATAAGGTGCTGTATTTTGAGTTGAGTCCATTGGATGGGTCCTGGTCACACCATCCTTAGTCTCCCAAAGATTTTTAACATAATAATTATGGGCACTTTTGTGGGTTAAGTATCCAATAAACTCATCCCAGCCTTGTTTTTCAGGAGAGCCTGAATTATTTTCATGTCCTAAGCCCCATTTGCCAAACATGCCTGTCACATAACCTTGTTTTTTGGCCATTCGTGGTAAAGTCAGCGTGGATTCACGCAAAGGAGTCTCTTTATTGCCCCGTATATATGCATGTCCCATATCCATACCTGTCATCAGGGCAAAACGGGAAGGGGCACATACTGTACTGCCTGAATAAAAATTGGTAAACCGGCAGCCATCTGCAGCCATTCGATCAAGGTTAGGCGTAGGAATTATCTTTTGACCATAACAACCTAAATCACCATAACCCAAGTCATCGGCCAGGACAATGATAATATTTGGTTTTGAATTGGATTGTGTGATTCCAAAAGTGAATCCGCAAAGGTGAATGACCAGGAACAATGCTTGTTTTAATTTCATTCTCGAAATTAAATAATCTAAGGATTACTGAACAGATAAGTTGAAAACACAAACTCCATTTTGTATAACGTGAGATAATTAAAGCGATTGATTTTTTCCAGGTTCCTCTTAAAAAATTATAAACGATGCAAACAAATCTGACAACACTTATATTGATCTCGAAGTAACCAAAGAAAATTTTTTAATGGAGAGAAATCCTATTCATTGCTGAGCTCTAGCTCTTATATAATGCATCAGCCCAAGCAGCTGCGTATCGGTCATATCTGCGTAAATAGGCATACCCATCTTTAGACTTGATCCTTTTTTGACTACCTGTCTGAATAAATTCAAATTGAGCGGCACAGCAGAAGCTCTCAGATCAGGCGCCATACCCATTGACACTACATTACCCCCATGGCAGCCACGGCAAGGGCCGTATTCTTTTTCTCCCATTGCGACCAGACCAGCGTCCACTTTAAATGCTTTATCAATGATTGGAGTAGGAAAATAAGGTGGCGGCAAGGGAGGTAGACCCACTTTACCTTCCAGAGAAAAAGTGATTAGCCGACGCATATGACGGCCATAATCCCAGCCAAGGACTTTGTCACCTACTCCGGCAAAGGCACCACCCCAGCCCACCAATAACGAGATATACTGCCTGCCTTTAATGCTGTAAGTAATTGGAGGAGCAGAGATGCCTAATCCTGTGTCAAAAGTCCAAAGTATTTTACCTGTAGCAGCATGATAGGCCAATAGTTTTCCGTCTGCTCTGCCCTGGAAAACCAGGTAACCGGCAGTGGTCAGGGTACCCGCATTCCACAATTCATCCTGGGGTACCTGCCAGATCATTTTTTGTTTGACAGGATCCCAGGCTTGCAAAGAGCCGGGATAAGGCCTTGGTTGTTTTTTAGGAGGAAATAACCTGGCGCCTATACCGCCTTTAAAATCTATGGAGACAAAATTGGTATCAACCCCTACATCTGTGTACGCGAGCGCATCATGTATGGTAGGGATATAAGCCAATTCTGTCATTGGATTATAAGACATCGCATGCCAACTATGAGCACCATGAGGGCCAGGAGTTAACTGAAAAGTATCATTTTTATATCGTGCCCCAGGTGCTTCTACCGGTCGGCCGGTTTTCAGATCGATGCGAGATGCCCAGGAGGTTTCCACAAAGGGCTCGGCCGATACCAACTTGCCGGTTTCCCGATTGATCACGTAAAAAAATCCATTTTTAGGAGCGTGTAAGATGGCTTTTATAGGTTTACCTTCGATCATCAGATCAGCCAGAACGATATCCATATTAGAGTTATAATCCCAGCTCTCACCCGGTGTGGTCTGGTAGTGCCATAAGTAATGACCATCATCCGGATCCAGCGCGACGATAGAGCACAAGAAAAGATTATCACCTCCCTGCGGGCTCCTGATATTTCTATTCCAGGGTCCACCATTCCCCGTGCCGATATATAGTACATCGAGGTCCGGATCATAGGTAAATCCATGCCAGGCATGGCCACCGCCACCATATTTCCACCACTCGCCGGTCCAGGTCTCCGCAGCCATCTTCATGGCCTCATTTTCAAACCCTTTGGCAGGATTACCAGGCACAATATAAAATCGCCAGGCTTGTGCCCCTGTCTCAGTGTCATAGGCTGTGACATACCCTCTGGTTGGACCCGCTTCTGAGCCGCCATTGCCGATCAGGACTTTGTGCTTAAATGCTTTTGGTGCTCCGGTGATAGTAAATGCTTTGGATGGATCTGTCGTCTGTACACTCCAGATCTCTTGGCCGGTCTTGCTATCTATTGCAATCAACCTACCATCCCAGGTAGCATCAAATATTTTGCCCTCGTAATAGGAGATGCCTCTGCTGTGCGACCAACCTGCACGACGATGTTGACCGATGTGTTTTGCATTTTCAGGGTCATATTGCCAGATCAGCCGGCCGGAAGTAGCGTCCACCGCGCGAACGATATTGGCAGTACCTGTAAAATACATGATGCCGTCTATCACCAGGGGTGTTGAGACCAGGGCCTTGTCATTGGGCAAGTCGATGTACCAATCTACCTTGAGCGCACTTACTGTATTGGTATCTACTGCAGTCAATGGGCTAAACCGTCGTTCATTGTGCGTGCGACCATAGGCTGGCCAATCTGTGGTTTGTGTTTCGTCTGCCAATTGCTTGTCAGGATCGTTTGAGTTGCATCCACTCAGGAGCAAGTAGCCCATTAAATAAAGACTATATATAAATAGACTATTCTTCAAATCGATCTTCATTTTATATTGATTTACTCGATTGAAATTAATTAAAAACTCGCGACGGTACTAAATCAATAATAGTGGAAGTTTAAAAATGTCAGTGTTTACCAATGAAGGTTATCGAATGGTCCCAGTACAACTGCTGCGAATCGGACGGGAGAGGTTTAGGCGGAGTTGAACTCCGACTCGATAATCTATTCTAAAACAAAGTATCTTTTTCTTTGCCTCCTCTGATTCTATCCAAGATCCTGCCAAGTTCAGCCTCTGTGGACACCAGTACTTCGCGCGGTTTAGATCCTTCGCCGGCACCAACTATCCCGAGCAACTCAAGCTGATCCATGATGCGTCCTGCACGGTTGTAACCCAACTTAAGTCTTCGCTGGATCATGGAGGTACTGCCATGCTGATTTTGCACCACCAAACGACCTGCTTCGTCGAGCATGTCATCGAGATCTTCCAGGACCGCTTTTTCGGCACCGGAGGCTCCTTCTTCACCGGTGTATTCGGGGAGGAAGTAGGGAGTAGAAAATCCGCGCTGATCGTGGATAAATTTCAGCACATTTTCTACTTCAGGAGTATCTACAAATGCACACTGCAATCGAATCATGTCTCCTCCTACGCTCAACAACATATCGCCACTTCCGATGAGTTGGTCTGCACCTCCGGTGTCCAGGATGGTCCTGGAATCAACCTTAGATGAAACTTTGAAGGCCAGGCGTGCCGGAAAATTTGCCTTGATCACCCCTGTAATGATATTGACCGAAGGTCTTTGCGTAGCAATGATCAAGTGGATGCCTACCGCTCTGGCCAGCTGAGCCAATCGACCTATGGGCAGCTCGACCTCTTTACCGGCAGTCATGATCATATCTGCAAACTCATCGATCACGAGGATGATGAAGGGGAGGAATTTATGGCCTTTTTCAGGATTAAGCTGTCGGGCAGTAAACTTTTTATTGTATTCTTTGATATTACGGGACTCTGCTTTTTTCAATAAGTCGTACCGGTTATCCATCTCAATGCAAAGTGAATTGAGGGTAAAAATGACTTTATTGGTTTCCGTCACGATGGGTTCGTCCTGGTCCGGTAGATAAGCCAGAAAATGGTTTTCCAATTTAGAGTAAGGGAAGAGTTCCACTTTTTTGGGATCAATCAAAACCAGTTTGACCTGGGCCGGATGTTTTTTGTACAGTAGGGACATCAGGATGGTATTGATACCCACTGACTTGCCCTGACCAGTAGCACCGGCTATCAGCAAGTGCGGCATTTTAGCAAGATCTGCTACAAAGACTTCATTCGAAATGGTGCGACCAAGTGCGATCGGAAGATCCATTTTGGACTGCTGAAATTTATCAGACATCAATACCTCTTTGAGGCTGACGATTTGTTTTTTCTTATTAGGTACTTCGATACCGATGGTACCCTTACCTGGGATAGGCGCGATGATCCTTATACCGAGGGCAGAAAGATTGAGCGCGATATCATCTTCAAGGTTTTTGATTTTCGAAATTCTTACTCCAGGAGCAGGGATGATTTCATAAAGGGTTACAGTCGGGCCTACGGTCGCTCTGATTTTAGTGATCTCGATTTTGTAATGCATGAGAGTCTCTATAATCTGATCTTTGTTGGCTTCGAGTTCAGCCCGGTCTACTTCAAAGTTTTGATCTGTATAATCATGCAATAACTCTACGGATGGCAGCTGAAACTTAGAAAGTTCAGCATCGGGATCATACGGTTGCAGATTGGCGTAGTGATCTTCAGTCAGGGTAAGGTCTTCAATATTGGGAGAAAGCGGATCCAAAGACATCTCCGGATCTTCTGATAGATGATGGATCTCTAAGTCTAATAAAGCTTCTGCATCGGTCCTGGTCCCGGGCGTATTTATATTGATTTCTTCAAATTCCAGTACCGGTTCATTTTTCCGAAGGTCTTTCAGATCGGCATATTGTGGTTTATAGTGATCTTGATCAAGTGTGATGGGCTCACGATCGTCCCGGAGGTCCGGCACTTCATCTGTGAAGTCCATGTCAATGGGTTTTTTATTAGATCCATTAGTCCCATCAGATACAGTGCCTGAAGGTTGATCTGACTGATTCTTTTTGAAAAAACTTAAAAAGGAGCCCATATTGATAGAAGGTGATTCGCCACCGGATAATTGGTAAGACGGCATCCGCAGACCTGAAAAGTCGGGGTTAAAATTCCAAATGAATATCACTGCGACTATCAATAATAATAATCCAATCAAGCCCACCATGCCCAGCATATTACGTAAATAAAAAGCGATCCATTCACCAATAGCACCTCCAAACGGGAAGGCAAATCTACCGAGCAGGCTCTCTAATAAAACAGAGGAGTATACCATGATCCATAAAGCTGACAAGGTTTTCATGGCCAGTGAATATTTTGCATTTCGCACCCACTTCCAGGTATACATGAGACTGATATATACAAGGACGAAAGCTGGAAGACCAAAACTCCAGTACATCACCTGATGTGAAAGAAAAGCCCCCAATCGACCGAAAGTATTGGCTACTTCAAGGTCCTTTTGAAAAAATATATGCCATGAAAAATTAAGCACTTTGTCCTGATCAAATCTCCAGGTAAAAAGGTAGGAGATCATACTGATCAAAAGTAAAATTGAAAAAAATAAGGTGAAAAGCCCCAATACTTTTGTCCATCGCTCGTCCTTAAAATTTAGCCTTTTCCAAAAAGGTTTACTGTTTTTCTTCTTGCCCATACTGTCCGGTTATAATAGTCGTATAAAGTGATTCAGACCGTAAATATAACCAGGAATTTTAAATATTAAAATAAAATGCTATTTATATTATATTGATTTTAAGCATTTTGAATAACAAATTTGTAAATTATTGAAAATCAAAAGAAAACATAATGAAAAAAAATGCTACTTAGAGAAATGGTTAATTTCCTAAAGAATCCAGATTTCGGTCCGGGGAGTTTTTAGTTTTGTTGATTTGTACGATGACTAGAAATGATAATGGTTCAATCATGTTTAAATCACCCACTACCATGTATTTACCTACGGGTTTGAATACTTTCTTTACACCAAACTCAATGGCGCTAATAAAGCAAAAGAGCTCTCCTAAAATCAATCCTTCAATTCATTCGGCAACAGACTTCCGGGAAAATTTTGATAAGCAACCGGTCGGGTCCAGCGCTTCATGGATCCCATGCCAACAGCGCCAAAAAAAGGATGGCTCGTTGCAGGGAAAGGACCGCCATGCATCTGTGCATCACACACCTCTACCCCGGTAGGAACTCCATTCCAAACCAATCTACCTGCAGCCTGCTCCAGTGCATCGATCATTTTTGCATTAAGGGCATCTTCAGGTTCACTCCAGATAGTAGCAGTGAGCTGACCTCTGAGTGCCCTTACGATTTCGATCATTTGATCCGGATCATCACATTTGACTATGACTGCAAATGGGCCAAAGACTTCTTCATGCCATTTTGGATGGGTCAAAAAATCTCTGCCAGCTACCACTGCAAAAGCGGCTTTCATGAGATGTGATGAGCCTTCATTCATATTGACCATAGTCACTTCACCTGAAAGATTTTGAAGAGATTGGACAAAACTGGATTGGATTCTTTTATTGAGCATCGGCGAGGCAGCCATGCCAGCGGCTTTGTCGTGCAATCCTTTATAAAAGGCATTAAATTCTGGACTTTCCTGTACCAGGATAATCCCAGGTTTAGTGCAAAACTGCCCTACTCCAAGCGTCATAGATCCGCCTAATTGTTCACCAATAAATGCGGCCCTTTTCTCGAGGGCTGATGCCATCACCACGACTGGATTGATACTGCCCATCTCCGCATAGACCGGGATAGGCTCTGGTCTGGCAGCCGAAGCATCCATGATGGCCCTTCCGGCACGATAGGAGCCTGTAAAACCTACAGCTTTGATCCGTGGGTCTTTGACCAAAACCTGGCCAAGATCCTGTCCTGCTCCATATAAAGAGGAAAATACCCCATCAGGTGCCCCTACTGTTCTGGCAGCTTCCATAATGGCTTGAGCAACCAAAGCATTGGTCCCGGGATGAGAATCATGTGCTTTGACAATCACCGGACATCCTACTGCCAGTGCGCTGGCTACATCCCCACCGCCGGTAGAGAAGGCCAGGGGAAAATTGCTTGCCGCGAATACTACCACAGGCCCAAGAGGCACCAATCTTTTTCTAATATCGGGTCTGGGCAGCGGTTGACGGTCCGGCAAAGCCTGATCAATAAAATTTTCTTCCCAGCTACCATTTCTGAGTGCGGTGGCCATCATATTGATTTGACCAATAGTTCTGCCCCGTTCACCCATCATCCTTCCTTCCGGCAATCCGGATTCTGCACAAGCTCTTGAAATAAGTGTATCCCCTAGTTCGAGGATATTCTCTGATATTTTGTTAAGAAAAGAAGCTCTTTGGTCGGGACTCCAATGGCGGTAGATCTCAAAGGCCATCACAGCCTTGTCGAGCGCTTCGTCGATAGTAGACTGATCTGCGATGGTAAATTTTTCAGCCAGATAAGTTTGAATGGAAGCTTCTACTCCTTGAACAAATGTGGATCCCCCTCTGGTGTCAAATCCCACTATATTCTCTGTAATCATAAATTGTAAATTTTGAGGTTAGGCCTGCTTTGGATGGCGTCATTTATAACAGATAACACCTGGATTCGTTCAATACCGCTTAGTTTTAACCTGGGCGGGCGCACGTGTTCAGTTCCTACTCCGGCTGCAGCCTCAGCAAGTTTTATATACTGTACCAGTTTAGGGTGTATATCCAGCTCGAGCAGAGGCATAAACCACCTGTATATCTTCAATGCATCATCTATTCGACCTTTTTTGACCAAATTAAATATAGTTACCGTCTCTTCCGGAAATGCATTGACTAGTCCTGCGACCCAACCATCTGCGCCAGCCACCAGGCATTCCAATGCCAGGGTATCCACCCCTCCCATTATTTTAAACCTTGACCCAAAAGCATTGATCATTCGGGTGATATTGGTGATATCCCTACTACTTTCTTTGACTGCCTGAATATTGGGATGCAGGGTGAGTTGCTCAAACATGTCTATCGTCACAGCGATCTTATAATCATGAGGGTTGTTATAGATCATGATAGGGAGATCAGTACAGTCGGCGATGGTTTTAAAATAGACCACTGTCTCGTGATCATCTGCCTTATATCGCATTGGTGGCAACAGCATCAGACCGTCGGCTCCTGCAGCTTCTGCTGCTTTGGCGATCTCCACTGCGCTGGCAGTATTCGATTCGGCTATGTTGATTAATACGGGAGTATCGTCATCCGTCTTTTCTTTGGCTGCTGCCAATAATTCCAGGGTTTCCTGCAATTGAAGCGTGCTGGCTTCACCGAGGCTGCCGGCCAAAATCACCCCATGGATCCCATTGTTGAGTTGAAAATCAAGATGCTTTTGGAATGCTGGTATATCCAGGCTATGATCTTCCTTAAATTTAGTAGTAAGGGCAGGATATACACCTTGCCAGTTCACTTTAGCCATTGATGCGATTATTTAATGCAAAAATGGGAATAATTTATGAGGAATCTGCATTTGGTAAGCTCCATGGTACAATCTTTCATTTAGGACAACTTTGAAACGCCCTAGGAGCGAATCGGTTATGTAACATGACCAGTCAACCCACATGAAAAAAGGCCGACTCGCCATTGCGAGTCAGCCTTTCGATTTGATATGATTAGGAAACTTAGATTAGTACCTATCTGAGCAAATTGCTCAATAAATTAATAACAAGGATTTTGAGACAAACTTTTGTTAGCATCAAGTTGAGCCTTGGGAATAGGGAAGATATCAAAACAAGGTTTTGTATCTGCTGGTTTCCAAGGTCTTGCATCCTGGTAAGTACCGAAGCGAATAAGATCTTGTCTCCTCCATCCTTCAGCAAACATCTCACGACCTCTCTCTGCCAAAAGATTTTCAGCTGTCAGGGAAGTTAGCGGAGTAGCCAAGGCACGGTTTCGGATCTGATTGACGATAGCGAGGGCGGTAGCATCGCCAGCATTCTTTCTCCAAAGCGCTTCAGCTTTCACCAACATAATGTCGGCTAACCGGAATATTGGGAAATCATTGCTCAAGTTAGCAGTAGAACCAGCTATATATTCAAATTTAGCGATCCTTGCTCCAGCTTGTCTTAGACAGTTTGGAAAATGCTCATTGATGGCAGGTGTGAAATTTAAATCTTTACCATCAGGGTCATTGGCTTCAGCACTTGGATCGACCAATTGTTTGCCTGCAGCACTCTTTTGAGGGCCTGCTAACAGACTTCTTTTTCGAACATCATTCGCTTCAAAAGAATTGTAAAACTCTTGAAGTGAACAGTAACCATTCCATGGTTGATCGGTAAGGTTAAAAGTTTTTTGACTTTCATAATGCAGTGTCATCACCGGAAGGTTAAATCCCTGTGCAAATACTTTGTCATAAGGTATAGCAAAAATGGTTTCTTTAGAACCTGCATTTTCAGTTTGGAAGTTCGTAAAAAAATTGTCTTCCAGGCTATACTTGCCGGAGTTGATCACTTTATCAGCAGCTGCTATGGCTTTATCCCACTGTGCGGTGCCCGTATATCTTTGTGCATTGATATAAAGCTTAGCTAATATTGAATTGGCAGCATGTTGAGTCATCCTGGCATAGGTAGAACCAGATACTTCGTCTGTCAGATTCGGAGTACTTTCAAGCAACTCTTTTTCAACAAAAGCGTACACTTCGGCTCTGGACTTGGTAGTCGGGTTGGCCTCCGCTGTCGCAAAGGAAGTCACGATAGGCACATTGCCAAAAAGATCAAGCAACCAATAGTAGTACAATGCACGAACAGATCTTAGCTCTGATACGAATGCTTTAGCACGATCACTTTGGATGGCAGAAAACTGCTCAATCAAACGATTACAGGCACTGACTCCTCCAAACAATTGTCCCCAGGAATTATTAAATGCATCTTCCGTAGGAAGGTATTCATGCCTGAACATACGTAACCAAATGCCTCCATCAAACCAGTCACCACCTCTTTGTGGAATCATTAATTCGTCAGAAGACACTTCCTGGATAGACCAGGTAGCATTGTGATTTCCCATTACTCCAATCAGGCTCGAATAAGCTGCTCCCAATGCAGAAATAAACTCTTCGTCTGTTTTGAAGAAATTATCAAAAGTCACTGTTGAATACAACTCTTCATCGAGATTGGTACAGGAATTATTGAAAGTCAGTAAAGCACCGGCTATCAATAAAGCTTTAGAATATTTTATAAGTTTTTTCATATCGCTATGATTATTTTTTTATTTAAAATTAAAATCCAAAATTGACGCCTAAAGAAAAGGATCGTGTAGTAAAATAATTATCTCTTCTGTCAATACCTGGGGCCAATGGATTGCCATTGTCCTCAGAATCACCAAATCGAACTTCAGGATCAACGCCGGTATACCCTGTGATGGTAAACAGATTGTTACCTGCGAGATACACAAAAGCTTTATTAAATACTCCTTTTACAGGCAAAGTATAACCCAATTGCATATTGTCCAATCTAATGAAATCGCCTTTTTCTACGTGTAAACTAGAGTATTTAGCATCTTTTAATTTAGGATCAGCATACTTGGTATTTACCCTATTGTAGCTCAGGATAGAACCAGGATTGCGATCTTCATAAAACACCCTGAATTGGTTGATCAAAGAATGTCCGAATGCACCCCTCAAAAATGCATTTAAGGTAAAATTGCCCAGAGTGAAACTATTGTTAAAACCAAGGGTGAAGTTAGGAATACCATTACCCAAAACCGCCTTGTCATCTGTAGTACCGGTACCATCTCCATTAAGATCTTTAAAAGTTGGGTTCCCTGCAGCATCCGGGCCTGTGTAAATCGGGCCATAAATTTGACCAATTTTTTCGCCTTCTGCTACTCGAATCATGGTGAAGTTATTTTGTCCAGGAGATCCTACACCTGCCAGGTCGAGTACCCCTCCAGATCCGAATTTAAGATCACCTTGAGACAAACTCACTAATTTATTATCCAAATAGAAAGTAGCATTTAATGAAGGAGTATACTTCAACCCACCAAATTTGAGGTCATTTAATGCCACAGAAGCTTCCAGACCTGTGCTGGTTAGTTCTCCCACGTTAGCCCAGGTACGACCAAATGAATTTGGTGGAACCGGTACTGGGAAGTTGTATAATAGGTCATTGACTTTTCGATTAAACAAATCAAATGTTCCTGTGATTTTATAGTCCAATAAACCAAAATCCAATCCAATATTGGTTTCACCTTTTCGCTCCCATTTAAGATCAGCGTTAGGGTTAGATACCGGACCATAAGTAGGCACATAAGCACCATTGTAAAAGAAGCTACCGGTAGGACCGTATCTGAATTGAGACAGATAATCCTGGGTAATATTAGCTCCAGTGACACCATATCCTATTCTCAACTTGAGGTTGTCAACAAAACTGATATCCATCAATTTAGTCAAGTTTACTCCTGCTGAAACAGCTGGGAATACCCCCCATTTATTATTTTCTCCAAACCTGGAAGATCCCTCTCTTCTCACTGATGCACTGGCAAACCAGGTATCATTGATATTGGCACTCAATCTACCAAAGAACGCGATCAGTTTATTACTGTTTTTTCCACTACCAACACCTCCAAGTCCTCGAGGAAAGTCCAAACTCGCACCGATGTTATTGCTTGTAAAGAAATCAGTCAGGAAGTTACCTCCTTGTATACCGAATCCTTCAGTGACGAATTTTTGGTAATCGTATCCTGCTAAAGCCGTTAAGTCTATATTATTTACTCTAAAGGCATAGTTAAGTGTAGAGGACAAATAATCATTTTGGGCAGAACTTGAATTCCTGGTAGCAAGACCATTGCGGCCAATACCTTGACCAAACTGGCTTTGTTTGCTGATATAGGCCTCAGTTACACCGTTGCCATCACCGCCATTATCACGACCGAGTGTGTAGGCTATAGAGTATCTCAGACCTTTGGCGAGTTCGTATTCCGCACGAACTGTACCCAATATATTGTTTAATACACCTTTCGCCTGGTTTTGTTCGATGATCGCCAGCGGATTAAAAATATCAAATCCTCCAGGTTCATTATAACCTCCATTGACTGTATTGGTGGCATCATAAACAGGAGCGGTTGGATTAAAAATGGTGGCATATCTAAATGCAGCATTGCTAAATCCTGTATTCTGATTGCGATTAGTAGCAGATAAATCAAAATTGATTAATAATCTGTCATTAATCGCTTTCTGTGCCAGGTTGACACGACCGTTAAGTTGCTTAAATCCATTGTCAAGCGCAACTCCCTGAACATCTCTATAGTTAAAAGAAACTCTGTAAGCCAAGCCCTTGGCACCACCTGACATCGCCAGGTTGTGCTGTTGAGATAAGCCTGTTCGAGTGATGACATCAAACCAGTCAGTGCTAGTGCCTTTGTCAAGGCCTCCTGCTGCCTTATATTCTGCAGCATTCATGATTTGAGGTGTTCTTGCAATATTTTCAACTGAAAAAACGCCGTTGTATTCAATGGAAGATTTGCCTTCATGGCCTTTTTTGGTGGTGATCAAAATAACCCCATTTGAACCTCGCGTCCCATATATCGCTGCTGCAGAACCATCTTTAAGTACATCCATGGTCTCAATGTCATTGGGATCAACGCTACGTAAGTTGGCACCTGGAACACCATCAATAATGATCAATGGTTCAGTATTTCCACCCACGGTAGAAAGACCTCTTAGTCGGATGGTGAATCCGCCATTAGGATCTCCGTTGGGTTTGGCGATAACCAATCCGGGTACTTTACCTTGTAGCAATTGAGCCGGGCTGGTGATAGCACCTTTGTTGAAATCCTCTGCTTTGATAGATGCAACTGCAGAAGTGATTTCTTTCTGACGCTGGGTACCATATCCAGTGACGACTACCTCTTCGAGCAACTTACCTGGAGTAAGTGTGATCTCAATATTGTTAGTAGCACCGTCGAGTGTAAAAACTTCTGTACCAAAACCTGTGTAAGAAATCTCCAACACATTGCTTCCTGCTGGCACTTCTATAGAAAAGGTGCCATCAATGTCAGTAATGGTCCCAATACTAGTTCCCCGAACCAGTACATTGGCACCAATCAAAGTCTCGCCTGAACCGGCTTCCTTGACGGTGCCGGTGACAGTGCGTTGTGCCAAAGCAAAAGACTGCATTCCTGCCAAGAGGAGCAAGGCAATAGTCGCTTTTAGCATACGAGTAAAAAGTCTATTCATAATCATTCAAAAATTTTTATTAATATTAGAAAGAGCATTTTAAGTGAAGAGAAAATGTAGAATATTTGGAATTTTTAATACCCTGATAACGTTTCAAAAAGTTAATAGTGAAAAATAAAAATCACAAAATCCTAATATTCTCTTTACATAAAGTGCTTCAAAAGTAGGAACTTATATAAGCTTTCCAATACCGATTTACCCTTTCATACGTATAATTTATCCCGCAAACCTTACCGCAAACGATTGTTGTTGATAAATTGAGGAA
>OBID01000548.1_pt1 | contig 15320 bp, 12 predicted proteins | sample 1519781 | NCBI WGS metagenome assembly OBID01 (sample SAMEA3991478, study PRJEB22521) | metagenome | biome: anthropogenic terrestrial biome; feature: sewage plant; material: sludge | place: Sweden | collected 2012-09-26 | reverse complement strand
GCTCGTTTGCTCTCCCCGGAAAGACTCATTGTCGTTTATGGCCACGGTGGTGATGTGGTGCGCTCGACGCTGGCCGCTGACGACATCCTTTGGTCAGAGCAGGCGCAGCAACTGGGAACCGGCCATGCCGTCGCCCAGGCCGTGTCGCAACTGGGCGATGCAGCACAGACGCTGGTGCTCTACGGCGACGTGCCGCTGACTACGCTCGGTGCGCTCAAGCGCCTGCTGCAGGCCGGGAAGGACGGCCTCTCGATCCTCACCGTAGACCTCGCCAACCCGGCCGGCTACGGCCGCATGGTGCGCGATGCTGCTGGCAACATCGTGCGCATCGTCGAGGAAAAGGATGCGACGCCAGAAGAAAAGGCGATCCGCGAGGTCAATACCGGCATCATGGCCATTCCCACGGCACGCCTGGCTGACTGGCTCGGCCAGCTCAAGAACAACAACGCCCAGGGCGAGTACTACCTGACTGATATCGTCGCGCTGGCCGTGGCCGAAGGCCTGCCGGTACGCGCCGCGCAGCCCGAAGGCGAGTGGGAGGTGCTAGGCGTCAACAGCAAGGTGCAACTGGCCGAACTGGAGCGCCAGCACCAGCGAAATCTGGCCGATCAGTTACTCGTCGCCGGCGTGCGTCTGGCTGATCCGGCGCGCATCGACATTCGCGGCAGTCTCTCGCACGGCCGGGATGTATCCATCGATGTCGGCTGCGTTTTCGAAGGCAAGGTCGAACTGGCCGATGCGGTCGACGTCGGCCCCTACTGTGTGCTGAAAAACGTCAAGGTGGGTGCCGGCACGCGCATCGCCGCCTTCTGCCATTTCGAGGATGCAATCATCGGTCCGGACGGCGTGCTCGGGCCATATGCGCGCTTGCGTCCGGGTACAGAGCTCGGGCCGGAAGTGCATATCGGCAACTTCGTCGAAGTCAAAAAGAGCATCATCGGCGCCCAGTCCAAGGCCAATCACCTTGCGTACATCGGCGACGCCGAGATCGGCCAGCGCGTCAATGTTGGCGCCGGCACCATCACCTGCAACTACGACGGCGCCAACAAATTCAAGACCATCATCGAAGACGATGTCTTCATTGGTTCCGATACCCAACTTGTGGCGCCGGTGACGGTTGGTCGCGGGGCGACGCTGGGCGCCGGCACGACGCTGACCAAGGATGCGCCGCCCGATGCACTGACCGTATCGCGGGCCAAACAGATGACGCTGCCCGGCTGGGAGCGTCCGAAAAAGGTAAAAAAATAATGGATTGGGGCTTCATGGGATTTGCGCTGGCGTCCACCCTGTCGCTGGCGGGGGGCGGCCTGTTGTTGCTCATCGGCTATATCGGCACCGTCCCGGCAGCCTTCAGCTTTGGCTGGAAGACCGGGCTGCCGGTGTTGCTGCTGCCGGTCATCGGCCCGGTCTGGTTCGCGCTGAGTCGGGGGCCGGAGTTCCGGCGCGCCGCCATCCAGCTGGTGGCCGGCCTGGCGCTGGTCGCCGTCGCAACTGGCCTGATCATGGGCCTGGGACCACATTTTGCAGAAAAAGTCGTGGCCGAAATGATTGAAGCCGACAAAAAAACACGTTGATTCATTGCTGATTTATTGCTCAGGGAGAAGAAGATGTCCAAGTACACCACCGAGGCGCTACGTTCTGTTGCGCTGGTTGGCCATGGTGCCGCCGGCAAGACCAGCCTCGCCGAGGCCTTGTTGTTCGCGACCGGCGCCATCAGCGCCAAGGGCAGCATCGAGAAGGGCAACACGGTTGCCGATTTCGATGTTCAGGAGAAAGAGGCTGGGCACTCCCTGACGTCTGCCGTCGTCAATTTTGGCTACGAAGACACGCATGTTCACCTGATCGACACCCCGGGCTACCCGGATTTTTCCGGTCAGGCGATTGCAGCGCTGGCGGGTGTCGATACCGCGCTGATTGTCGTCAATGCCCAGAGCGGCATCGAGCTCATGACCGAGCGCATGATGCGCTACGCGGCCGACCGCAAGTTGTGCCGGATGATCGTCATCAACAAGATCGATGCCGAAAACCTCGATCTGCCGGGGCTCGTTGCCGATATTCGCGAGCGTTTCGGCAAGCAGTGCATGCTGCTCGATCTGCCGGCCCATGGTGCGGCCGATGTCGTCGAAGTGCTCGAACACGATGCCGGCGATGCCGATTTTGAATCCGTCGCCAGCGCTCACCGGGCCCTTATCGACCAGATCGTCGAAGAGGATGAAGACCTGCTGGCACAGTATCTCGAAGATGGTACCGACCCGACGGCCGCTGCCCTGCATGCCCCGTTCGAAAAGGCGCTGCGCGAAGGTCACCTGATTCCGATTCTGTTCACCTCAGCCAAGACGGGCGCCGGCATCAAGGAATTGCTGCACGTCCTCGCCTCGCTGGCGCCAAACCCGGCCGAAGGCAACCCGCCGCCGTTTTACAAGGGTGAGCCGGGCGACAAGACCGAACCCTTCCAGGCTGTGCCCGATGCCTCAAAGCACGTGCTGGCCCACGTTTTCAAGGTCGTGGCCGACCCCTACATGGGCAAGATTGGCGTCTTCCGCGTCCACCAGGGGACGATGAAGAAGGATATGCAGTTGTTCGTGGGCGACAGCAAGCGTCCGATCAAGGTTGGTCATCTCTTTCAGTTGCAGGGCAAGGACAGTGTCGAAGTCGACGAATTGTTCCCGGGCGACATCGGTGCCGTAGCCAAGATCGACGAGATCGATTTTGACTGCGTGCTGCATGACTCGCACGACGAAGACCATATCCATCTCGTTCCGCTCGAGTTTCCCAAACCGATGGCCGGGCTGGCCGTCGAAACCAGGAAGAAAGGTGATGAACAGCGCCTTTTCGATATCCTCGGCAAGCTGGCCATGGAAGACCCGACCTTTGTTGTCGAGCGTCACCCGACCAGCAATGAGACCGTCGTTCGCGGTCTCGGTGAAATCCACCTGAAAGCCAAGCTCGCCCGCATGGCCAGCCAGCACAAGCTCGAGGTCGATACCAAGCCACCGCGCATTCCTTATTGCGAAACCATTACCGGCTCGGCCGAGGCAATGTACCGCCACAAGAAGCAATCAGGCGGTGCTGGCCAGTTTGGCGAAGTGCATCTGCGCATCGAACCGAAGGGGCGCGGCGAGGGCTTCGAATTCGTCGATGCCGTCAAGGGTGGCGTCATTCCCGGCGTCTTCATGGCAGCCGTGGAAAAAGGCATTCGTCAGGGTCTGGAGGGGGGTGTGGTGGCCGGTTATGCGGTCGACGACCTCAAGGTTACGGTTTTCGATGGCAAGACCCACGCCGTGGATGGCAAGGAAGTCGCCTTCACGATGGCTGGTCGCAAGGCGGTTATCGAAGCCATCCGCAATGCCAAGCCCATCGTCCTTGAGCCCATCGTCAGCATCGAGATCATCGTGCCGGAAACCGCCATCGGTGACCTGACTGGCGACCTGTCTGGCCGCCGCGGCCATATCACCGGCACTGACGGCCGTGGCCACGGCATGTCCGCGATCACCGGCGAAGTGCCGCTGGCCGAACTCAACGACTACCAGTCGCGCCTCAAGTCGCTGACCGGCGGCCAGGGTACCTACACCATCGAGTTCGCCCGCTATGCCGCCGTGCCGCCGAATGTTCAGCAGCAACTGGCCAGCAAGTTCCAGCTGCACGACGAGGAAGAGTGATCGGTTTGTTCCAGAGCAGGTCTTCCGCGGTCAACCGGCAAAATTGACCAAAAATGAAAAGGGGCTGAGAAGCCCCTTTTTCTTTGCCGCAATTTTGCGTGCCGGGGGTTAGTTAACCCCGCCGGACCAGTTAACGGTGGCGAGGAAAAGATAGCCGGCGCCATATACCGTCTTAATGAACGCCGGACTGTCGGCGTCCGGTTCCAGCTTGCGGCGCAGGCGGGAAATACGAACATCGATGGCGCGGTCGTTGGGGGCCAGGTCGCGTGTGCCCATCAGCTTTTCGCGTTGCAGGATACGGTTGGGGTTGCTGACAAAAACCTTCAGCAATTCGGTCTCCGCTGTGCTTAGGGCATGTTCGACGCCGCCGGGGCTGGTCAGCGTGTTGTTGCCGAGATTAAAGTGCCAGCCGGCGAACTCGGCGATCTGGCGAGCTGATGTCTCGTGACCCTCGCGCCGGCGCAAGATGCTGCGAACCCGGGCGACCAGTTCGCGTGGCTCGAATGGTTTCAGCACGTAGTCGTCGGCACCGAGTTCGAGGCCCATGACGCGATCGCTGACATGGGCGCGCCCGGTCAGGATCAGGATGCCGCAACCCGATTGGGCGCGGACGCGTTGCATGGCTTCGATGCCATCCATGTCGGGCAGGCCGAGGTCGATGATGCAGAGGTCAGGTGCCAGCGTGCGCAGGCGGCGCAGCAGGTCGCCGCCGCTGCGGCACCAGGCGGTGCGAAAGCCGAAATCGGCCAGTACCTGCTCGATGATCTTGGCGACATCGGGATCATCCTCGACGATGGTGATCAGCTTGGTGGGTTCGGTGTCTCTCATGTTTTACCTTGGTGTGCTGCTTGCAGGGCGCGAGCCAGATCCTGGCGGACGAAGGGTTTGGCCAGAACCGGCAGGGCGTTGGCGTCTTCCGCTTCGGCTTCGTCGGTGTAGCCGCTCATCAGCACGAAACGCATGTTCGGGCGCTCGGCCAGCACCCGTTCGGCCAACTGCCGGCCATTGAGGCCGCCGGGCATGATGACGTCGCTGACGACGATGGCGATATCGGCGATCTGCTCGATCATGGCCAGTGCCTGATCACTGTCTTCGGCCTCGATGACCGGATAGCCGAGGTCGATCAGTTGCTGGCGGATCACCCGTCGCACGTTCGGCTCATCTTCGACCAGCAGCACCAGTTCGCCGCCGTGAGGGAAGGCGGCCTCTTCGCCCGGTAGGTCGACATCCGGCTCCGGCGCGGCCAGGGGCAGCACCATCAGGACGGTGGTTCCCTGCTCTGGCTGGCTCTGGATCGAAATGCCGCCGCCCGATTGCTTGGCGAAGCCGTAGGCCATGGCCAGACCGAGGCCGCTGCCCAGCCCCAGGCGCTTTGTGGTGAAAAACGGCTCGCAGGCGCGGGCGAGGGTGGTGGCGTCCATGCCGCTACCGTTGTCGGCGACTTCGATCAGCGCATAAAGGCCGGGTGAGACGTCGAAGGCGGTGGCATCGGCGGATAGCTCGACGGCGCGTGCCGCGATGTGCAGGCGGCCGCCTTGTGGCATGGCGTCGCGGGAATTCAGGGCAAAGTTGAGCAGGGCGCTTTCAAGCTGGCCAGGATCCACCAGCGCGTGCACCGTGGTGCCGGCCATGTCGGTCGATACGGCAATTGATTCGGGCAGCGAGCGGCGCACCAGCTTGCCCAGGTTGACAATGAGCTGGCCGATATCGACGGTCTGCGGTTCCAGCGGCTGCTGCCGCGAAAAGGTGAGCAGCCGCTTGATCAGCTGGACGCCACGCCGAGCCGATTGCAGGGCGGGCTCGACGAATTCGTTGACCTCGGCGTCGTCCGGGCGGTGATCCTGCAAGGCGGCGAGGTTGCCGATGATGACGGTGAGCAGGTTGTTGAAGTCATGCGCCAGGCCACCGGTCAACTGCCCGATGGCCTCCATTTTTTGCGCCTGAACAAGCGCGGCCTGCATGCGTTTTTGCTCGGTGATTTCGTACGAAAACACAAAAAATCCGAGTGTTTTCCCGTCGACCGTAACTTCCGGCACCAGCGTACTGCGGGCGAAGACGGGTTGCCCCTGACGCACCATCTGGTACTCGTAAGTGACCTGCTGGCCGGCCAGCGCTCGGCGCACCGGGTCGCGAACCTGTCCATAGACCTGGGGGCCGATGACATCGAGCACGGCGCGCCCGGTGACACCGCCTTCCGGGTGGCCGTACCAGTCCGAGTAACCCTTGTTGGCGTACTGGTAGACCTCGTTCTGATCCACGTAGCCGATCAGGATGGGAATGGTGTCATTGATTAGGCGCAGGCGCTCTTCGCTGCGGCCCAGCGCGGCAGCAATGCGTTCGTTTTCCTCGCTGGCCCGACGCAGGTTGGCGTTGGCGTTTTCGAGCTGGGCCGTGCGCCGGCGCACCCTTTCGTCAAGCTGGATATTCTGGTGTTCGGTCAGGTGCTCTATGTAACGTTGTTCGGTGACGTCGCTATATAGCGTGACGAAGCCCTTGTGCGGCAAAGGTTCGCCGCGGAGCAGCAGGACGCGGCCGTTGGGGCGCTGGCGTTCAGTGACGTGGGGCACAAAGTTTTTCGTCGCGGCGACGCGCTCGGCGATCTGCGTCTCGATGTCGCCCGGGCCGTATTCGCCCCGCTCGGCGTTGTGGCGAATGAAGGCGGCGAAGGGCGCGCCGATGTAGGCCAGTTCGCTGGGGAATTCGAGTAGCGTCAGAAAGGTTCGGTTCCACGCCACCAATCGAAGGTCAACGTCGAACACGGTGATGCCCTGATCGAGCAAATCGAGCCCGGCCTGCAGCATTTCAGGGCGCGGCTTGGGGTCGGTCGAGGTGGCATTGATACGCATCGGGCGATTCTAGTTCAGGCGTCAATGGGCAATCCGCAATGTAACGATTCGTTACATTCTGCCAATAGTTGCGCAAGAGTGTTTTGCCATTCTTACACCAAATAAAAAAACTTGCCCCAAAGAGAACAGCACTCGGCAAGAAATCGTGAGGAGATAAATCGTGGTGAACCCGTATACCGTTGGGCTGGATCAAAATCCGGCCAACTTTGTTGCACTGTCCCCGCTCAGTTTTCTCGAGCGCTCGGCCTTTGTTTATCCGAGGCGTATCTCGGTGGTCCAGGGCGCCCGCCAGTACACCTGGAAGGAAAGCTACGATCGTAGCCGCCAACTGGCTTCCGCCTTGAAGAATCGAGGCATCGGCAAGGGCGATACGGTCGCCGTCATGCTGCCTAACACGGCGTCAATGTTCGAATGCCACTTCGGTGTGCCGATGACCGGCGCTGTACTCAATACCCTGAATACTCGCCTTGATGCCGAGGCCATCGCCTTCATGCTGGCTCATGGCGAAGCCAAGGTGCTGATTACCGATCTGGAGTTTTCCAAGGTGGTCAAGGCCGCGCTGGAACTGCTCGAAGGGCCGAAACCGCTGGTCATTGACAGCCTGGATCCTGATTACACCGAAGGCGAAGCGCTGGGTGAAAAGGACTACGAAGCTTTCCTGAACGAAGGCGAGCCGGATTTTGCCTGGAAACTGCCAGACAACGAGTGGGATGCCATTGCGCTGAATTACACCTCAGGAACCACCGGCAACCCGAAGGGTGTGGTCTACCACCATCGCGGCGCCTACCTGAATTCGGCTTCCAACATCATTTCCTGGGGCATGCCGCCGCACTCCGTGTATTTGTGGACGCTGCCGATGTTCCACTGCAACGGCTGGTGCTTCCCGTGGACGCTGGCCGCCAATACCGGCACCAGCGTTTGCCTGCGCAAGGTTGATCCGGCCCTGATTTTCGGCCTGATCAAGGAGCACAAGGTCAGCCACATGTGCGGCGCACCGATCGTGTACGGCATGATGATCAATGCCCCGGCCGCGCTCAAGGAAGGCATCGAGCATCAGGTCAACGGCCTGATCGCCGGCGCTGCGCCCCCCGCCGCCATCATCGAGGGCTGCGAAACGATGGGCTTCAACATTACCCACGTTTATGGCCTGACCGAAACCTACGGCCCGGCCTCGGTTTGCGCCAAGCACCCGGAATGGGAAAAGTTGCCAATCGACCTGCGTGCCGCCCGTAACGGCCGTCAGGGCGTGCGCTACCACATGCAGGAAGGGATCGAAGTGCGCGATCCCGTCAGTCTTGAGCCGGTGCCGTGGGATGGTGAGACGATGGGTGAAATCATGTTCCGCGGCAATCTGGTCATGAAGGGGTATCTGAAAAACCCCAAGGCGACTGAAGAGTCCTTCGTCGGTGGCTGGTTCCATACCGGTGACCTGGCCGTCGTCCATAGCGACGGTTACGTCAAGATCAAGGATCGCTCGAAGGACGTCATCATCTCCGGGGGCGAAAACATTTCGTCGCTGGAAGTCGAGGACGTGCTCTATCGCCACCCGGCGGTCATCGCTGCGGCGGTGGTCGCCAAGCCCGACGAAAAGTGGGGCGAAGTGCCGGCTGCCTTCATCGAGCTGAAGGTGGACGCCAAGTGCACTGAAGCCGAGATCATCGAGCACTGCCGGGCGCATCTGGCTCGCTTCAAGGTGCCGAAGACCGTGGTGTTTGGCGAACTGCCGAAGACCTCGACCGGCAAGATCCAGAAATACGTCCTCCGCCAGCACGCAAATTCGGCGCTCGCCATTGAGTAATCCGCAGGCCCCTTGTTTGCCATGCTGTGGCTGGCAGGGGGCTGCGTGTTCGAAAAGGAAAATCCCATGAAGATACTTGTTCCCGTCAAACGGGTCGTTGATTACAACGTCAAAGTCCGCGTCAAAGCTGACGGTACCGGCGTCGATCTGGCCAACGTCAAGATGAGCATGAACCCCTTTGACGAAATCGCCATCGAAGAAGCCGTTCGCCTCAAAGAAGCCGGCATCGCCACGGAAGTCATCGCCGTCTCCTGCGGCGTCGCCGCCTGCCAGGAAACCCTGCGCACCGCCATGGCCATCGGTGCCGACCGCGGCATCCTCGTCGAAACCGACGTTGACCTGCAGCCGCTGGCCGTCGCCAAGCTCTTGCAGGCCCTGTGCGCCAAAGAACAACCGCAAATCGTCATCTGCGGCAAACAAGCCATCGACGACGACGCCAACCAGACCGGCCAGATGCTCGCCGCCCTGCAAAACTGGCCGCAAGCCACCTTCGCCTCCAAAGTCGTCATCGCCAACGGCAAAGCCAGCGTTACCCGCGAAATCGACGGCGGTCTCGAAACCCTCGAAATTTCCCTGCCGGCCGTGGTCAGTACCGACCTGCGCCTGAATGAGCCGCGCTACGCCACGCTCCCCAACATCATGAAAGCCAAGAAAAAGCCGCTCGACACCGTCAAGCCCGCTGACCTTGGTGTCGACGTCACCCCGCGCCTGACCACCCTAAAAGTGGCCGAACCCGCCAAGCGCAGCGCCGGCATCCGCGTCGCCGACGTCGCCGAACTCGTCAACAAACTCAAGAACGAAGCCAAGGTGATCTAAATGACCATTCTCGTTATTGCCGAACACGACCACCAGCAACTCAAGGCCGCCACCCTCAACACCGTCGCCGCTGCCCAAAAGATCGGTGGCGACATCCACGTCCTCGTCGCCGGCAGCAACTGCAACGCCGCCGCCCAGGAAGCCGCCACCCTCAATGGTGTCAGCCTCGTCAAAGTTGCCGACGCCGCCCACTACCAAAGCCAGACCGCCGAGAACCTCACCGCGCTCGTCATTGCCAACGCCGCCGGCTACAGCCACATCCTCGCCCCGGCCACCACCTTCGGCAAAAACCTCTGCCCGAGAATCGCTGCACTCCTCGACGTCGCCCAAATCTCCGAAATCACCGGCGTCGACAGCCCGGACACCTTCGTCCGTCCGATCTATGCCGGCAATGCCCTGGCTACCGTCAAGAGCGCCGACCAAACCAAAGTCATCACCGTGCGCACCACGGCGTTTGATGCGGTCAACCGGGAAAATGCGGCAAAAATCGAAAACATTGCAGCAGCAGCCGACACCGCCCAAAGCACGCTGACCAACCGCGAACTGACCAAGTCCGAACGCCCCGAACTCGGTGCCGCCAAGATCATCGTCTCCGGTGGTCGTGGTCTGGGCAGTGGCGAGAACTACCACACCCTGCTCGAACCGCTTGCCGACAAGCTCGGTGCCGCCCTCGGTGCAAGCCGTGCCGCGGTCGATGCCGGCTTCGTGCCGAACGACTACCAGGTTGGCCAGACCGGCAAGATCGTTGCGCCGCAGCTCTACATCGCGGTCGGTATCTCGGGTGCCATCCAGCATCTGGCCGGCATGAAGGAGTCGAAAGTCATCGTCGCCATCAACAAGGATCCCGATGCACCGATCTTTCAGGTGGCGGATTACGGCTTGGTTGGTGATCTGTTCGAAGTGGTGCCGCAACTGGTGGCGGCTGTCGGCTAGAATAGCCATGTGAATCTGACAGATACCTTGATGGGCGAAGGGTGGTACTGGGCGGCATGGATCGTCTGGTTACCGCTTTTCGCCCATGCTCTTTGGTGGGCCCCCTGGGGGCGACTAAAGGAGACTGAGCTATTAAATGTATGGCTCGGGATGATAGTTCTACTGACGCTGCTCTGGAGTCTCAAGGCCGGCGTCAGGCCGGGCCTGAATTTCCACCTGCTGGGAGCGACGGTCTTTACCCTGAGCTTCGGCCCACTTCTGGCATTCATTGGGCTGTCGCTAGTGACGCTCGGTATTACCCTGAATGGTGATGCCGGAATCTTTGCATATGCGGCGAATGCCTTGCTTCTGGCTGGACTGAGTGTCGCGCTGAGTCAGGTTTTCTTCCGCATTTTGTGCGGCGTATTGCCAAAGCATTTCTTTGTCTACATATTCGTCAATGGCTTTCTCGGCGCTGCATTGACGATTATCGGTGTCGGTTTCGCTGCAACACTCCTGTTGGCAATGGCTGGTGCTTATGAGTGGGACTATCTGATCAGTGAGTATTTTCCCTATTTCTTGTTGCTTGCTTTCTCGGAAGCTTGGCTTTCCGGGATGCTGATGACCTTGTTCGTTGTATACAGGCCAGAATGGGTTGTCAGCTTCGACGATTCGATATATCTGACCGGGAAATAACGGCTACAATTCCCATAATTTAATGTCATTTGGAGCTGTTTCTTTGAATCGCATTGCTCTTCGCTATTCCCTGCCAGTTTTGATGCTTGCCTTGTCGGGTGAAGTGTTGGCAGTCGGCCTTGGCGAATTGCGCGGTCAGCCAGCTCTGGGTGAGCGGATGCACTTGGAAATCGATCTTCTGGGGGCGGAGAAGCAGAAGCTTGATGCGAGTTGTTTTCGTCTTGTGCAGCCATCCGGGGCGGATGACCTGCCATGGCTTAAAAAAGCGGTTTTGAATGTCCGCAAGGGCGCCCGGCCTGTTCTTGAAATTCGCTCGGATACACCGTTGCGTGAACCAATCATGCAGTTGGCGGTGCAATTGGGTTGTGGCCATGAAATATCCCGCAACTATGTCCTTATGGCATCGCCTCAGCAAGGTGAGCAGCCAGTTTTGGCGGAGCGTCGCCAGCCAGAATCGGTCTTGCCGACTGAAAGGGCGCAGCTTAGGCAGTCAGCAAGGGTTCGCTCTGTCGCGCCCGCAACGGTTGATGCGCCACCCCGGTTGCCCATCCGGCGAACTGAACGTCGTCCAGCAGCCAGTGGAATTCCTGATCGCCTGATGTTGTCCGACGGCGATCTGGCCGCCGAGCCGTCACTGCGTCTGGCGACAGAGCTCGTCTTTGGTGCAGCGGGTGCCAAAGAGGCGCAACGCGAGATTTTGCGTCTTGAGTATCGGATGCTGGTCGCCATGCATGAGCAGGCTACAACGCAAATGGCGACCGCCGAGAAGTTGCGGAATATGGAAGGTACGCTCGGGGAGCTTCAGCAGCGAGCTGCTGATGTTGCCCAACGTGTTGAAACGACTGCGCCGGGTGTTACCTCTGCCACGCCCGAGCTGCTAAAAACCCCGCCGCCCGTATCCTCTGTGTCATCCCCCGTTGCTGTTGAGCCAGTCAAGCCGCGGCCAGCACCACTGCCTCCCGTGGCCGAAGAGACGTCGGGCTTGTCTGAGTGGAGCCTGTACGGGGTGTTACTTGGATCCGTGCTTGGGTTGGCCGCTTGGCTGGGTTGGCGAAATTATCGTTCGACGCGTCCGGAGGGTGCTGACGATCAGTCACCGATTGATATCCCGGAAGTGCAGGTTGACCCGAAGCGATCTGATGAGCGCGAGGAGCTCGGTGGGGTTGATTTGCCCTTTGAGCCGATAGCGATGGGCGGCCCAATGCAGGTGGACCTGGAGCTTGATGCCGGGGAGGGAAGCCCGTCCGGCCGCACGGAATTGCCTGCGAAGGTACCGGAGCGTGGCAATGACTCCCAGATGTCGATCAGTGCGACGACGCTGGATGAGCATTTCGAAGTCAATCCTGTCATGGAACTGGCTGAGATCATGCTCTCCTTCGGTCGCGTCAAGGGGGCTGCTCAGGCCTTGCAGGAATACATCGATCAGAATCCGCAGGAAGCGTTACAGCCATGGATACGCTTGATGGATGTCTATCGGATGGCCGGTATGCGTGCCGAGTTTGAAAGCGTCGCCCGCAACCTGAATCTGCAATTCAATGTCGAGGTTCAGACCTGGGACGAAGCTCGGGGCGCAGACGGTGAGCCTTCGGGGGGCGAGCGTCCGATGGCACCCCGGCCGCAGTCGCTGGAGGACTTGCCCAGACTGGTAAACACGATTGTCGATCTCTGGAGCACGGGTGATGTCGTGGGCTATTTGTATCAGCTGTTGCGCGACAACCGCGGTGGGCAGCGGACGGGATTTGCCTTGCCGGTCGTAGAGGATGTGCTGTTCCTGATCGAATTAAAAGAAACCGCTAACCGTATGGAATCGTCTGATGAGTGAATATATTGCGCCGCTGAAGGAAATGCGTTTTGTCATGCAGGAACTGGCTGGTCTTGATCAGGTGGTTTCGTTGCCAGGGTGTGAAGAGGCATCCCCGGATGTGGTTGATGCCATTCTGGAAGAGGCGGCCCGTTTTTCCGGTGAAGTGCTGTCGCCACTGAACAGGGTAGGCGACAGGGATGGCGCCCGGTGGAAAGATACCGTTGTCACGACCTCGCCGGGCTTCAAGGAGGCCTATCGCCAGTTTGTTGATAATGGCTGGAACGGTCTGGGTTGCGACCCGGAGTTTGGCGGGCAGGGTTTGCCCAAGCTGCTCTCGACCGCGGTCAGCGAAATGTGGAAATCCGCCAATCATGCGTTCTCGCTTTGCCCGATGCTGACGCAGGGTGCTATCGAGGCACTGATGATTGCCGGGACCGACGAGCAGAAGGCAGCGTATTTGCCGAATCTGGTTTCAGGTAACTGGACCGGCACGATGAATCTGACCGAACCATCGGCCGGCTCTGATCTGGCTGCAGTACGTTCGCGTGCCGAGCCGGTCGGTGACGGAACCTACAAGGTTTTTGGCCAGAAGATTTTTATAACGTATGGCGAGCACGACATGACGGACAACATCGTCCATCTCGTGCTGGCCAGAACCCCCAATGCCCCGGAAGGGGTCAAGGGGATTTCATTGTTTGTCGTCCCCAAGTACCTCCTGAAAGCCGACGGTACGCCGGGTGAGCGAAATGATGTCTATTGCGTCTCGATAGAGCACAAGCTGGGGATTCACGGAAGTCCCACCGCTGTGCTGGCCTTTGGTGACCATGGTGGTGCAATCGGTACAGTGGTTGGCGAAGAGAATCGCGGTCTCGAATACATGTTCATCATGATGAACGCCGCACGCTTCAATGTCGGTCTTGAAGGACTGGGTGACGCGGAGCGCGCCTATCAGCGAGCCGTGGTTTATGCCAGAGACCGTGTTCAGGGAACGGAAGTCGGCGTTCGGGGTGGCCCGAAGGTGCCGATCATCAAGCATCCCGATGTGCGCCGCATGTTGTTATCGATGCGTGCTCGTATTGAAGCGATGCGTGCGCTGGCTTATGTCACTGCGGCGGCTCTGGACAATGCCCACGCCCATCAGGACAGTGTTGCGCGTGAAAAAGCGAGGGCTTTTGCCGATCTGTTGATTCCGGTGGTCAAAGGCTGGAGTACCGAGAGTGCCATCGATATCGCCTCGCTGGGCGTGCAAGTTCATGGCGGCATGGGGTATATCGAAGAAACGGGTGCCGCCCAGCATTTGCGTGATGCACGCATCACCGCCATCTATGAGGGAACGACAGCCATCCAGGCAAATGACCTGATCGGTCGCAAGATTGCACGCGAAAAAGGCGCAACCATTTTGGCTGTCATCGCCGATATGCGGGCCGCGATAGCCCAGCTTGATGCCGATCTGGCGCATATCGGTGTTCGCCAGAGTGCTGCGGTCGACGCGCTGGAAAGGGCTGTTTTCTGGATCGTTGCCAATTTCTCGACGGATCCCAAGGCGGCTCATGCCGGAGCCGTACCATTTCTCTACCTGTTCGGTATGGTCGCCGGTGGCTGGCAGATGGGGCGTGCCGCAGTGATCGCACGCAGCAAGATTGCCGCCGGAGAAACCGATCCGTTCTGGGCGGCAAAATTGGCAACGACACGGTTCTATGCCGACCATTTCCTGACTCAGGCATCGGGTCTGGCTGAGTCCGTGGTTGCAGGTGCAGCCGGCGCACTGGAACTGGCCGACGACAGTTTCTGATAAGCAGCTCCCAGTTTTTCCCCAAAAGCCCACGATTGCTGGTATAGTCGTGGGCTTTTCAACCTTGCCCTACCGCACCCGCATGGCGGAGGGTTTATCCCAAAAGGAGATTGCATGCGCCATTACGAAATCTGCTTTATCGTCCATCCGGACCAAAGCGAACAAGTGCCCGGCATGGTCGAGCGCTATCGCGCCATCGTTACTGCCAAGAACGGTACGATTCATCGTCTGGAAGACTGGGGCCGCCGTCAACTGGCTTACCCGATCCAGAAGATCCACAAGGCCCACTACGTTCTGATGAACATCGAGTGCGACGGCGAAACGCTGAACGAACTCGAACATTCGTTCAAGTTCAATGACGCTGTGCTGCGCCACCTGACCGTCAAGATGAAAGCGGCTGTGACGACTCCTTCCCCGATGATGAAGGAAGAGAAGTCCAAGTCGATGATGCCTAGCGATGCAGCTCCTGCTGCTCCGGTTGAAGCGGCTGCTGTCTAAGACTCTGTACAGGATTAGCGGCTGAACTGCATCACACTCTCGGGAAAACTGGTCGAGCGCAAAGCATTGCGTTACACACCGGCTGGTGTCCCGGTAAGCGAAGGATGGCTGCAACACAGCTCCTCGCAAACTGAAAGTGGTGCAGAGCGCTTGGTGGAAGTGGAAATTGCTGTCGTGGCCTTGGGCGAAACTGCCCGCTGGCTGGAGGCGGCGCCCCTCGGAGGGGCGGTCAAACTGACTGGATTTCTGGCTGCCAAGAGTCGCAACAGCAAGGCTCCTGTATTGCATGTGAATACACTCGAATTTTTGGAAGGAAACGAAAATGGCTCGATTCTTCAAGAAGAAGGATGACGACAAGAAAAAGAAGCGCGGTGGCGGCCTGTTCAAGCGTCGCAAGTTCTGCCGCTTCACGGCTGAAAAAGTCGAACAGATCGACTACAAGGATGTGGATGTCCTGAAGGAATTCATCCAGGAAAACGCCAAGATCATGCCGGCTCGT
>OBID01000546.1_pt1 | contig 15327 bp, 14 predicted proteins | sample 1519781 | NCBI WGS metagenome assembly OBID01 (sample SAMEA3991478, study PRJEB22521) | metagenome | biome: anthropogenic terrestrial biome; feature: sewage plant; material: sludge | place: Sweden | collected 2012-09-26 | reverse complement strand
GGCACGTTCAAGTACAAGAAGATCAAGGAGGAAGAGACGAGGTTGTAGGTCAGGCGTGCGTGTGACTTGAACACGGCCGGATAGAACTTGTATTTGCCAATCTTGCCCGTCGAGCTGATCTCCATATCGCAGACCATGGCCATGCGCTCGACATCAGGATTCAATGAACAGATACCGTTGGAAAGCTTCTCGGGCAGCATCGGGATCACCCGCCGCGGAAAATAGACCGAGTTACCGCGTTCCACAGCCTCGCGGTCAAGCGCCATGCCCGGCTTGACGTAATGCGACACGTCAGCAATCGCCACGATCAGGCGCCAGCCGCGCCCCTTCTTTTCGCAATAGACTGCATCGTCGAAATCGCGCGCCGTTTCGCCGTCGATGGTGACCAGCGCCACATCGCGCAAATCGACACGGCCTTTGAGATCGGCTTTGGTCACCTTGTCGGGCAAAGCCTTGTTCTCATCCAGCGCCGATTTGGAAAACTCGAAAGGCAGATCGTGCTTGCGCAGGGCAATCTCAATCTCCATGCCCGGATCGGCGTAATTACCAAGGACCTCGATGATCTTGCCGATCGGCTGCGAGAACTTGCTCGGCTGCTCGATGATCTCGACCATCACCACCTGTCCGGACTGCGGCTTGTCCTTGGCCTTCGGCACGGGCGGCACCAGAATGTCCTGGGAAATACGCTTGTTTTCGGGTGCCACCACGACGACACCATGCTCGACGAAAACCCGGCCAACAATTCGTGTATTGACCCGCTCGGTCACCTCGACAATGCCACCCTCGGGACGACCCTTGCGGTCAATGCCGGTAACCCGAACTAGCGCCCGGTCACCATGCAGCACTTTCCCCATCTGGTGCTGATCAAGGAAGATATCTGCACTACCATCATCGGGAATCAGGAAACCATACCCATCCGGATGTCCCTGGATACGCCCCGGTGTCAGACTGGCCCGTTCGGGCAGGATGTAAGCGCCCTTGCGGTTGCGCATCAACTGACCTTCGCGCTCCATGGCGCCCAGGCGACGCTGGAACATCTCGCGCTCAGTAGTGGTGATATCCAGCAACTCGATAAGCTCATGAAACTCAACAGGCCGACCTTCGTCAGCCAGCACCTGCGAGACATATTCACGCGACGGCAAAGGGAACTCGTAGCGAGCCAATTCACGCTCGAAGAAGGGATCTGCACGACGGATTTTTGATAGTTTTTTTCTTGACATCAGTTCTTCTTTCTCTATAATGGCGGCTCTTCGCACCTGTGCCCAGGTGGCGGAATTGGTAGACGCACTAGTTTCAGGTACTAGCGGGTAACTCCGTGGGGGTTCGAGTCCCTTCCTGGGCACCAGCGATTTTGATAGAAGGCCTTGTTAAAACAAGGCCTTTTTTCATTTCTGCCGCCGGGCTTCGGTAACAGGCCAACACGGCCGATTGCCAATCGCAAGCGCATTGTCTCATAGCACATGCTTCGCCGTACGGCCGTAACAATTGCTAACACTTGCGTACACAGTGCGGGTCATCTTCCTGCCACGTCCCGCGTTATTCGGCTTGTCCAAACGACAAATACGAGTCGAAACCATGAAAAAAATTACTGCCCTGTTTATCGCCGCCACGCTGGCTGCAACCGCAACCACATCAGCTCAGGCCGACTGGGGGCAACGCCACGGCGGCCACCACGGACATCATGGCCACCACCGGGGTGGCCACGGCTGGGCCGGACCGGCTGCCGTTCTGGCGATTGCGGGCCTGGCCATCGGTGCAGCAGTTGCCTCTCAGCACAGCTATGCTGCCGCGCCTGTGTACAGCTATAGCCAGACTCCCGCCTACAGCTACACACCCGAACCGGCCTACTATCGCGCCCCACCCCGCCCGGCGCCGGCTGAGTACGGAACCTGGTATTACTGCGGCTCGTCGGGCCAATACTATCCCAATACCAACGCATGCCCCGAAGGCTGGCAGGCAATACCCGCACGCTAAAAGTAGAACGGGCCCGAAAGGGCCCGTTTTTCACAATCGGCGATATTCGCTCAATTGTTGAACGGATGCTGTTTGAGGATGGTTTCATCGCGCTCTGGGCCGGTCGACACGATCGCAATGGGCACTTCGCACAACTGCTCAAGACGATTCAGATAGGCCTGAGCTTCGGCCGGCAGGTCTTCCCAGCGCTTGACGCCGAAGGTTGTGCCGCTCCAGCCCGGCATCGTTTCGTAGATAGGCACGCAACGGGCGACTTCATCGGCACCGATGGGCAGCAGATCTATCGTCTTGCCATCCAGCGTGTAGCCGGTGCAGATGCTCAGCTCCTTGAGGCCATCAAGAACGTCAAGCTTGGTGATGCAAAGCCCTGTCAGGCCATTGATTCGACCCGAGCGACGCAGTGCTGCGGCATCGAACCAGCCACAACGACGCTTGCGGCCCGTCACAGTACCAAACTCACGGCCTACCTGCGACATCTGATAACCAGGCACACCCTCGGTCTCGATATCCAGTTCGCTGGGGAAGGGACCGCCGCCGACGCGAGTGCAGTAAGCCTTGGTGATACCCAGCACGTAGTGCAACATGCCCGGGCCAATGCCCGCCCCTGCAGAAGCCTGGCCGGCAACGCAATTCGATGAGGTGACGAACGGATACGTGCCGTGATCGATGTCGAGCAACGTGCCTTGGGCGCCTTCGAACAACAGGTTGGCACCGGCCTTGTTGGCGGCGTAAAGCGCAGCTGAAACATCGGTGACCATGGGCCGAATCTGCTCGGCATCGGCCATTGCCTGATCGTAAACCGCCTGAAAATCAACGGCTGGCGTCTTGAAATACTGGGTCAGCACGAAGTTGTGATACTCCAGCACTTCCTTCAGCTTCTCGGCGAAACGTTCTGGCTGGAAGAGGTCATAGACGCGCAGGCCACGGCGGGAAACCTTGTCTTCGTAGGTCGGACCGATACCCTTGCCGGTCGTGCCAATTTTCTTGTCTTCCGACTTGGCTCCTTCGCGGGCCTTGTCGATGGCAGAGTGGTACGGCAGGATCAACGGGCATCCCGGACTGATCTTCAAGCGCGAACGGACGTCGATACCGCCCTTTTCCAGTTCGGCAATTTCCGACAGCAGGTGATGGATGTCGAGCACGACACCATTGCCGATATAGCACTCGACGCCGTCGCGAACGATGCCCGAAGGCACCAGGTTCAGCTTGTAAACCTGCTCGCCGACAACCAATGTGTGGCCTGCATTATGACCACCCTGAAAACGCACAACCCCTCTGGCGTGATCGGTTAGCCAGTCGACGATTTTGCCCTTTCCTTCGTCGCCCCACTGCGTACCCACCACGATGACATTCTTTGCCATTTTTTAATCCTCTTGTATCGCTTCAATAATCCAGTGTTCGCCCACCAACGCCATTTTTCGGTCACAGACCGGACCTTCACAGGCTGTTTCGCCGGGTAGTAGCTGGACAACAATTTCGCCTTGTTCGCGTAGCGCAGCAATATGGGCAGCCAAACGCGCATCGTGTCCGGCATGGGGGGCTAGGATCGCACCATTTGACTTTCCGGCTGGTGCCAGACGCGCCACTTCACGCAAATCCATTGAAAACCCGGTAGCAGGGCGTGCACGGCCAAAGGCTTTGCCGGCACCATCGTAACGACCGCCCATCGCAATTGCCACCGGGTAGCCCGGACAGTATGCAGCGAAGACAACGCCATTGTGATAGTGGTAACCACGCAGGTCGGAAAGGTCAATCGAGAAAGGCAGATCAGGCGCGCCATCCAATAAGTGGCGCAGACCGTTCAGAGCAGCCGTAATCGCTGGCAGGGCAGGCAACTCTGCTTCTGCCCGGTCAAGCACTTCTGCGCCACCGTAGAGTTGCGGCAATCGTTGCAGGGCTTCGCGATAAGGCGACGGCACATTGACACAGGCCTCTTCCAGTCCCGGCACATCCTTGGCCTGCAGTAGGCTCAAAAGTGCGTCCTCGGCTTCCTGCGGCAGACCAGCCGCCTCAGCCAAGGCCTGAAAGATCCCAACGTGGCCGAGGTCAATACGACTAACCGGCAGCTTTACCCGCTCGAACGCACCAGCCATCAGACGAATCACGTCGAGATCAGCCTCGATCCCTGCAAAACCATAGAGCTCAGCGCCAATCTGAACCGGCTCGCGGCCAGCTGAAATCGTTGCAGGCAGTGTATGCAGCACGCTACCGCAGTAACACAGGCGAGTCACCCCCTGATGATTGAGCAGATGTGCATCGATGCGCGCAGCCTGAGGCGTGATGTCGGCACGAACCCCCATGGTCCGTCCCGATAGCTGATCGACCAGCTTGAAAGTACGCAGTTTCAGATCCTGGCCGGCACCGGTCAGCAAGGACTCAAGGTATTCCAACATGGGTGGCATGACCAGTTCGTAGCCACGACCACGACAATGGTCGAGCACAACTCGACGCATGCTCTCGATACGAGCTGCTTCCGCAGGCAACGCATCGGCAAGGTACTCAGGTAACAGCCAGTTCATGAGAAAACAATCAACAAGATTAGGCCAATCAGCATCGAAGTCAGACCGATAAAGCGGATCTGCCCATCGGATAGCTGAATGAGGCGACGGAACGTTTCACGCCAGGCAGCGGGCGCAATAAAGGGCATGAGGCCTTCGAGCACCAGCATGAGCGCGAAGGCAATCAGTAAAGTGGAGATCATTTGCCTTTGTCAGCGCCACGCCCGCCACTCTTCATGTACTTGAAGAAGTCCGAACTGGGTTCGATGACCAGCACATCACCCTTACTCTTGAAGCTGCCGCGATACGCTTCGAGACTGCGATAGAAGGCGTAGAACTCGGCATTCTGGCCAAAGGCCTGAGCATAGGTATTGGTCGCCTTGGCATCGCCCTCACCCTTGATCTTCTGGGCATCACGATAGGCTTCGGCGACAATAATTTCGCGCTGACGATCGGCATCCGCACGGATCTTTTCAGCTTCGGCCGAACCTTCTGAACGCAGTTCGTTGGCCACCCGCTTGCGCTCGGCTTCCATGCGGCGATATACGGCTTCGCTGACTTCGGTGGGCAACTCGACGCGCTTGAGACGCACGTCAACGATCTGGACACCGATCTTGCGTGCATCAATGTCAGCCTTTTCGCGCATCTGGTTCATGACTTGGTCACGCTCGCCGGAAACGACATCATGCACCGTACGCTTGCCGAATTCTTCGCGCAGTCCGGCGTTGACCGTCTGATTCAGACGGGTCTTGGCCCGCGACTCATCCCCACCCACCGAAATATAGTAGAGTTGGGGATCGACAATGCGCCATTTGATATAGGAATCAACCAGCACATTTTTCTTTTCAGACGTAATGAAACGTTCCGGCTCGGCATTATCCAGCGTGATGATGCGCTTCTCGAAATAGCGAACATTCTGGACCATCGGGATCTTGAAATAGAGACCCGGCTCGCTGATCGCCCGCTTGACCTCACCCAACTGGAAAACGACAGCGTACTGGCGCTGATCGACAGTAAATATCGACATGGCCAAGACGACCAGGACGGTGGCGAGAACTGCCCCCAACAAATTAATACGCGGACTCATTACCGTCCCTCCCGATCACGCGAACGCAGCGAACCATCGCGCGAACTTCCAGAATACGAACCACCACCGACCTTCGGCGCCGCTTCAAGCTGCGGCGGTGCCTCATTGGACAGCGGAGCCGTCGGTTTGGCCGTCGATGGCGCCACCGAGGCTTCAGGTGCCGCCTGAGCTGCCGTCGTCGCGGCAGTTGCCTGCATCAGCTTGTCGAGTGGCAAATACAGGAGGTTGCCCTGACCCTTGGCGTCAACCAAGACCTTGCTGGTGTTGGAATAAATTTGCTGCATGGTTTCCAAATACATGCGCTGGCGGGTCACCTCCGGCGCCTTGGCGTACTCGGTCAGCACCTGCTTGAAGCGCGAGGCATCACCTTCGGCCGACGAAATGACGCGCTGCTTGTAACCATTCGCTTCTTCAAGCAGCCGCGCCGAGGTACCCTTGGCTTTCGGAATCACGTCGTTGGCGTAGGCCTGACCTTCATTTTTCTGGCGCTCGCGATCCTGACCCGCCTTCACGGCATCATCGAAAGCTGACTGCACCTGCTCGGGTGGCTGGGCGTTCTGCATGGTCACCTTGGAAATCAGGATACCGCTCTGGTAACGATCAAGAATGTCCTGCATGAGCTTGGCTGCCTGTGTGGCGATCTGCTCGCGACCTTCGTAGAGAACATAATCCATCTTGCTCTTGCCGACAATTTCACGAACGGCCGATTCGGCAGCACCCATCACGGCTTCATCGGTCGATCGGTTATTGAACAAATACTCGACCGGGTCCTTGAGGATGTACTGGACGGCAAACTGGATGTTAACGATGTTCTCGTCATCGGTCAGCATCAGTGCTTCCTTAAGCACCTTGTTGCGCTCGCTGCCGCGATAGCCGATTTCGATGGTGCGTACGCCTGTCAGATTGACCAGTTCATGCGACTGAATCGGATACGGCAGGCGCCAGCGCAGACCGGGATCGGTCGCTTCCTTGAAGCTACCGAACTGGAGCACAAGGCCGCGCTGCGAAGCGTCAACGATATAGAAACCGGAGGCGAGCCAGACCACAGCGACCAGTCCGACCAGGAGGCCGACGCCACCACCGATGAATTTCGGATTGAAATCGATATTTGGCATGCGTGGACCGTCACCACCGCCGTTGCCACCGCCACCGCCTTTTTTGCCGAACATGCCGGACAATTTGCGATTGAAATCGCGCCATAGCTCTTCGAGGTCAGGCGGGCCGTCATTCGGTCGGCGTGGGCCGTTGCCACCTGATTTGTCATCGTCATTGCCGCCGCGGTTACCCCACTGCGGGTCATTGAGCGACATAAAAATACCTAAGGTCGGGATCATGGATGTCGGGATTCAGTTAATGTAGTCGTGTTGTGCTTCAAATTCAGCTTCAGCTATCGCCTTCTGACGGGCATCAGCCTTGGCTCGGGCATACTCGGCCAGGGATTCACGCAACAAATCCAAGCCTTCTCCAGTCTGCGCACTGACTCGAACGCGCGCGATATTACCATATACATCCCGCTCGACGCCCGGCTGGGCCTCGGTCAGGTCTATCTTGTTCCAGACAACCAGCTGCTTGACGCAGTCTGCACCAATTTCACGGAGAACCTTGTTAACTTCGTCCACCTGCTCATCGCGGGCATGACTGGCGCTATCAACAACATGCAAAAGCAAATCCGCATGTGTTGCCACCTCAAGCGTTGCATGAAAAGCGTCGACCAGTGAGTGGGGCAAATCACGGATGAAACCGACAGTATCGGAAATAACGATATTGCCAGCGCCTTCAATCCAAAGCTTACGTGAAGTCGTGTCGAGCGTCGCGAATAGCTGATCGGCCGCGAACACCCCGGCATGCGTCAATGCATTGAACAAGGTTGACTTGCCGGCATTTGTGTAGCCAACAAGAGAAACGTTCAGGACGTCGCCGCGCATTCGAGCCTTGCGCTGAACACCCCGTTGCCGGGAGAGTTTTGCAAGCCGGTCTTTCAATAACTTGACGCGATTACCCAACAAGCGGCGGTCAGTCTCCAGCTGCTTTTCACCCGGTCCGCGCATGCCGATACCGCCCCGCTGCCGCTCAAGGTGTGTCCAGCCACGCACCAGCCGCGTGGACAAGTGTTCGAGTTGGGCCAGTTCAACCTGCAACTTGCCCTCGGCACTTGAAGCACGCAAGGCGAAAATATCAAGAATCAGACTGGTACGGTCGATCACCCGACATTTGAGCGCTCGCTCAAGATTCCGTTCCTGCGCCGGCGACAGATCGTGATTAAAAATCACCAGATCTGCCTCAGCAGCCGCCAGCATCGCGCCGATTTCATCAACTTTGCCCTTGCCCGCAAAAGTCTTCGGATCAGGGCTTTGACGCCTACCGAACACCTCTGCAGCGACCACGCCTCCTGCCGACTCGGCCAGCAAACGGACTTCTTCCAGCTGATCTTCAAGATCTGGCTGGTCAAAATCAAGCTGAACGATCACCGCACGTTCACCGGCGGCGGGTCGTTCAATCATGGGCGTTTCCAGGGATTAGAAGCGCGAACCCGCCACTGGGGCGAGTCGCAGGAGAGGATTCGATTATTCTGCGGCCTGTTCCTGCTGAAGGTTAACCGGGCGTGCAGGCACCACCGTGGAGATGGCGTGCTTGTAAACCATTTGGGTAACCGTGTTTTTGAGCAGCACAACGTACTGATCAAACGATTCAACCTGGCCCTGCAATTTGATCCCATTCACCAGGTAAATTGAAACGGGAACATGCTCACGACGAAGAGCGTTGAGGAAGGGGTCTTGTAAAAGTTGCCCTTTGTTACTCATGGTGTGGACTCCATGTAATTGTTATGAGGGTCCTAATGTACCCAAATTTATAAAGTGCTGCCAAAGATTTTGTGGTTTATTTCTTGTCTTTGTCGGCAAACGGATTTTTTGCAGTAACACACTGGATTCGTAACGGCGTTCCCTGCAATTTGAACGCTTCACGGAAGGTGTGTTCAAGGTATCGGCGGTAGCTGTCGGTAATCTGGTCAACTGCGTTGCCGTGGATAACGATGATCGGTGGGTTCGAGCCGCCCTGGTGGGCATAGCGCGGCTTGGGGCGGAACAGCCCATGCTTGGCCGGCGCCTGCTTGGCAACCGCATCGATCAGCACACGCGTCAAGCGCGGGGTGGTCATCTTGGCCATCGCTGCGGCATAGGCAGAGTCCACCGAACGGAAAAGCGATTCCAGTCCGATGTTGTCACGCGCCGAAATAAAATGGAATTTGGCAAAGTTCAGGAATTGCAGCTTGCGCTGCAATATCTGGCGTGTTTGCTCGCGAACGTAGGAATCAAGGCCATCCCATTTGTTGACCGCAACAACCAGCGCTTTGCCTGACTGAACAATGAAGTCAGCAATGTGCGCATCCTGGTCGGAAACATCGGCCTTGGCGTCGACCATCAGGATGACGACATTGGCGTCTTCAATCGCCTGAAGCGTCTTGACCACCGAAAATTTCTCGATCGATTCAAAAATCTTGCCGCGCTTACGCATCCCGGCCGTGTCGATCAGGACGTATTTCCGGCCGCCACGCTCGAAATCGATCTCGATCGAATCACGGGTTGTTCCCGGCGCATCGAAGGCAATAACCCGCTCTTCGCCAAGCAACGTGTTGATAAGCGTTGATTTGCCGACATTGGGGCGGCCAACAATGGCAACCCGGACAGCATCGGAGTGCCATTCGTCCTCTTCAGGCTCGGCAAAACTCTCAAGCGCCAGTTCAACCAGGCCACGCACCCCTTCGCCATGAGCTGACGAGATGGCATTCGGTTCGCCGAGACCGAGTTCATGGAACTCAGCCTCAACCATGCCGGAATTCATGCCTTCGGCCTTGTTGACCGCAACAATGACCGGGCAGTCGACGCGGCGCAGCTTGTTGGCGATTTCCTTGTCGTGCGGCGTCAGACCGGCACGCCCATCGACCACGAAGATGATGGCATCGGCTTCGGCAATCGCCTGTTCGGTCTGGCGCGCCATTTCATGCAGGATGCCTTCCTTGACCAGCGGTTCGAAACCGCCCGTATCGACGACCAGATGCGGCTTCTTGCCGAGTTTTCCATGACCGTAGTGGCGGTCGCGCGTCAGGCCCGGGAGATCGGCGACGATGGCGTCACGCGACTTGGTCAGACGGTTGAAAAGGGTGGATTTGCCGACATTGGGTCGGCCAACCAAAACGAGCGTAGGTTTCATTGAGCCTCGATTGCGCTCACGTTGCCGCCGGTGGTTTGCACCAGCACGGCATTTCCGAGCATCTGAAGTGGCGCGCGAACCGGCGTTCCATCGGTTTTCTGACGCGCGGCAAAGCTGCCGTCTTCACGGGAAAGGAAGTGAACAATGCCTTCTGCGTCAGCCACGGCAACCAGCCCGCGCTGGACAACTGGCGCGGAAAGGCGACGGTTCTTGAGTTTGTCCTGCTTCCAGAGGCTGCTGCCTGACTGACGATCCAGCGCATAGACAACGCCCTTGTCGTCGGCGACAAACAGGTAGCGGCTATCCATAGCCAGGCCAGCCACAGATGACAGATCACGCGACCAGACCATGGCCCCGCCCTGCCCCATGTCGAAACAGGCCACACGTCCCTGGAAGGCGACGGCACAGATTAGACGCCCATCGACAACAGGAGGCGCGACTATGTCTGCCACGCGGTCAAGTTCGGTTGCACCCTTGGGCAAGGCGACAGCGCCCTCCCAAACTGGGGCACCATTTTGAATCGCGAGAGCGACGAGCTTGCCACCGGGGTACCCGACAAAGATATAGCGATCCGCAAACACCGGCGAACCAGCACTACGCACCGACAACGAGGGCGTCGAGCGTTGATAAACCCACTTGCGCCCGCCATCGCCCGCGTCAAGCAGGTGAATTCGGTTGTCACCGCTCTTGACTGCCACGCCATCATCGCTAACCACGGGGGCCGCCAGTACCTCACTGGATACCTTGGCCTGCCAGAGCGCCTTGCCATTTTCGGTTGAGAAGGCCAGCACCTCTCCCTTCGAGGTGCCGACGACCAGCAGTCGGCCGCTGGCCCCTACACCAGCCGACAAGGGCTGGCCAGCATCTATTTTCCAGACCAGCTTGCCGTCTTCGAGCTTGGAAACCGTGCCGCTACGGCTTGCAACATAGGCGACAGTGCCCACCACGGCTGGCGTAAAGGTGTAGTCGCCAGACTTGCCTACACTGGCCGACCACGCCGTGCGCACATCGGCTGTTGCGGTCAACGGCCCCAAAGGCGCCATTTTCGGCCCGGCACTGGCAAACGGGTTGATCGAATCGATCGTATCCGACACGGTCGCGCAGCCAGCCAACAAAAGGCCGGAGGCCACCATCAAGGCAGCAAGTTGACGTGACATCAGGCAGCCTCACCCAGGTTGTCGAGCTTCTGCTGCAGCAACTCACGACCGGCGCCCTGCTTGCCAGTCATCTTGTCGAGCGCAGCCTTGTAGGCTGTCCGCGCTTCGGCCTTCTTGCCTTGTGCGGAGAGCACGTCACCCTTCATTTCCTGAAAACGTGCGTCGAAAGCCGGGGCATGGGCGGCGTCGAGTTGCTTGAGGGCTTCATCGTAAGCCTGTTCATCGATCTGGACAGCGGCCAGACGCAGGCGGGCCAGATCCTTGATCTCGTCCTTGCCGTTCTCGGCAACCCAGCCAAACTGGGTTTTCGCTGTCTTCAGGTCACCGGCTTCAAAAGACTGCTTGCCAGCCATCATGGCGCCAAGCGCTGCGTAGCTCGTGCTGCCGAATTTTTCAGCCAACTCGCCAGCGGCTGCCTTAACCTTCTGGGCATCGCCCATGGCAGTTGCCTGCTCCAGAACGTTGTAGATGGCTGCCGCTTGTGCCGACTGCCCACGCTGGTACCAGTTCCAGCCTTGCCAGCCGATCACCCCCAGCGAAACAGCTACGACAAGGCCCGTCACGAGGTTGCCGTACATTTTCCACCAGGTTTTCAGGGTGTCTATCTGTTCCTGTTCTTCGAGGTCGTAATGCGCCATGCTGCTTATTCCTCTTCGTCCGAATCAATTATTTGGTCGATGATAGCTTCTGCCAATTCATCGACTTTCAGTTTACGTTGTTCAATGCCGACCTGACGCAATGACTTCAACTGGACTTCCCCGGTCGACGCTTCGTCATCGCCAATAATCACCGCGAAGCTCGCGCCACTGCTGTCGGCTTTTTTCATCTGTGACTTGAAGCTACCGCCACCACAATGCTGCAGCACGTCAATTCCCTGATCGCGCAAGCCTTCGGCCACGCGGAAGGCAAGGCGGGCCGCCTCGTCACCCTGATGGACCAGGTAGACATCCGGCACGGGTGCCGCCGGCTCTCCGCCGGAGTCCTTGATCAGGGCGATAAGTCGCTCGATGCCCATGGCGAAACCGCAGGCTGGCGTTGGCTTGCCGCCGAGTTGCTCGACCAGGCCATCGTAACGCCCACCCGCGCAGACCGTACCCTGAGCGCCCAGCTTGTCGGTCACCCATTCGAATACGGTAAGGTTGTAGTAATCGAGGCCACGGACCAGACGCGGGTTGATTGTGAAAGGAATGCCGGCATCGCGCAAAACGCGCTGGACGCCTTCGAAGTGGGCCAGCGACTCGGCTCCGAGGTAGTCAATCAGCTTGGGCGCAGCAGCGCAGAGGTCCTGCATGGCCGGATTCTTGGTATCCAGAATGCGCAGCGGGTTGGTATGCAGGCGACGCTTGGCCTCTTCGTCGAGCAGTTCGGCGCTCTCTTCAAAGTAGGTAATCAGGGCGGCGCGATGCTGGGCGCGCTCGTCCGGCTGGCCAAGGCTGTTGAGTTGCAGTTCGATGCCATCCAGCCCGAGATCGTTCCACAGACGGGCACCCATCAGGATCATCTCGGCATCGATATCCGGGCCGGTCATGCCGAAGGATTCGACACCGACCTGATGAAACTGGCGATACCGCCCCTTCTGCGGGCGCTCGTGGCGGAACATCTGGCCGATGTAGTAGAGGCGCTGCGTCTGGCGGGCTGCCAGATTGTGCTCGATGACGGCACGCACACAACCCGCAGTCCCTTCCGGGCGCAGGGTCAGCGCTTCACCGTTGAGGCCGTCGATGAAGGAATACATTTCCTTCTCGACAATATCGGTCACTTCGCCGATGGCGCGTTTGAACAGCGGTGTCGGCTCAACGATAGGCATGCGGATCGGGCGATAGCCGTAGCTCTTGAGCCACGAACGGATGGTGTCCTCGAACAGCTCCCAGAATGCGGCTTCGTCGGGCAGGATGTCGTTCATCCCGCGCACGGCTTGCAAAGTTTGACTCATGACTTCAGTTTCTTGGTGTAGGTGCGCTCGACATAGCGCTCGATGATTTGCTTGAATTCGTTGGCGATGTTATCGCCTTTGAGGGTGACCGTTTTTTCGCCATCCTCGTAAACCGGCGCCGACGGTGCCTCACCGGTCCCCGGCAGCGAAATACCGATATTGGCGTGCTTGGACTCGCCGGGGCCATTGACGATGCAGCCCATGACGGCAAGCGTCATGTTTTCGGCGCCATCGTAATGCAACTTCCACTCCGGCATTTTAGCGCGCACGAAATCCTGGACTTCGCCAGCCAGTTGCTGGAAAAAGGTGCTGGTCGTCCTGCCGCACCCGGGGCAAGCCGCAACCATGGGTGTGAAGGCGCGCAGACCCATGGTCTGCAGGGTTTCCTGGCCAACGATGACTTCCTGCGTACGCGAACCGCCGGGTTCCGGGGTCAGCGAAATCCGAATCGTGTCGCCGATGCCTTCCTGCAGCAAAACCGAGAGCGCTGCGGTCGACGCAACGATGCCTTTTGATCCCATCCCGGCTTCTGTCAAACCCAGATGCAAGGCATAGTCGGCGCGCTTCGAAAGCTCGCGATAAATGGCGATCAAATCCTGAACGCTGGAAACCTTGCAGGACAGGATGATTTTTTCGCCGGCCAGACCAACCTCTTCTGCCTTGGCAGCCGATTCGAGTGCCGAGGTCACCATCGCGTGGCGCATGATCTCGGTGGCATCCAGGGGCTGCGGTCGACGTGAGTTTTCGTCCATAATCCGCGCCAGCAATTCCTGATCCAGGCTGCCCCAGTTGACGCCGATGCGCACCGGCTTGTCATATCTGCAGGCCAGTTCGACCATCTGGGCGAACTGCTCATCCTTCTTCTTGCCGAAGCCGACATTGCCGGGATTGATCCGGTACTTGGCCAGCGCCTCGGCGCAGGCCGGGTGCTCGGTTAGCAATCGATGTCCGTTGTAATGAAAATCGCCGATCAACGGGACGTTGCAGTTCATCCTGTCGAGATGCTCGCGAATCTTCGGGACCGCAGCGGCAGCCTCCAGCGTATTCACCGTAATGCGCACCAGTTCCGAACCGGCACGCGCCAACTCGGCCGTTTGCAAGGCGGTGGCCAGATAATCGGCGGTATCGGTGTTGGTCATCGACTGGATAACCGTCGGGGCATCGCCCCCCAGTTTTACATGCCCGACAAGACAGGACCGGGTCGGGCGTTTGGCAACTGCACTCACGGATTACTCCAGAACCAGACGGGCCACTTCGCCACGCGTATAGGGGGCCAGGTCAACAGCCTGACCATGCCAGAAAACACGGACACCCGGCGCATAGCCAACTGTCACGGAAAGCGGCCCTTGCCCGGACAAAGCCTGTTCGGTACCAGCACTCAGCTTCTGGGAAAACACGATCTTGTTGTCGCGATCCCTAACCTCAAGCCACGAATCCTTCTCAACCAGGAAACGCATCTGTGGCGCATTGGCTGGCGCGGTCCCCGATTCCTGCTCACCGGACTTGGCAGCCGCAGGCGAAACTCCACTTGCCGAAGGCGTCTGCACTTCGGCTGGCGCAAGCACCTGCGGGTTCATGACTTGTTGCGGCGTCGCCCCGGGCGGGAATACCGGCTCTGGTGCGCCCGCGGCCGGAACGGATGTTGACACCTCCGGCTCCTTGCGGGCCAGTGAGTCGAGCAAGGACTGCGTGCTTTCACGCAGCGAGGAGAGATCACCGGGCATCAGGAAATAGGCTAGCGCGGCCAGGACAACCGATCCCGCACCGATCAACACGAATAGTTTGCTGCGCTGCGCGCCGGCCGTGCCCGAGTGCGGCATCGCCGCCGGCGTCATTTCGGAAACACCCAGGCTATTGACCGGGACTTCGAGCACACCGTCCAGTAGCGTCATCAGCGCGGCCTGATCAATTTGAACCAGGCGTGCGTAGTTCCGCACAAAACCGCGGATGAAGGTATTGCCCGGCAACCCTTTCCAGTCGCCCGCTTCCAGCGCTTCGACCTGCCGAGGCCCAAGCTTGAGCGTCTGGGCGATATCCGCCACTTCCAGGCCACGCGCCTCGCGCGCCAAACGTAACTGCTCGCCGACTGGCGGGCCGGACATCACGACAACATCTTCCGAAACGACTTCCGGGGTATTCACCTGCTCACTCATTCAAAATTGCCTTTAAGAAATTCCTGATACTCCGGCGACGTCGGATACCGACCACGCAGCTGCGAGGCATAGCCTGCCTCGGCGGCACGGTTGCCCTGCCTGCGCTCAAGGCGCAGACCAAGCCAGAGGGCGTCCGCAGACGGCGGCTCCATCGCCTTCAGCGCTTCGGCCAGATAGATACGCGACTCTTCGAAATTGCCACGTTTGTAAAAAATCTTGGCCAGTTGCAGGCGCGCCGGCACCGCGCCATCGCGCGATAGCTGCAACGCCTTGAGCAAATAGTCCTGTGCACCATCAAAATCCCCTGCCTTGAAAG
>OBID01000544.1_pt1 | contig 15360 bp, 14 predicted proteins | sample 1519781 | NCBI WGS metagenome assembly OBID01 (sample SAMEA3991478, study PRJEB22521) | metagenome | biome: anthropogenic terrestrial biome; feature: sewage plant; material: sludge | place: Sweden | collected 2012-09-26 | reverse complement strand
GTACAATAATAATCAATGCTACCAAAACTACATCTTCAGATAAAGTCAACATTACTGTTAATAAGCAGTGGGTTGGATGTGAAATCATACCTAATAACGTGATTTTTAAGCTATATCGTTCACATACACTGAGTACAGACAGCATTCCGAGTGATGCTAAGACTGATGCTAACACAGTACGTTGGTATGAAATTTTAAACAGTCAAAAAAACTGGATTGTTATAATAAGTGATTTACCAGCTTTTGATAACGGCGTATCCTGGTATTACTATGTTGAAGAATTTAGAGTTGATGATGTGGAAAGTAAGCTTAATGATTACAACATATCCTATTCAGCGTATGGCATGTGTAATGCCGAAAATACAGTAACTATCACGAATACAAAAAAATCAGAAGACTCATTTTCGCTGGAGGTTCAGAAAAAATGGGAAGGAGCAACCAACTATGATAAAGATGTAACAGTTAAACTGCAGAGAAGTACAGATAATTCTAGCTGGATTGATATTCAGAATTGTACACTGAATTTGTCAAATGGCTGGTACAACAAATTCACTTCAATACCTAAAAAAGACAGTCAGAATGTACCTTACTACTATAGGGTAAGAGAAGTAAATGTTCCGTCAGGTTACAGTGATACATATTCCGTACAATCGGTAAATGCTTCAACTGTAAACGGTTCGGTGAGAATTGAGATAACCAATACGCTGAAAAAATCATCACTAAAAATCAAGAAACTCTGGGAGAACATAGCTCCTCAGGCACTTTTAAAGGACATAAACGACATAAAGGTTTCGGTTTACAGACGTGTAGTGAATTCTCAATCAATGATGAGTTTAAATATGAGCAGTTTAGATAAGTTACGTACATTTGATGATAACATAACCGGAAATGTCCTTACATTAGGTTCACGTACATTCAGTCCAAAGCAATATGCAAGTCATCCATATGAAATATGTTATAACTTAGGTGCATATGCAGGAAGTACTATAACAAAAGTTGAGGTAACATTCAGTACAGATGCGGGTATTGATGGATGTGTGCTTGGAGGTAAAATAGAGGATTATGGAATGGAAGAAGGGCAGACAATACCATTAGCTGGGTCGTATACATCATATAAAGGAATAACATGTACATTTGAACAGGGCATTACATATAGTGACGGACATTTTAATCCATGGACAGTCTATTCAAATTCCGCACTTATTATAACAAGTACGTCGTCTGCAACACCAAGTTATAGTATTGAAAGCGTAAAAATAACATTTGGAACATTGTCCTATAATCCAGAAGTGACGACAACTTCAACCACCACCACCACAACACCTGCTGTCACCACTACCATAACTTCAACAACGACAGCTCCTTTCACCACTACCATAACTTCAACAACGACAGCTCCTTTCACCACTACCATAACTTCAACAACGACAGCTCCTTTCACCACAACTACCACAGCTACAACGACAGCACAGTTACCTGTTTTACTGCAGCCGAATAACAGGGTTATTCCGGCAGAATGTGAACTTTACACAGTAGTAGCGCTTAATAGTTCAGATAACTGGCAGAAAACCCTTGATAATTTACCGTTGGGTGATGGTAAAGGAAATATATACGAATATTATATAGTTGAAACGATGATAAATCTCAAGGACGGCAGTACACATAATTACATGATTAAGTCGTACAGTCAGGATGACGGTTTACAGCTAAGCGAAAATGCAGATATAAATCTGCTCAGCATTACAAATATACCATATACCGCAGTAGTAACAATGCCGTCAACAGGTGGTATGACTACTGATATATATTATAAAACAGGACTTTTAATGATTATAACTTCTGGAGGAATTTATATATCATTAGCTATTCAGAAAAAGCGAAAAACATCGCAGGATTAAAGGAGTAATTATCATAAGGTACATAGCCTGTATTAATAGAATTAATTCAGATTATGAAGGGAGTAATATTATGGGGAAAATAATACTTATCAACATTAGAAAAATTTTCTATTGAATGCGAGTGTGCATTTATTCAGCGCATTGTTACGTTAAAAACAGGCGGGTTCCTGTTTGAATAATTACAAATTGACCTGAACCTAAAACGAAATTAAAATTTGGAAGGATGTAATATTATGAAAAAGAACAGAAATTTAAAAACTATATTAATCGCTGCTTATTTGACAATACCTATGGCATTGGGAGCAGTTCCTTTAACAGTATCAGCTGCAGGATCAAACACTATCACTATTAATTCAGTGACAGGTTATACTAATTCTGAAATAGCTGCGTATAAGATTTTCGCAGGTGCCTATGACTCAACTAATTCAAATCTTACAGTTACAGGATGGGGTAACGGTATAAGTGATCCTACTACTTTTATTGATGAATTAAAAGGCGATTCAACATATGGATCCGGAAGTGATAACTTGTTTTATGGTGTTACAAGTGCTAATACTGACGCTGCTGCGGTTGCGGTTGCAGATATAGTTGCAGGTTTTAGTTCTGACCAGACTAATGCGGAAGTTTTTTCCAAAACAGCACTCCGTAATAAAGCTACTGCTTCAGGAATTCTTTCCGGTAATCAGATTACAAGTCTTGAAGATGGTTACTATGTAATTCAGGATAAAGGAACCTCTTCAGATGGTAATTCATGGTCACTCGGACTGTTACAGATCGCAGGTGGTACAGAGATTACATTAAACCCTAAACTAGGAATTCCTAGTGCCCAGAAAAAAGTTAAGGAAAATACACAGTATACAGATAACAGTGGTTATAACGACATTGCTGACTACTGCATAGGTGATGCTGTATCATTCAAAATTACAGGTACTCTTCCTGATAACTTAACAAAATATGATAAATATTATTATTGCCTTACTGATACATTAGACGCCGGATTGGATGGTCCGACTGATACTGATATAGTTGTTACAGTTGGCAGTACTACGATTACTGCTGACGGAAACTGCCGTATTTCTTTTGACTCAGCCACACATAAACTTAAGGTATCATTTGAAGATATCAGATCAGCCGTTCCTGGTGTTTCATCAAGTGACAAAATTACAGTAACTTATAATGCTAAGCTGAACAGCAATGCAGTAATTGGTCTTAGCGGAAACGAAAGTACGGTTCAACTTGAATACTCTAATGATCCTAATGAGGCATATAATCCGAATCCAAGTGATGGAACTGAAAATAAACCTACTGGTAAAAGTCAGACACCTGAAGATAAGGTCGTTGTTTTTACATATCAACTCGACGTAACAAAGGTTGACGGCGTTACAAACGCTGGCCTTGCAGATGCATATTTTACACTTAAAAATTCATCGACAAAATATGCAACAGCAACAGGTGGCAAAATCACAGGCTGGGTAGATTCATCAGCCAGTGCCACAAAGTTCAAATCAGGCAGTGATGGTAAATTAAATATAATCGGTCTTGATGACGGTTCTTATACTCTGGATGAAACAGCTGCTCCTAGCGGATATAATTTGCTTACCAGCGGTATAAATGTTCTTATTGACTCAACAACAGCAAACGGAGATAACTGGAATGGCAATGCAGTTGATGCATTAACAGCACTCAAAGTTTCCGTAAACGGAAATCCTGCAACAGACGGCGTTCTTACAAACGGTATAGTTTCAATTAATGTAAAAAACAACAAGGGTACTACATTGCCGACAACAGGCGGTATGGGTACAAGAATGTTCTACGTTCTCGGCGGAGTATTAGTAATTGGTTCAGGTACAGCTCTCGTCATCAAGAAGAGAATGGATAAAGAAGATAAATAAAAAATTTATAAGACAAATAAAGTTGATATCTGACTAATCAGCCATTGTCTGCTCACAGGGGGACCTGTGAGTAGCGGCAGGGAGTGTTCCATAAGATGACAAAAACAAAGAAAAAGAAAATGTCAAGTATAGTTTTAACAATTTTTTTAATAATTTTATTCATTGTCGGATCCTCTGTAATGCTCTACCCGTTGGTCAGCAACTACATAAACACCAAACACCAGTCTTACGCAATTGCCGAATATGATGAGAAAATTAACGATATGATGGATACGACGTATGCAGAGTTTATGCAAAAAGCGGAGGACTACAATGCCAGACTCAAAGAGATTGAATCACCACTGGTGAATTTCGATCAACTTTCGGACTATTACAGTGTACTCGATGTTTCGGGAACGGGGATTATGGGATATATAACAATTCCACAAATTCAGATTCAGCTACCGATATATCACGGTACAAGTGATGAGGTGCTGAATATTGCCGTAGGACATATTGAAGGTTCAACATTGCCTATAGGAGGCGAGAATACTCACGCTGTCCTTTCCGCGCACCGTGGACTGCCCTCTGCAAAACTTTTCAGTGATCTCGACGAGCTTGTGGTAGGAGATACGTTTACTGTGACGGTACTTAATGAGATTCTAACCTACCAGGTTGATAAAATTTCAATTGTAAAACCTGAGAAAATCGAAAATCTCGACATTGTTGATGGAAGCGACTATGTTACACTTCTCACGTGTACGCCATACGGGGTAAATACTCACCGACTTCTCGTGCGTGGAAAAAGAATCAAAACGCAGGAAACAGAAGTTATGATCAGAGTTTCAGCAGACGCAGTCCAGATAGAACCTGTTGTTGTAGCAGTGGTAATAGCATTTCCGCTTTTAATTCTGACATTTTTAATCACAATTGTTATGACATCGATCCATAATATACATAAAAAAGAAGATAAGGCAGGTGATCAAGATGAAATCCCTTAGTCTGTTAAAACTTGTAGTAATCGTCGTTCTTTTTATGAATATACTGTGTAACTTTGCGGTCAGTGTATCAGCTGATGAATCTTATGGCAGGCTTGCTTTGGATTTTAGTATGGCACCTACAATGGATATGGAAATGGAGTGGAAAGTGTATAAGGTTGCCGACATAATTGATGCAGAACATTTTAAGCTTTGCGACAAGTTTGCAGTATATCCTATAAAATTTGATGTCACAAAAGAGCCTGAATTAAAATCACTTGCGTACACGTTATCCGCCTATGTAGCATCAGAAAAAATGGATCCTACATACGTTAAAAAGTCAAAACCAACAGGAACTCTTATCTTTGATAACATCGGAGAAGGCTACTATCTTGTAAAAGCTGAACAGGTCATTGACGGATTGAAGGTGTATTCATCAGTGCCGTTACTTGTTTGCATTGCTGATGGCAGTAAGTACGGAAATCAGTGGAATATCAATACGACAGTTATCCCTAAAATCGGTCTGACTTTTAATGGTGACGAGTATAAAACCATCAACTATGCTGTCAAGGTTACATGGCAAAATAAGCATGATGATGACTCTGAGGTTGTTATTGAATTCTACAGAGATGGCATTTTTTATGATAAAGTAAAGCTTAGTGATGAGAATAACTGGTATTACTGCTGGGATAATATACCTTCACAATTTAACTGGGAGGTTAAACAGGAAAGTTTGCCAGAAAATTACTATGTAAATTATTACTGGGACTTTAAGGATGATAACGGTTCAAAAACAAAGCATCTGCAGATAGTCAACACTTTCGAAGAGGACTTCAAATCTGTTCCAACCACAACCATAAATCCGACTACATCAGTAGAAAACAGCATTCCGGTTACCACTGATAATAAAAATGTTCAGAATATATCCAACACAAAAACACTTCCACAGACAGGAATGAACATCCTGCCGATACCGATACTCTCATTATCAGGACTTTTTCTTTTGGGAATCGGATGGAATCTGGTGAGGAAATCACGTTAATCGGAGGAATAAATGAAAAAAAAAAGAATCGGAGTAGTCCTGATGATTCTGGGTTTGTTGCTGCTTATAGCAGCAATATCAGTTGCAGTTTACAACTATCGTCTGCAAAAAACAGCTCAAAGATATTCAGATGAAATAGTAAAACAATTCAGGGAAATGTATAATTTTCCTGAAATTGATGAAAAAATCACGACGACAAAAGAAATTGAGTCTACTAAGAAATCTGGGGAAATTTATGAGAAAACTATCTCCAAGGAAAAGACATCTTTGCTCAACGGAGATTCATATATAGGGATTATACAGATAGTTTCGCTGGACGTTGAACTTCCCGTTGCTGAAAGTTTCAGCTATGATAAGCTGAAAAAGACTCCGTGCAGGTACAGTGGGACTGTATCTGAGGGAAATCTCGTGATATGTGCACATAATTATGCATCGCATTTTGGGGGATTCAATAAGCTGGTAAACGGTGATATAATACGGTCCATTGATTTCGAAGGGAACGTCTACACCTATTCGGTAGCGAGTATCGAGCAGATTGAACCCACCAATATTGATGCTGTGAATGATGAAGATTACGCACTTGTTTTATTTACCTGTAATATAAGCGGAAATGCACGAATCATTGTCAAATGTGATCTTGTATGAATTTCAGGTCATGTTGTCCACTTGAATCTGAAAAGTCATGTGTCAATGGGGAGATAAAAAAAATATTAAAATATGCGCTTGATTTTACCACATGCAATCCTGGTGCCTGAGTTTCCTGCAGGCTGAGAATTAAAGTCATCAGGGTTATTATGGATAACAACAGTTTTACCAATAATATCAGCTACATAAATTCTGTTGGTCAGAAAAGACATATAAGCCATGCCGTTATTATTAAACAATGGTGGCATATCTCCGGAGTGATGCGGATGATCACATTTAAATTTATCATAGTGACTTCCTGTGTCTTCAAAAGGGGATGCTTCTGTTCCAGTACATGATTCTCCGCCGTGTATATGAAAACCAAATACTTTTGAATTACATAATCCGATATCATGCGGGAGTCCGTTTATATTAGCAGTAACCATAACACCTTCATTTGCCTGATAGAAATAAACAGTGCCGTGTATATCAGAGTATGAATTACTTCCTCTTATAATAGCTATAGCATCAGGCTTTTGTTTTACCTGAATATTTTCATAATTTTTTACCATAAATAAATATCACCTCTATACAGATTATGCAAAAATAACAATATTGATAATCCATGTATCAGGATACTAAAATCTTTAAAAATAAATTGAAGATACTGTGTTATAAATATAATTATATTCCTTTGATTTGTTATTTAACGGAATCAATTTTGTATCAGGTCAGTTAAACTGTATATTGTTTTACAATAAGTTCTTATATTCATATTGTTATGATTTTTTAATAGGGAGGCTGAGAAATGGCTCAGACGCATAATCTTACAGAGGGAAAGGTATCCAGACTTATTCTGAAGTTTTTCTTTCCTATGTTTTTTACAAATATGCTTCAACAGATATACACAGTAGCAGATACTGCAATTGTGGGGAAAGGACTTGGCGATAATTCACTTGCCGCAGTAGGCAATATGTCATCTCTCATGTTCCTCATAATAGGTTTTTCAACGGGAATGACAAACGGTTTTTCAATTTCTGCTGCATATAGCTATGGTGCACAAAAATATGATACTCTAAGAAAAACTATAGCTTCATCTATCATTATTTCAGGTGTTTTTTCAATATTGCTTACAGTATTAAGTATAATTTTTCTGCGGGATACGCTTTTAATGCTCAGGACTTCTGAAATCATAATTGATGAAAGTCTGCGGTATGGATATGTCATATTTGGAGGACTTGCAGCAACAATTGCATATAATTTGTGTTCAAGTATTCTGAGGGCTCTCGGAGACAGTAAAACTCCGTTTATTGCAATAATAATATCTACAGTAATAAATATCGTCCTTGACTATGTATTGATTTATATAGTTAAAACAGGAGTTGAAGGCGCAGCAGCTGCAACGGTATTTGCTCAGATAATATCAGCTTTTATATGTTTTGCTAAAATAAGAAAAATTGATATAATAAAGTTACATGTAATGGATTTCAGAGCAGATCAATCTGTTTATCTCCAACTACTTAAAAATGGAATCCCGATGGCTATAATGAATTCTATTACAGCAGTCGGATGTATGGTAATTCAGTATTTTGTAAATGGTCTTGGAATTGTCTATATGTCCGCATATTCAGCATGCAGCAAATATATTAATCTTTTTATTCAGCCGTCATGTACTGCCGGAAATACAATGTCATCATTTACAAGTCAGAATTACGGTGCAGGAAAGTATTTAAGAATAAAACAAGGACTTTATGTGTGCCTCGGAATTTCCCTTATATCGTATATTATACTTGGATCAGCAATGTGTTTTTTCCCAAGGACTCTTGCAGGATTTATGCTCAATGGAGATGAGCAGATTTCTCTTGCGGTTATGTACTTGCGAAAGTGTGGAATTATGATTTTCGTAGTAGATTTTCTTTTTATTTTTCGAAGCGGATGTCAGGGAATGGGACATCCTGTAGTTCCTATGGTCTCCGGGATAGCAGAGATGGTGATGAGAATTTCTATAATTGTAATATTTGTTTCAAGAATTGGCTTCAGTGCAACGGCGTATGCGGAAATTTCAGCGTGGATTGCAGCACTTATTATTAATATTTTATCATTCAGATACTATTACAAAGGCAATTTTAAATATTCCGCTATTACTTATAAAAAATAAAAATTTGAGTTGCTTTTTATTTTTTGAATACTAATTGCGATATAGTTTAAATTCATTATGTTACTTTTTTTATAATATGCATAAAGAATTGTTGATTTTTTAAAAATAATATGGTATAATGATTAAAAAAATTGATGATATGAGATGAGGTGACATAATATGAAACGAAAACTTATAGGTTGTATAATAAACGATCCTGAAAGTGATTATCAGAATAACATAATAGATGGACTTATGAGACAATGCGAAAAATATGATTATAATCTTGCTGTATTTTCTCCGCTTGTTGATGTTTCTCACTACGATACTGTATATACTTCAGGTGAATTCAATATATTGAATCTTATAAACTTTGATCTATTAGATGGGGTTGTTGTTGCTTCTGAACCACTCATAAGAAAAGAAGATAAAATTTTTTTTAACTGGATACAAAAATTACTTGAGGAAAAATGTAAAAAGCCAGTTATTACTCTTGATGTACCAATGGGTGATTACGATCTGGTCTGCGTTGATGATAAAAGTGCATTTTTTCAGATTACATCACATGTACTTGATTTTCATAAACGAAGAAATATATATTTTCTTTCGGGTCCAGAAAAATTTAATATTTCTGAAATAAGAATAGCAGGATTTATTGAGAAAATGAAAAGTGAAGGTATAGAAGTGCCGGAAGATCATATTTTTTATGGGGATTTCTGGTATACAAGTGGCGGTTCACTTGCTCAAAGAATTATCTCAGAAGAAATTCCTATGCCTGAAGCAGTTATATGTGCTAATGACCAGATGGCAATAGGACTGCAGAGGGCACTTACTGAATCCGGAATTAAAATTCCTGACCAGATCCTTATTACAGGATATGATGCCTCTCAGGATGCAGCACTTAACAGAATAACAATTACCTCATTTTTACCTGATATAAGCGGCATGGCTCAGGAGGCAATCAATCGTATAAGGCGGATAATTGAACCTGATAAGCCAGTTAAGAGCATTGAAAAATTTGATAAAAATAATTTATTTACTGGAATGAGTTGTGGATGTCAGAGTGATATATCACATACAATACAGTGTATTGAGGCGTCAATAATACGAAAAAAGAGAGATTTTAATGAAGCCGTTTTCAGGTTTGGATAATATTCAAGAAATTATTGATATAGCGGACGAAAATATGTACAGAAATAAAATTCGTAATAAAAAGCAGAGGATATAATAAAGGTTATTTATGTGGCTTGTTCAGATTAAAAACACCAATAACTTCCTTAGCAAACAAAATGAAAATTAATGAGGGTGACATCATACTTATTCGTATTCAAGCAGAGGAACAATCTCCTATTTTAATGCAAATTGCATATTGTAACGTTAAAACAGTCAAACCCATATTTGAAACCTCCAAAAATCAAAAATAGATGCAGCATATGCAATCACAGTTTTTCCATAATTGCATATGCTGCATTTTTTATTTATTAATTCCTATACTGTTTCTTCGTTCAAACATTATTGTATCCTGCCATTGTCCGAATTTATCTTTTGCAATTTTTTCACGATATCCTATTTTTCTGAAACCAACCTTCTCATGAAGCTTTATGCTTGCAGTGTTAATTGAAAATATTGAAGTACATACACACCAGTACCCTTTTTGTTCTGTATTTTTGCATAATGTTTTAAGCAGGGCAGTACCTGCGCCTATATGATGATAATTATAATCAATATATATACTTTCTTCAACAACACCTCTGTAAGCTTCACGTGATGAAGTTTTACTTATTGCGCACCATCCTATTACGTTTTCCTCAAGTTCAGCAACATATCTGCATTCTTTAATATGTGAATTATCCCATTCTGAATATTCAGGGCATACTGTCTGAAATGTTGATTTTCCTTCTTTGAGTGCATCTGAATATATCTGGCTTACTCTTGCCCAGTCAGAAGGTAACATTTCTCTTATTATGTATTTAGAAAAACATTCACTTTCAAGCTCTGCACGTAACTTTTTTGTAAGTTTTGATACAACGAATGAATATGAATGGTCTATCATTGCTGTAAGCTCGCTATCAGGAACACTGCCACTGAGATTAATCGTGTTAAAATAAGGCTGCTGTACAGGCGGACAGTGATATCCTCTCGTTATATCATTGCTGTATATACTGCGATAAAATTCACCAGTCATACGTTCACAATTAAGAGTTATCATAGAGTTGCTGTTTTTAATAAAAAACTGCGCAAAAATTTTCCCCTTTACTTTTACGACAGTACAGTCAGGACCGAATGGGTAATCAATATATGCTCCATTCTTTTTCATGCAATATTCAAGTAATTTGCCATGATCCATAAATATTCTCCTGTATAATTTATTTTGTATATTTTATCATAGCATTATTTCTGAGATTTTTCAAGATTGATCTGTGCATTATGCAAGAAAAATTTCCTGATAATAGAAAATAAGATTGGTGATGATGTATATAAAATAAGTTAATCACAAAAAGCATTGTTACTTTGGATATATTATGAATTTATTAATGTTTAGAAAAAATATCAGGACGTCTGAGTAAAATATTTTATTAAATTATTGATCAATATGACGAAAAATTTATTGTAAATTAATAAGAATTATGATATACTAGAAATGAAAGTTTTTAATACATTATGAAAATTATTCCAAAACAAACACAGAACACAATTAGTTTTGTGTTTGTTTTCGTACATGATCTGATCAGCAGTTCTGATTATATCATCAATTTTTGAAAATGAATTAATTTCTGTATATACTGCGCCCAGACTTACGGTTACTTTAAACGGATTATTTGAGATTGTATTATAGTTATCAAGATATTCATTAATACTTTCTGATATATTATCAATTTGTTCCTGAGTGTATTCCGCAATGCCAATAATGATAAATTCATCTCCTCCAAATCTATAACATTTTTCTTTTGTTGTACATGAATTTTTTATTGCTGCTCCTATAGTACAAAGGGCTTCATCTCCTGCAAGGTGTCCGAACTGATCGTTAATTTTTTTGAGAAAATTTAAATCACCCATAATAAATAAAGAATGAGTTGGTTTGTCTTTTATTGATTTCATGATTTCTTCAACATGAATGTTAAAGGCATTTCTATTATAAAGCCCTGTCAGTCCGTCTGTAAGCGCAGATTTCTCCAGCTTTATGTACATCAGCTGTATGTAAAGCTGACGTCTGATACATTCAAATGAATTGCAGATAAAATAAAGCCAGTCACGATAATCAACAGATGGAATACAGGCTGTGTTTTCATATTTAAGTACAGCATATCCGAAGCATCGGTCATCAAAGTGAACGGGGTTAAAATAGTATGCAGATGGATAATCACGCTGATTTTCTAAATCAGGAATCATGACATTTTTGTTAAATACCATATTTTCTCAATAATTGATGCATCGTCTGTAAGAATGGATTTAAAGTATGGAATAGTAATGTCTGCTGATACTACAGGACCTTTAAAATTATTTTGTACTATTTCAATAAAAGAATTTAATACTGTTTTATCTCTTATTGAATCAGGAACTATTATAATTGCGTCTATGTTTTTAAAATTAACCAGATTAAATATATTTGAGGCACCCTTGAGCATTCCCGACACAATACTGTTTTTAATTGAGTATGAGAAAATGACACAATCATAGTCCAATTCTAAAGCATGTTGTAAAACTCCGGGGATAAATTTACGCTGATAAATATCATCAATATGTGATATTATAATTCCTATCCTTTTTCGTCGTTTCATCAATTTATGCCCCCCACAGTTAAATGTATTTATGACAAATCACTATGTATATTGTTATTATAACATATAAAACACATAAATTCAAGCATAAAAAAGTGGTTATTATGAAAATAGTCAACATTTGATTAAAAATGCGAAAGAATGTTGTGGTATAAAATAATTGTAACGGTAAAGATTAAACTTCCAAAAACATACTAAAAGGAAGAAATAAATGAACAGATACAATAAAGACATCAGGATGCAAATAATCAAGCTGCATCTTGAGGAGGGCAGAACAGTAAAAAGTCTGTCACAAGAATATCACATATGCAAAGCCAGTATACAAAACTGGCTGAAAGCCTACCATGAAGAATGCCAAGAAAATGGAGGATATGCTCAATGGAATACATTTACGATCAATTTAAACGAAAAAATGAGGATTTCTATAATATAGCTATATTAATTTCAGTATTTACTATAGTTGTAGTTATGATAATGATAATAACTAATGCCACTATATGGGGCTCTGAAGTTGATTGGCTGAGTCAGCATTTTGCCATTCCGGAATATTTCAGGACGAGATTTTATAAGACAGGAGACTTGTTTCCTGACTTTGCAATGCATCTTGGAGGAGGACAGAATATATACAATTTTGCGTATTATGGATTAATGAACCCGCTGTATCTTCCGGCATATCTGATGCCGTGGATAACTATGGCGGAATATATACAGTTTATCAGCCTGCTTTCTGTAATTGTATCTGGGATAATGTTTTATTTTCTGGCCAAAAAACATTATGACAGTAAAATTGCTGTTTTTTTAGCAGTAATGCTTATGTGCTCCGCACCTGTTATTTTTCATAGTCACCGACATGTAATGTTCGTCAATTATTTTCCTTTTTTGCTTTCTGCGTTTCATGCTGTTAATGGTATTGATAATATCAGAAACCGTATAATACTTATTGCTTCGTCATGCTGTATATTGCTTTGCAGTTTTTATTTCAGTATATGTGCTCTTTTATCAGTAATTCTGTATTCAGTTTTTATTTCATTTAAAAAATATAATAAAATCGGATTAAAATATCTTATAAAACTTATACTTCCACATGTTATATGTATAGGTCTCGGTTGTATCATAGCCGGAATGTTCTGGATTCCTACTTTTTTTACTTTACTTAACGGGCGCGAAGAGAGTTCAGCAGTTGTAAATATACTTAACCTTATTATTCCGTCGATAGATTTAAAAAATATTCTATATAGCCCATATTCAATGGGAATAACATCTATCGGAATTATCGCAATGATTTCATCAATTTCTTCAAAAAACAAGGGGTCAAAACTTATCTCAGCTGTATGTGCAGTTTTTGTAGTATTCCCATTTGTAATGTATCTCTTAAACGGCACAATGTATATAGACTCTAAAGCACTTATACCCCTTATGCCGATTTGCATAATATTATGCGGAGAATTTTTTACAGATCTGTTTAACGGAAAGGTAAATATCAGAATGACTTTGATTATTTTCACTGCAACTGTTGTGTCTGATATATTATTAAATAAAAGAGAAATATATATTGATATTGCAATTATTGTTGATTCAGCATTAATGATTATAGCAATACTTGTTTTTGTAAAATTCAGAAAAAAAAATATTGTTCTTGTCTTATCTGCATTGTTGAGTATTGCAACGTGTGTTATTATAAATTCTAATGAAGAGTTTGTACCAAAGGAAAAAATGTCTAAAGTTTATTCAAATGATATTCAGAAATTGGTTGACAATACTATTGCATCAGATGATAAATTTTATCGTTTTGCAAATGAAGCTGATTGCGGAAAAACAGCGAACTTTATTTTTAATCCTGATTATTATACTTCAAATGTTTATTCTTCCGTTACTGATACTGATTTCAGATATTTCAGATTTTACAGATCATCAAGTGAAAACTGTAGCCGAAATAATGCAATACATTCACAGCCGCATAATGAAATATTTGATGTTCTTATGGGATGCAGGTACCGTATAAGTAAAAATCCAAATGCATTTTATGGGGAAAAGGCTGAAGATCATTCCGGAGAATATAATCTTTTCAGTAACAAAAATGTAATTCCGATAGGTTATGCAACTTCTTCCGTAATAAGTGAGGAAGCTTATAATAATCTTAATCAGGCAGAAAAAAGTGACGCAATGCTTAAAAGCATAATTATCCCAGGTGGTTCTTTCCCATATTCTTCGGAGAATGTTGAGAAATTATGTTCTTCATACAGTATAAAAGGTGATACATCATGTATTAAAAAAGTAAGTGCTGCTTATGAAATAGAAAGCAATAAAAAATTCTCAGTTTCTGCAAAATTTGATAATCCTGTATCTGAAAAAATTATACTTCTCAGGTTTCATATAGACAACAGAATAGGTAGAAAATCAAAACGTTCTGATGTGTGGATATCAGTAAATGGTATAAAAAATAAGCTTTCCGATCCTGAATGGAAGTACAACAATAATAATTATGATTTCTCGTATGTAATCTCTTCAGACCAGGATATTAATGAGCTTAAATTTGTTTTTTCAGAAGGAAATTATATTGTTTCAGATTTTAATGCGTATACTTTAGATGCTTCTGTTATAGAAAATGTATTGGCAAATAAGGATGAGCTTGATATTGACATGAGTCAGTCCGGCGGAGATATGATAAATGGAACAATTCATGTGGCGGAAAATGGATGGTTTAATTTATCTGTACCATATGACAAAGGATTTCAAATCATGGTTGACGGAGTCAGAACTGAATATTATAAAACAAATACGGCTTTTATAGGATTTCCGATTTCATCAGGAAGTCATAATATTACTATAAAATACAAAGCACCGTGGAGTATAGCAGGAACGATAGTAACATTTATCGGACTTATGGCAAGTATGTGTATGTTGTTTGCAATGAAAAACTCACATAACAATCAGATATATCACAAAAAGAAAATTGTTGTAGCAGGAATCCGCTACTATGGATAAGATATAATGAATATAGGAGATGTTAAAAAGTTTAATAATTTAAAAGC
>OBID01000542.1_pt1 | contig 15392 bp, 17 predicted proteins | sample 1519781 | NCBI WGS metagenome assembly OBID01 (sample SAMEA3991478, study PRJEB22521) | metagenome | biome: anthropogenic terrestrial biome; feature: sewage plant; material: sludge | place: Sweden | collected 2012-09-26 | reverse complement strand
AAGACAGTTGTTATAAATAGGGATGGATCAAATAATAATTTAGAAAAAAAAGAAATATAGTGATATAATTAAAACTAATGGCTATCTCTATATTTGCCTTTTTATTTTGAGGGAAGGACTTATGAGAGATATAAAAGTAGGCAGTATTTGGGTAGAAAAATCAAAAACTGTTGGTAAATATGTATGGAGGATGCGTTATGAAAATCCGGTGACATGTAAAGCAGAAAAAACTTCTATAACGCTTACTTCAAAAAGTAAGCAAGCAGGAAACCAAGCACTAAATTTAATGCTTGATAAGATAAAGAAGAAAATTGAAAAACAGAGCGCGACACTTGATATTGCAAGCGAATTTATTCTTTTTTCCGATATTATTGATATATGGCTAGAGGATCAAGTTAGAAAAATAAAACATTCTACTTATGCAACTAGGACAAGATATTGTAATATTTTAAAAAAAGATTTTAAAGGCAAAGCAATTGGTGATTTTTCTCCTTTGATGATTCAGCGCTATTTTAACAAAATGCCATATACTCGTAAAACGTTAGTGACGTATTTTGGTATTTTTAGACAAATTATGAACTTTGCTTTTAGACTCGATTTTGTTAAAGTAGATTTAATGAAAAAAGTTGAACTAAGTGTTCCACCAATTACACTTGAAGATATGGAAAAAGAGCGTAAAAAGTTGTTTAGTTATGATGAATTAAAACAGATATTTATTTTAATGACTAGACCTGATTGTCGTAGAAATGCATTGATATTAGAATTTTTGTTTTTGACAGGATTAAGATATGGTGAATTAGCTTCTTTGAAATGGGAAGATTATGATAAGCAAGCAGCATATATCGATATTAATAGTACCCTAGATTATTCAGTTGGTGGTGTGACTAAAAAATGCCATACAACACCAAAAACAATTGCTTCTAATAGGAAAGTTTACTTGTCTAATCGATCAATCGAGATTCTTACTTATTTTAAAAGTGATAATACGAGATTGTTACAAAATGGTAGAAGTTTTAAAGATTATGGGTATATATTTCCTAGTAGGACAGGCAATCCTGTTTCATGGAGAGACTTAGGGAGAAGCTTTGCAAATTTTGGCAAACGAGCTGGATTTGATCGAAAATTTTCTCCTCATGCTTTGCGCCATTCCCATATTACTCATTTAGTTGAATCCGGTGCTGATCAAGTAGCGATTATGGAGAGAGTAGGCCATTCAGATCCGACTATTACGACTAAAATCTATACACATACGACTGATAAAATGAGATCAAGACTGGTTGATTTGATAGATGAAAATTAAATGTTTTTTGGGCAAATTCTGGGCAAATTTGAGTGGAAAATAAGGTAAAATAGGGAAAAAGTACTATTTGATAGTTCAATCAATAAACCAAAAGCCCCATGATAACAGGGCTTTAAGAGATAAATTATAAAAGGAGTTAACAGGTGGCACAATTATATTTTAAATATGGCACGATGAACAGCGGCAAATCAATCGAAATTCTCAAAGTAGCGCATAACTACGAGGAACAGGGCAAACCCGTCGTCATCATGACAAGCGCTCTCGACAACCGAGATGAGATTGGTGTCGTCAGCTCGCGGATCGGCATGCGCGAACAAGCCGTCCCCATTGATGCTGCCCTAAATGTTTTTGACTATGTTGCCAAACTCCCGGAAAAACCTTACTGCATCTTAATAGATGAAGCCCAATTTCTCAGCAAAAAGAATATCTATGATTTTGCTAGAGTGGTAGATGAACTCAACGTCCCAGTCATGGCCTTCGGCCTAAAAAATGATTTCCAAAATGAATTATTTGAAGGCAGCAAATATCTCTTACTCCTAGCTGACAAGATCGAAGAAATTAAAACAATCTGCTGGTTTTGTAGCAAGAAAGCAACCATGGTTTTACGCACAGAAAATAATCAACCAGTCTATGAAGGTAGTCAAATCCAAATTGGCGGCAATGAAAGCTACCTACCTGTTTGTCGCAAACATTGGTTTAAGCCCGAACTTTAAAACTTAGTAGAAAATAGGGAGACCACAGATGATTACGGAAACCAAACGCCTCTATCTTCGCGAAATCACACAGGCAGATTATGCTGTGATTGCCAAAATTCTTCAGGATGATGACGCCATGTTTGCTTACAATGGCGCATTTTCTGACGAAGAAGTAGCGCAGTGGTTTGATAATTTGATGACCCAATATCAAACACGAGGTTTCAGTCTGTGGGCAGTTGTCTTAAAAGAAACCGACCAAGTCGTCGGCCAATGTGGTCTGACCTTGCAACAAGTCCAAGGTGAAACCGTTACAGAAATAGGCTATTTATTTAATCGCGATTATTGGCACCAAGGCTATGCCATAGAAGCAGCACAAGCTTGTAAAACCTATGCTTTTGATATCTTAGGTATTGAACGTGTGTTTTCAATCATTCGTGATAACAATCTCGCGTCTATGAACGTCGCGATTCGAAATGGCATGACTGTCCGGACTAAATTTATCAAAACCTATAGAGGACTTGAGATGTCGCATTTTGCCTTTGCTGTTGATAAAAGTTAGCGAAGTCTGCTCAAATACCTGCCACTATTGACAAGAAAAATATAGAAAATAAGGAAGTAATCAAATCATATGTTCGACCAACTACAAATTATGGCTGACCGTTACGAAGAATTAGGCGGTTTGCTCAGTGACCCTGAAGTCGTTAACGATACCAAGCGCTTTATGGCCTTGTCAAAAGAAGAGGCCTCTTTGCGCGAAACCGTTGCGGCTTATGCGCGCTATGTCGAAGTAACAACTGGGATTTCAGATGCTGAAGAAATGCTGTCAGATTCAAGCCTTGACGCTGACGAAGCTGACATGTTCAAAGAAGAACTCAAAGCGCTGAAAGCTGAAAAAGCAACCTTAGAAGAAGACATCAAAATTCTTTTGTTACCAAAAGACCCTAATGATGACAAAAATATCATCCTCGAAATTCGTGGTGCCGCTGGTGGTGATGAAGCTGCGCTTTTTGCTGGCGATTTATTGGCCATGTACCAAAAATACTCTGAAAATCAGGGCTGGAAATTTGAGATTTTAGAGTCAAACGTGACCGAAATCGGTGGTATCAAAGAAGTCTCAGTCATGATTTCAGGTAACAGCGTCTACTCGAAACTCAAATATGAAAGTGGCGCGCATCGTGTTCAACGTGTGCCAAAAACAGAGACTCAGGGGCGTGTCCATACCTCAACAGCAACGGTGCTCGTCATGCCTGAAATCGAAGATTTCGACATCGACATTGACCCGAAAGACCTGCGGATCGACATCTACCACGCTTCTGGTGCCGGCGGACAGAACGTCAATAAAGTCGCAACAGCCGTTCGGATCGTCCATGAACCGACGGGTATCAAGGTGGAGATGCAGGAAGAACGAAATCAGCAGAAAAACCGTGACAAGGCCATGAAAATCATCAATGCCCGAGTTTACGATTATTTCGCGCAGATCGAGCAGGACAAAAACGATGAGTTTCGGAAGTCGACCGTCGGAACAGGTGACCGTTCTGAGCGGATCCGTACCTACAACTTCCCGCAAAACCGCGTGACCGACCACCGCATCGGCCTGACCTTGCAAAAACTCGACACGATCTTATCAGGTAAACTTGACGAAGTCGTCGACGCCCTGATTCTCTTTGACCAAACGCAAAAACTCGAGGCCTTGAAACAATGATAAACTGGTATGACGCCGATGGTCATTTATCCGAGAACATGGTTGCAGACTTCCGTCAAACCTTGCTTACTTGGTACGATGAAAGCGGACGGACGCACCTCCCTTGGCGGATTGACAAGGAGCCTTATCACATCTGGGTCAGCGAGATCATGCTGCAACAAACCCAGGTCGAAACAGTCATCCCTTACTATGAACGCTTTCTGGCAGAACTACCAAGGGTCCAAGATTTAGCTGAAGCAGATGAAGAAGTCCTGCTCAAACTCTGGTCAGGATTAGGCTACTATTCGCGAATCAGAAATATGCAAAAAGCAGCCCAACAAGTCATGGCAGACTTTGACGGACAGTTTCCAACAACGAGTCAAGACCTACAAACCTTAGCAGGTATTGGCCCTTATACAGCAGCAGCGATTGCTAGTATCAGTTTTAATGAAGTCGTGCCAGCGCTTGACGGTAATATGTTTCGCGTGTTTGCAAGACTGCTGAAAATCGAAGCGGATATCGCTCAGCCCAAATCACGGAAAATTTTTTATGACATTATTTTACCCATTGTCGATCCAGAGCGACCAGGTGATTTTAACCAAGCCGTGATGGATCTGGGCACTTCTTTGATGAGTGTCAAAACTGAGACTTTATCAGATTCACCTTTTGCTCGCTTCAACCTCAGCTATCAAGAAGGACTAGAACTGAATTTTCCAGTCAAGTCTAAAAAAGTCAAGCAAGTCCAGAAGTTTTATGCGGCCATTATCTCTGAAAAAAACGGCAACTTGGCCTATATCCAACGCCCAAAAACGGGTCTGCTAGCTAACTTTTGGACCTATCCTTTGGTAGAATTTGACTCGTGGGATGTGATTTATGACGGCGTTTCTGAGCATTTCGAAGCCGCTAAACAACTGAATATCACGCCAGTCACACACATCTTTACCCACCAAAAATGGCAAGTCATGCTTGTTCAAGTTGAAAATGAAGATGCCTCGTGGACTTATTTGTCAGATGATGCCTATGAAGCACTACCGCAGACAACTTTACAGCTTAAACTCCAAGCAGCTTTGAAAGAGAATTTATGACCTACTTACAAGCCTTTCAAAAATATGAAAAACAATTGACGCGCCCAGAGGAGTTGCGCTATGTTTTTCGTTATGGGCGAAAACTCAGCTATACCGACTTTATCCTATTGCTCAACACGGCAATAACTGAAGCTGACCAAGCCTACCTAGCCGAGATATTCAAGCGACTATCACAGGACGAGCCAGCCCAGTACATCGTCGGTGAGACCGAGTTTCACGGCCTAACCCTTGATGTGGATGCGCGTGCCTTGATTCCGCGACCAGAAACAGAAGAACTCGTCGCGGTGATTTTGGCGGAAAATGCGTCAGATAATTTAAAAGTCCTAGATATTGGGACAGGGACAGGTGCGATAGCTCTGTCACTCGCTAAGGCACAGCCGACTTGGCAAGTCCTGGCTAGCGATATCTCACCAGATGCTTTGGCCTTGGCGCAACAAAATGCGACTAAAAATGCAGTAGCAAATGTCGGCTTCACGCGATCAGACGTTTTCAGTAACGTTTCAGGAAACTATGATATAATTGTTTCAAATCCACCTTATATCGCAGACTTCGAGAAGGTGGATATGGCTAAAAATGTCTTGGACTATGAGCCGCACCTTGCTTTGTTTGCTGAGGATAATGGGCTAGCCATTTATCAAAAAATAGCAGAAAACGCCCAGTCTTATTTGACAGACAAGGGCAAAATTTATTTGGAAATTGGGCATTTACAAGGCCAAGCTGTTAGCCAACTTTTTCAGCACCATTTTCCTGATAAGCGGGTCAGCGTTTTACAAGATTTAGCCGGAAAGGATAGGATGATTACCATTGACTGAATTACTTTTTCCCCAAGCACCACAAGATGTTCAGCGTGCCGTTGAGCTGATTAAATCAGGCCAATTAGTCGCTTTGCCGACTGAAACGGTTTATGGTTTATTCGGTCTCGCACTAGAAGATCATGTGGTCAAAAATATATATGACGTGAAGCATAGAACCTATGATCATGCCCTTAACTTAAATATTTCGAATTTTGATGAAATGAAATTTTTCTCTCAAAATCAACCAAAATATCTCGAAAAGTTGTATAATAAATTTATGCCTGGCAGCCTTACGATAATTCTAGAAGCCAATGAAAAGGTTCCTAGTCTTGTCAATAACGGTATGAATACAGTCGGCTTTCGTGTCCCAGCCAATCAAACGACGCTTGCAATTTTGCGTCAAACAGGCCCCTTAGTGGGCCCATCTGCTAATCTGACTGGAAACCCAAGCCCCAAAACCGCACAAGACGTGTTGACGGATTTGGACGGCCAGATTGCAGCTGTTGTGAAGGCTGATGAGAGTATTTCGGGCATTGATTCGACGATTGTAGATTTGACAGGTAAGACGCCCATAATCTTGCGCCAAGGTGCGCTAACTTTAAGAGAAATTATCGAGGAGATAAAGGATGATATTTGACCAGCCAAACTACGAAGCTTTTGACCAAGAACTCTGGGATGCAATCCATGCAGAGGAAAAACGTCAACAACAAAATATTGAACTCATCGCCTCTGAAAATGTTGTTTCAAAAGCTGTTATGGCCGCTCAAGGCTCACTTTTGACTAACAAATATGCTGAAGGCTATCCTGGTAATCGCTACTATGGCGGTACTGAATGCGTTGATATTGCTGAAAATTTAGCAATTGAACGCGCAAAAGAACTTTTTGGCGCTAAATTTGCCAATGTGCAAGCTCACTCAGGCTCACAAGCCAATGCTGCAGCTTACCTTGCTTTAATCGAACCTGGTGACACAGTCATGGGTCTTGATTTGGCAGCTGGTGGTCATTTGACACACGGCTCACCAGTCAACTTCTCTGGTAAAACGTATAACTTTGTTGGCTATAACGTCGATAAAGAAACTGAATTATTGGATTATGATCAAATTTTAGCGCAAGCTAAAGCGGCGCAACCTAAATTGATTGTCGCTGGTGCGTCTAGCTATTCACGCACAATTGATTTTGCGAAATTCCGTGAAATCGCTGATGCTGTTGGTGCAAAATTCATGGTTGATATGGCACATATTGCTGGTTTGGTGGCTGCTGGTCTGCATCCAAATCCAGTACCTTATGCTGATATTACAACTTCTACAACCCATAAAACACTCCGTGGCCCGCGTGGTGGACTCATTTTGACAAATGACGAAGTTTTGGCTAAGAAAATTAACTCTGCCATCTTCCCAGGAATTCAAGGTGGTCCATTGATGCACGTTGTCGCTGCAAAAGCTGTTGCTTTCAAAGAAGCATTGGATCCTAGCTACAAAGATTATCAAGCACAAGTCATTAAAAATGCAAAAGTCATGGCTGAAACCTTTGAAAATGCTGGTTTGCGCGTGATTTCTGGTGGGACTGATAACCACATGTTCATGCTTAATGTCACTGGCTTTGGCATCAACGGTAAAGAAGCTCAAAATCTCTTGGATACGGTCTCAATTACTTTGAACAAAAATGCAGTACCTTACGAAACTTTGAGCCCGTTTAAAACATCAGGCGTTCGTATTGGTTCGGCTGCTGTGACATCACGTGGTTTCAAAGAAGCGGAAGCAACGAAAGTAGCAGAATTTATCATTCGTGCTTTCCAAAACAAGGACGACCAAGCGGCGCTTGATCAAATCAAATCAGAAGTGATTGCCTTGACGGATGCTTTCCCACTTTACGAAGCTTAATTATAATGGATTTATATATCAAAAAAGCGATTTTACATGCTTTTGACCCAGGTCAACCTGAGATCACCTTCTCGGAAAATCTCATGGAGTTGACGCCTGTCATGCTTGACTATGTGACAAAAAAAGTAGAAAAAATCTATTCTGATGATGCCAAACGTGGCATTTTAACAGAAGAGAATCACTTTTTATCGCTAGTAACAGATGACTTTATTGCATCAACGATTGCCGTTGCGAATTTCTGGCGAGAAGAGTTTATCTTGTCAGAAAAACAAAAGCAAAATGACTTGCTTTTTGTTGCCTATGAATTAGAGACTCAGCCACATTTTGCTTTTATCAGATTGTCGCTGCGGGATTCTTTTTCGCATGACTTCGATACGGCAACAGGACAAATCAAGATTCGTAAAACCGAGTCTTCCTTACCTGGGGCTGGATCAGCTGCCGATGAAGCGATTGCCATCAATCGCAATACGTTTAGCTACCATTTGCTTGAAAAACGGATCAAGTACAACGGCAAAAATTATAACTATTTTTCAGAAAATCTGCTAGCTGAAAAGCCTGAGATTTCTGTCAATAAAGCGATTAAAACAATTAAAAAGACGGCAGAGTCTGTTGCCAAGTCTTTCGATGATGATGATTTTGCCTTTTCTCAAAAGGTGCAAAATGCGGTTTTTCATGCAGTCGAAAAACAGGAAAATCTCAATCCAGAAGCACTTGCTGACCAATTATTTGCGGATAATCTGACGGCACGCTTGGCTTTTAAAGATCAAGTCAAGGAAGAAATTCCCGATAAGATTCGATTTGAGCAGATGCCGATGGAGAAAATCGAGAAAAAATTATCCAATCAAAAATTGTCATTGTCAAATGGGATAGAGATGATTGTGCCTCAAAGTCTATATGAAGATGCAGAAACGGTCGAATTTATCCAAAATGATGATGGCACTTACTCGATTATCATCAAAAATATCGAGGAAATCAAGAACAAATGGTAATCTCTGCTCGTTAAAACGAGGTTGGAAAGGAGGAGGACTTGCTAAGAAAAATTAGAAATCTATTCCTCCTAGTCATCCTTGCGGGATTCGGATTTTGGATATACCGCACGCATGAAAACGTTAAAAATGTCATGCAGTACGATGATTTTGTCACACAGACCTTGGAAAAACATGGTGTTTCAGGTAATCGCGAGTTAGTTTTGTCGATCATCTACACCGAAACCAAGGGGAAACGCACCGATGTCATGCAGTCTACTGAGTCGACTAATGATACGATTGAGACAGAAGAAGACAGCATCCATCAAGGTATTACCAATCTAACCGAAATGTTGGAATACGCCCATGAAAAAGGCGTCGACGTCTGGACGGGCGTTCAAGCCTATAACTTTGGCAAAGCCTATGTCGACTATATCGCTAAAAACGGTGGTAAGAACACCTTGACTTTAGCAGAAGGTTATTCGAAAGACGTCGTCGCACCAAGCCTGGGCAATACAACTGGCGAGGAATACTATCACATTACCCTAGATTCGCTTTTGTTTAACAAAGGCAAACTCTACAAAAATGGCGGTAACATCTTCTACGCGAAAGAAGTTCGCTGGAACATGAAAATCGTTCATTTATTTAACTGGTGAAAGCCAGTTTTTTTTTTACGGCAAATTTTTTGCTATAATAAAAGGACGATGATGATATATGACGATAAAAAATTTGAAGACCCGCTTGCAACCTTGATTGCTTTTGATAATGCCGGTGTGATAGCAGCACTCGGTGAAATTGAGAAGTGGCAGCAGACGTATTATCTGGTTGGCTATATCCGTTATGAAGCCAAAGACGTTTTCCTAGGCAAGCCGATCAAATCTGAAAGCCCCCTCCTCTACTTTCAAGTTTTCGAAGGCTTCACGCCCTACGTCCCGAAAAATGCGCCAGAGATTAGTCTCAACCCCCAAGCACAGCTAACTTTCTCAGACTACGCAGCTGCCATTGCTGAGATCAAGCAAGAGCAGCGAGATGGTAATACCTATGAAGTCAACTATACCTATGACTATCAGGTGCCTTATGCTGGCGATGATTTAGCGCTTTATGAACACCTCTTAACTAAGCAGCGGACGCCTTATAATACCTATATCAAAAATGAGTATGATACCCTGCTCAGCTTTTCGCCTGAACTCTTTTTTGAAATTGAAGGTCAGCACATCACGACGCGACCGATGAAAGGCACGGTCAAACGAGGGCAGTCAGCAGCAGAGGATGCCGAGCGTATCGCATTTCTCAAAACAGATGAGAAAAATCGGACTGAAAACGTTATGATCGTTGACCTCATGCGTAATGATCTAGGTAGAATCGCTGAGAATGGTAGTGTCAAAGTCACCAAGTTATTTGAAGTTGAAACACACGCCACCGTTCATCAAATGACTTCACAGATAGAAGCAGATTTGAAACCAGGCACCGATTTATTAGCAATTTTTCAAGCCCTATTTCCCAACGGCTCGATCACAGGTGCACCGAAAATATCAACCATGGCCATCATTGATCGTCTGGAAAAAGGCAGTCGGGAGATTTATTGTGGTGCCATTGGTTTCCTGAGCCCAGAGAAGATGACCTTTAGTGTGCCCATTCGTATTTTGCAACGGCAGACAGGTGCAGATCACTTCAAATATCGGGTGGGTGGCGCCATTGTTTGGGATTCAGATACCGCCGATGAATGGCTGGAGACCCAGACGAAAACGGCTTTCTTACAAGATGATTTTCAGTTGATTGAGACGATTCAAGTTGAAAATGGTCAGCTAACCTTTAAAATGGAACACTTTGAGCGACTGCAAAAATCCGCTGCCTACTATGGCTTTAAGTTCAATCCAGATATGTTGAACCTACAACCTGAACAAGATGGTATGCTACGCTTGCTCCTCAGTCGTGATGGCAAGTTTGAGACCTCTTATCGGCCGATCAAAGCTTTTAACACCGTTGCTTTATCCCCAATGACCATTGACAGCCGTGCAGATTTTCTCGCGCATAAAACAACCTATCGCCCTTATTTTCAAGCCAAAGACGAGATTTTTCTTAATGAGCGGGGGGAGTTGACTGAAATGTCGCGTGCTAATCTGATTTTGGAAATCAATGGAGAGTGGTTGACACCGCCTTTATCAAGTGGGTTATTGCCGGGAATTTACCGTCAGTATTTATTAGATTCCGGTGAGTGCCGTGAGCAGGTCCTATACCGAGAAGATTTAACCCGAGCAGACAAGGTTTTCTGCTGTAACTCAGTTCAGGGTATTAGGGAAGTTGTTTTGTTATAATCTGGAGTTATAGCCAACTGCTATTTTTAACAAATTTCCAATTCAGGTAAAGTTTGTTAGAATAGTCTTATGAAAATAACTGACATTTATCGAGAAAAAAATCTTCAGAAGAAATCCGTCATTTCTCTGGAAGTCTTCCCGCCCAAAACTGACGCGGGCATTGAAACTATCTATCAAACAGTGGCTGGCTTGACCCACAAACCAGATTATATCAGTGTGACTTATGGCGCTATGGGCAGTCTTGGTCGTGAAAATAAAACACTTGAGATCGCTGAGAAAATTAAAAAAGAGTATGGCATCGAAACCATGCACCATTTGACGTCAATTAATAATAATCCGGAACAAATCACAGAAATTCTTGCGGAGATTAAGGCTAAAAACGTCCAAAATATTTTAGCCTTGCGAGGGGATCTGCCTAAAAATACGGATGTGACAGGCTGTCCGGATATTTATCACTATGCCCATGAACTCATCACGGACATCAAAAAAACGGGCGATTTTGATATTGCTGCCGCCATTTATCCGGAAGGCCATGTCGATAGTCCACTGGACGTTGAAAATATCGAGCACGTCAAACGCAAATATGATGCCGGCGCCAACTTTTTTATCAGCCAGCTCTTCTTTGACAACGACAAATTTTTAAGGCTTAATGACTATGTTAAAAACTCAGGAATCGAAGCCCCAATTGCCGCAGGTATCATGCCAGTCCTGCAAACCTCTCAATTAGATCGGATGCTTTTCTTCGGTGCTAGTCTACCGACACGCCTGATTAAAATCGTCAACAAATACAAGGACTCGCCAGAAGACCTGCAAAAAGCTGGCATGGACTACGCCTGTAAGCAAATCGACGACCTCCTAGCTCGTGGCGTCGATGGTGTGCATATTTACACCATGAACAAACCCTTCGTCGCTAATACCATGATGGATCGCTATTTGTAAATTAGTGAGATGATAACGTCCTCGATAAATGGTAGCAGTTAAGAAGCAAAGTCTGTTAATTTTCAAAAAGAAAAGCCTTGGCTTATCACAGGAAATGAATCCCGTGATGAGCCAAGGTATTTTTGACTTTGTGATTCATTCTGAAGTCATCAAAGCGTTTTAAAATAAAGACTGAGTCCTAAGTGAAGAATGACCAAAAATCCGAAAGTAACTGCAAATGCTGTCAGTTTCATGCTAAAGAGACAATAGGTCACAATAGCAAAGATAAGACATTTTATCAAAAGTAGCCAGATGCCATCTAGTCGATGAGTAGATGTCGGCGCACACCAAATGCCCCAGATAACAATCATGGCTAGTGGCGCTAAGATACCAACGACGATCCGAATGGTCTTATCTGCTTGGAGATGAAATCCCCAATAACCTAGAATAAAGAGTGCGGACATTTCTAGTAGAAAAGCGAGACCATAATTGGCAATTTTGATAATCGTCATTTTGTCCCCTTTAATTCAACATTTGAAAATCATCAAAATCTGGCGAATTATCAATTTTCACGTCTAAATAATCCACACGACCATAAGGTGATGGCGACTTTCGAACCTCACTGATAAATTTTTGAAGACTGAGCTTGTCATCTGATTGGGCAAAGATCGTGACAGATCCATCGCTTTCATTCTTGACTGTTCCTTTGATGCTCAGGCGATTGGCTAACTGAAAGGTCATATAGCGGAAGCCAACACCTTGCACACGACCAGTGGCATTTAACTTGACTTTATTCATTTATCTTATTCACTTTCTATTATAGATTCATCTCGTTTATTTCATTATATCAAATTGATAGCGTTTTCGTATTTTTTTATCGACTTACACCACCTAGAAGTCATGATTCATGCTAAAATAGACCTATGGAAATGATCACATCAAAAGACAATACACGCGTCAAGAACGCAAAGAAACTTTATAAAAAGAAAAATCGTACCAACTCTTATTTGATTGAGGGACAGCACCTGTATGAAGAAGCCTTGAAATCTGGTGCGGATTTCAAGCAGATTTTTGTAACGGAAAAGTTCGCAGATACACCAGATGCAACGCTTATATCAGATGACGTCATGAAATTCTTATCAGACGCTGAAACACCGCAAGGGATTATCGCAGAAGTTATTTTAGAGGCAGCAACACTAAAACCCGAGCAGCTGAACAAACTCCTGATTTTGGAAAACGTCCAGGATCCAGGCAATGTCGGCACCATGATTAGAACGGCTGATGCCGCTGGATTTGACGGTGTGATTTTGACAGCAGGTAGCGCCGATATCTACTCGCCAAAAGTCCTACGCACCATGCAAGGCTCACACCTTCATCTACCGGTTTTTCAGGAAAATGACGCGCAGGCTTTATACCAACGATTAAAAACTCAAGGAACCACAGTGATTGCAACCACCTTATCAGAAACATCGGTAGACTATCGAACAGTTAGTCAACCTGAAAAGTTTGCCCTCATCATGGGAAATGAAGGGGCGGGCATCACACCAGAAACATCAGTTACCGCTGATATTTTAGCACATATTAATATGCCAGGTCAGGCAGAGTCTTTAAATGTTGCTGTTGCTGCAGGTATAATGATTTTCTCCTTGACAGACTAGCATTTTCCTGATATACTTGTAAAGTTGAGTTATGCAGCCGCGAGGTAGGGCATCGTCAACATTTCCAGTGTTACAAAGTAACCAAAGCTGTGAGGCGAACTGGAAATGCACGAACCGGAAACTTGCAAAACATGCTCTTCAAATAAAATTTTTGAAGGAGACATTCACATGTCACGTTACACAGGTCCATCATGGAAACAATCACGTCGTCTCGGCGTATCACTTACAGGCACTGGTAAAGAAATCGCACGTCGTAACTACGTACCAGGTCAACACGGTCCAAACAACCGCTCAAAACTTTCTGAGTACGGTTTGCAATTGGCTGAAAAACAAAAACTCCGTTTCACTTACGGCGTTTCTGAACGTCAATTCCGTAACTTGTTTGTTCAAGCGACTAAAGCAAAAGAAGGCACACTTGGTTTCAACTTCATGGTACTTCTTGAACGTCGTCTTGACAACGTTGTTTACCGTCTTGGTTTAGCAACTACACGTCGTCAAGCACGCCAATTCGTTAACCACGGTCATATCTTGGTTAACGGTTCACGTGTTGACATCCCATCATACCGCGTAAACGTTGGTGATGTGATCTCAGTTCGCGAAAAATCAATCAAAGTACCAGCAATCCTTGAAGCAGTTGAAGGAACACTTGGACGCCCAAGCTTCATCACATTCGACGCTGACAAACTTGAAGGTACATTCGCACGTTTACCAGAACGCGACGAAATCAACCCAGAAATCAACGAATCACTCGTCGTTGAATACTATAACAAACAAATGTAATTTTAAAAGCTCTAAACCCTTTGTTTATAAGGTTTGGAGCTTTTTTAATTTGTTTGTCTGCGAGGATTTGAGAAACCCAATCCGAGTAGACAAATATCAAAGAACAGTCAATACGGCTGTTTTTTTTAATACCCTTAAAATAGCCATCAATCCAAAACGTGATATATTTTTTAATTAAAATCATCATACCTCTTTTATAAATAAATTAATTATGTTAAAATATAGGTGTATTATGATAACGTTTTCTTTTTAAATGATAAAAATACACATACTATCTATTAAAGTTTTAAGGATGAATGCTTGACAAGAAAGGTAGAATCGCGTATGCTCAGACAGACAGACAGACAGACAGACAGACAGACAGACAGACAGACAGACAGACAGCGGTAGTATGTCTTAATTTAGCGTACCCTTTTATAGATGACAGTTAATCACAGTTCCTTGGCTGGGCAGACTTTTAGTTTGCCCTAGACAAGGAACTGTTTTTGAATGAGAAAATGTTAATAATAGGAGGGGAAACATTGTGAAAACAACACTTAAAAAACTAAGCACACTAATCTTGTCGCTCGGGACACTCTTTATCCTGAGTTTTCCAAGTATCGCACACGCCGCAGACACGGGAGGTTCGGACCATTTTGAACTAACAGTTGCCGAAAATAAAGATAGCAAGTCAGGCGCTGAAATCGCAGACTTGACCATTAAAAACATCAGTGGGAAAACTGGGACAAACGTGACTTTTGAAGCTGATTTACCCACGATTTTTCATGATAAGGACATGAAAAAAGCTACTTTTAAAGTGGATACCTTAAAAGCTGGTGAATCTAAAACTTATCAAATTAGTCGGAAATCGGACGGAATAGTAGCCCTACCGACAACGGGTAATAACCTACCGAAAACAGGGGATGTGACCACTCCCTTGTTCATCATCGCTGGGCTTATCTTATTAGTTAGCATTGTAATGATTGGTTTCAAACGCTTCCAAAATGCTAAATACCTCCTTGCTCTTTTGCTGTTACTAGCAGGGTTAGGTGGTGCGGCAACGGTTAATGCAGCAGGAAAATCTTACCGCCATCGTGACGAAATTAGAAATCATGCGGTTGAACTAGCAGGTACGACACATGTTTTCCACTTAGCAGGTGAAGGTGATTTTGAAGGCGATGGTGATAACACTGGAGATAATGGGGGTTCAGGAGTAACAAAGAACTTCACGATTACCTACTACATCAACGGCGATAAAGTCACAAACTTATCCCTAGTATATAGCTACGTTGCGGGTGACCAAGCAACTGAGTTAAAAACGCCAACATATGAGGCTGAAGAT